>Ga0066903_100000553_pt1 | contig 24057 bp, 19 predicted proteins | sample PanSoiMetaGPlot1_FD_67491 | JGI IMG/M metagenome (GOLD analysis project Ga0066903, IMG submission 67491) | Tropical forest soil microbial communities from Panama analyzed to predict greenhouse gas emissions - Panama Soil - Plot 1 (version 2) | ecosystem: Environmental > Terrestrial > Soil >... | reverse complement strand
TCGAGCCGCCGTCCCACCGCGCGCGGTAGACCGCGGTCGTCGCGTTGCCCTGCCCTTCTCCCGTCTTCGAGTACACGAAGTAGATCAACCGGTTCTGCGCGAACTTCGGATGGAGCGAGACGTCGAGCATGCCGCCAAGCCCCGTGGCCAGCATGTCGGGCAGCGGACCGATGGGCGTCGGATCGAGCACGCCGTTGCGAATCACGCGCAGGCGGCCGGGCCGCTCCGTCACGAGCATGTCGCCGTTGGGGAGAAACGCGATGCCCCACGGGTGATCGAGTCCTTTGGTCAGCACGGACACGTGATAGCGCGCGGCGCCCACGCCGTAGTCCCACGGACCCGATCCGAGCGTGTCGCGCGCCACCGGTCCGCGTCCCCGGCCGCGACCGGCCGGGGCCTGCGGCGCCTGAGCTCCGGCCGCGCCGCCTCCCGCGGGCGCCTGCTGCGCGGAGCCCGCCGAACCGGACATCATGGCCAGAACCGTCAGAGCGGCCGCCCACGGCGCCGCAACCAGGACTCTCTTCACGGTGTTCTCCAAAGAAGAAGCGAACCAGTGGACGAAATGTCGGAACGATAATAACAGGCACATGAAGGACCATCGCCTGCTGGACGGCCGGGCCGTCCGCGACCGTATTCTCGACGATGTGGCCGAGCGGGTACGGCGGGCCTCCGCCGTCCACGCGATCGGCCGTCTCGTCTCCATCAGCATCGGCACCCACAAGGAAGTGGCCGTCTACGTCCGCGGCCAGGCCAACGCTGCGAAGAAGGTGGGAATTCCCTTCGAAGCCCAGACCTGGCCGGACACGCTCACGCAGGAGGAGTGCAAGGCGCGGCTGGTCCACATGAACGACGATCCCGACGTGCTGGGCGTCATCCTCCAGCGCCCGGTGCCGGCGCACATCCACGGACGTTCGCTCGCGTCGGCCATCCATCCCCTCAAGGACATCGAGGGCATGAACCCGGCCTCCATCGGCAACATCGTCTACAACGACCTGGCGCTCGTCCCGTGCACGGCGGCCGCTTCAGTTGAGCTCATCAAGGCGACGGGCCTCAACCTGCATGGGCTCGAGGTGGTCATGGTGGGCCACTCGGAAATCGTCGGGAAGCCCGCAGCGTTCATGCTGATGGCCGAGGGCGCCACTGTGACCGTGTGCCATCACCTCACCAGATCGGTCGCCGCGCATTCACGGCGGGCCGACGCGGTACTCGTCGCCGTCGGCAAGCCGAAGTTCCTCCATGCGGACATGGTGAAGCCGGGCGCCGCCGTGATCGACATCGGCATCAATCAGGTGACCGGCCCCAACGGCGAGACCATGATCGTCGGCGACGTCGACACCGAAGGCGTAAAGGAAGTGGCGAGCTGGGTGACGCCTGTGCCTGGTGGGGTCGGGCCGGTGACCGTCGCGATGTTCATGCGCAACGCCATCGCGGCGCATGAGAAGCAGCTGAGAGCTGGATGGCTCGGTTAGCTCAGGGGGACGCCCGCGGCGTGCCCATCAGCTGACGCAGGAGCGCCGCGGTACTCTCGCGCACGGGCCCACCGCCGCGCCCGCCACGCCGCCCGCCGCCGTTGCCGAGCGCGACATCCAGAGCGGTCACGCCTGCCTTGTTCTTGGCCTGCAGATCGGCGCCGTGGTCCGCGAGCAGCTTCACGACGCGATCGCCGCGGCCGACCGCGGCGTGGAGCGCCGTGTTGCCCGCGTCGTTGACCGCGTTGACGGGAAGACCGAGATCCAGCAGCAGCTGGACGGCCTGGAGCGCGCCGTCCTCGGTCGGTATCCGGATCCGGGGGCCTTCACCCCGCAGCGGTCCCAGCCCCTGACCCGCCGCAATCATCAGCACCGTCGTGTGATCGGGGAGCGTTGCCCCCGGGTCCGCGCCCCACTCGATCAGCACGCGCATCGCCGCGACGTCGTTGGTGCGGGCGGCCCGCATGAGCGGAGACGTGCCTCTGCCGAAATTGAGCGTCGCGCCCGGATCGAGCGAGATCTTCGGCGGCGTACCTTTCAGGAGTGCATTCGGATCGGCGCCGTGCGCCAGCAGCCGTTCGATCAGCGCGACGCCATCGAGCGTGTCGCGCCAGATGGGCGCCGGACGGCTCTGCACCCATTGCAAGGTGTTCCACTCGACCGCCGCGTACAGCGCGCCCATCCCGGTGTAGTCGGCGATGTTCGGATCGGCGCCGTGGTCGACGAGCATGGCGGCGAGATCGAAGTGCGCGTTGATGACGGCGTAGACGAGCGCGCTCGTGCCGACGCCGTGATCGATGCCGTTCCTGATCTCGTCGGTCAGTGAGACGTCGGTCGTCTGCGGCAGCGCGACGAGGTTCGGGTCGGCGCCCGCGTCGACGAGCGCCCTCGCGGCATCGATCGCGCCTTCGCGCGCCGCGTGCATCAGCGCGGTCCATCCGCCGCGCGCGAACGGCATGTTGGGCCCGCCGCTCTTCGGAAACTCCAGCTCCGGCGCCTGGACGACGCGCGAGCGGGCGTTGACGTCGGCGCCGAGCTTCACGAGGGCGCGCACGACGTCCGCATGGTTTTCGGCGGCGGCCCACATGAGCGCGTTTTCGCCGAACCACGTCTCGCGCGCCCGGACGTCGGCGCCACGCGCGGCGAGCAGCTGCACCGTGTCCACGCTGCCGCTTCGCGCCGCCGTCATCAGCGCCGTCTCGCCTTCAGGGTTCGCGGTGTCGGGCGGGACGCCGGCATCGAGGAGGATGCGCACCATCGGCGCGCTGCCGTTGGTGGCGGCCAGCTGGAGCGGCGTCACGCCATAGCGGTTCGCCACCGTCGCCCGCGCGCCGTTCTTCAGCAGCAGCGTGGCCAGCTCGCGATCGTCGGCGCGCACCGCCCAGTGCAGAGCGGTCGTCCCGTCCGGCTCGGGCACGTTGACGTCGACGCGCCGCTGCAACAGCTGTCGGACCGCCGCCCGGTCGCCCGCCCGCACCGCGTCGATGAGCGGCGTGCTCGAATCGATCGCCCGCAGCCCGGCCACGAACGCCAGCGCGCCGACGATGACGAGCGCTGTCACCTTGCGCAGCGATGACGATCGGATGCCGACGCCGCGAGTCACAGCGCCATGCGCCCCGTGCTGACGCCGAAGCTGTCGATCTCGGCGCCGAACTTCTGCGCGAGGTCGAGCATGGCGTTGGCGAGCTGCGTGCCCTTCGGAGCAGCGAGGTGCCGATCGCCCTTCATGCGGCCACCGGCCTTGCCCGCGAGCAGCAGCGGCACGTCGAGCGCCGAGTGCGTGTTGCTGTCGCTCATGCCGCTGCCCCAGAGGATGAGCGAATGATCCAGCAGCGACCCGTCTCCGTCCGGCGTCGCCTGCAGGCGATCCAGGAACCGGCCGAACAGCTCGATCTGCCAGGTGTTGATCTTCACGAGCGCCGCCAGCTTCTCCGGCTCGTTGCCGTGGTGCGAGATGTGATGCCACGGCTCGTTGATGCCCAGGCTCGGGAACACGACCTGGCTCGCCTCGCGGTTCATCATGAAGGTGAACACGCGCGACAGGTCCGCTTCATAGGCCACGGCCATCAGCTCGAACATCACGGCCACATGCTCTTCGAAGGACACCGGCACACCAACCGGTGCGTCCGGCACGGTGACGTCACCCGCGGCCTGACGCTCGGCCCGCTGGATGCGCGCCTCGATCTCGCGGACGTGGTCGAGATAATCGTTCAGCCGGCCGCGGTCGCGCGACCCGAGCCCGCGCTGGAGCGACGCGACGTCCTGGCGCACCGAGTCGAGGATGCTCTCGTCCGCGCGCATCCGCGCGAGACGGTCCTCAGGCGTGCCCGGGCGCCCGAACATCCGCTCGAAGACCACGCGCGGATTGATCTCCATCGGCAGCGGCGTGGTGGGCCCCTTCCACGCGATGGTGCTCATGTACGCGCAGCTGTAGCCGACGTCGCAGGCGCCGATGTAGCCGGCCTGATCCTCAGTGGCGATCTCGAGCGAGGGGAACACCGTGTCGCCGCCGATCAGGCCCGCCGCCACCTGATCGAGCGAAATGCCGGCGTAGAAGTCCTCGGCCTCGGTTCGCTTGGGCGCCGACCCGGTGAGCCACGTCGACGTGCTGACGGCGTGCGTCCCGCCTGGCGGCCGATCGAGGTTCGAGACGACGACGAGCGACTCGCGGAAGCGCTCGATCGGCTTGAGAATCGGAGAGAACTCGAAACCCGCGCCCGTGGTCGGCGGCGTCCAGTGGCTGGGCCGCTCGCCCATCGGCACGAAGACGGCGCCGAACCGGAGCGCCGGCTGCGCGGCGGTCTTCGCCAGCGCGGTGGCCGCCGGCACCATCGCGTCGAGGAACGGCAGCGCCAGCGTGGCGCCCATCCCCCTCAGCATCGTCCGTCGCGATAACGACCGTTTGGTGATGAACATCGGGCGTCTCCAACACGGCAGGGCTGACGGCCTGCGTACTAATGGCCCGCACTACTCGTGTTAACAGAATCCTGGTCTCCGGCCGTCCGCATCCGGAACGGCGTGCTGTGCACGATCCCGAGCAGCAGCGATGAAAACGTGTACTGGCCCGGCCGCGCGTCGCGGACCACCGAGCGCACGACGGCCATGTCGGGCGCGGCCAGCCCGCGGCCGAGCGCATACGTCAGCAGCTTCTCCGTCAGCGTGCGCACGAACGTCTCCGGCTCGCGCAGCAGCGCCTGGCGGAGCGCCACGGCGCCGTCGACCTTGGTGCCGTCGACCAGCTGGCCCGACGCATCGATTGCGTCGCCGAGCGTGCCGCCGTCGCGCGTGCGCCACGCGCCGACCGCGTCGAAGTTCTCGAGCGCAAACCCGATTGGATCGAGGACACGGTGGCACGACGCGCACGGCGGGCTCGCCCGGTGCTGCTCGAGCGACTCGCGTACCGAGCGCGGCTTGTCCGGATGTTCCTCGTCGTTGAGCGCCGGCACGTTGTCTGGCGGCGGCGCCGGCGGCACGCCGATGATGTTCTCGAGCACCCACTTTCCGCGCAGCACGGGCGACGTGCGGTGCGCGTGCGACGTGGCCATCAGGATGGCGCCCTTGCCGAGCAGCCCCTGCCGCGCGGAATCGTCGAGCGTGACGCGCCGGAACTGGCTGCCGTAGATCGCCGGCAGGCCGTAGTGCCGCGCCAGCCGCTCGTTCACGAACGTGTAGTCGCCGGTCATCAAATCGAGGACGCTGCGATCCTCGTCGATGATGCTCTTGAAGAAGAGCTCCACCTCGCGCACCATCGCGCGCCGCAGGTCGTCGTCGAAATCGGGGAACTGGAACGAGTTGGGAACCTTGTTCCGCAGGTTCCGCAGGTACAGCCACTGCCCGGCGAAGTTGGTGACGAGCGCCTCCGCCTTGGGATCGGCGAGCATGCGGCGCACCTGGCGATCGAGCACCGCGGGCTTCCCCAGCTCACCCTTCGCGGCGGCCGCGAGCAGATCGTCGTCCGGAATGCTGCTCCACAGGAAGAAGGACAGTCGCGACGCGAGCGCGAGATCCGACAGCTCATAGGCGGCGCCGGGGGCCACGCCGGCTGGATCGGGCTCGACGCGCAGCAGGAACTTCGGGCTCGCCAGCATGCGCCGCAGCGCCATGTCGATGCCGCCGTCGAAGGTGCCCGCCTGCTTCCGGCCCCGCGCGAAGAAGTCGAGGAGGATCCGCGTGTCGTCGTCGGTCAGATCGCCGCGGTACGCGCGGCGCGCGAGCGGCGCGAGGATCTTGCGCGCGCACGCCGCTTCTTCGGCGACGCCGGAAGGCCGACACACAAAAATCGCGCGGCGGCTCGGCGTGTCGCCCACTCCGGTCGGATTGAACGGACCGGTCATGATGAACTGATCGATGTGCGGATGCCCGGAGAAGTCGATCGTGTCTGCCGAGCTGCGGACGTACGACTGGAGGCGGCGCGAGTTGTAGCCGTGCGTCTTCTCGAGGAAGGTCACCGCGATATCGCGGGGCCCCGCCTTCAGCGGCACGCGCACCGTGAAGCGCTCGTCGACCTCGTCGCCCGTCGTCGTCGGGTTGTCGCTCGACGCGGTCACGTCCTTGTCGCCGCCGAACGACGCCAGGTGCACGCGCTGGCCGTCGACGCTGATCTCGAGCTGGTGCGGGAACTCCAGGCCGCGCATCGTGCCCAGGTTCGTCCGGAACAGCTTGACCTTGAATTCGTACTCGCCGTCGAGCGGGATGTTGCGGCGGATCACGAATCCGCCGACTGTTCCCAGCGGCAGCCCCTCAACGTGTCGCGACTGCGACGCGTCCTGCCGCACGCGGTACACCTCGCCCATCGGCGGTGTCTTGGGATCGCCGATCGCCAGCGCGGTGATCCGCCCCGCGGCCGAGAGATAGCTTTCGAGCAGAACGGGCGACAGGCCCAGCACGTCGGCGATGTTGTCGAAGCCGGCGCTCGAGTCGTCTGCGGGCAGAAGCGGCGCCGGATCAATTTCAAGCGCGAGCAGATCGCGGACGGCGTTCGCGTACTCGGCGCGGTTCAACCGGTGCACGAGCGGACGGCCCGGCTGGGGCGTGGCCTGCGCGAATCGATCGAGCGACCCTTCGAGGGCGGAAACCAGCGCGCGGCGTTCCTCGTCTGACGGCGCGGGCCTGCGCGGCGGCGGCATCATCCCGGCGCGCACTTTCCGGACGACCTTCTCCCACACGTCCACGCCCTGCCCGACATTGCCAGGGTCAGCGGTATCGAGTGCAAGGCCGCCGGTCTTCAGGCGCGCGTTGTGACACGTGATGCAATACCGGTCGAGCACGGCGCGCGGGGCCGATTGCCTGTTGTCCGCTGCGGCGCTCTGCGCCGGCAACCGCTGTGCGGTCGCCGTCAACCACAGTACCGCCGCGACGCCGAAACACACACGTGTGCTCATCGGGCGAAGGTCAATATTGTCTCATGACCGTCGGGCCCGGCCGCGCCGCGCATGAGGGCGGCTGCCGGCCCCGGCTCACTGATATTTCGGAGTGATCTGCCCCTTGTGAGGCCGCCGGCTCAATAGCTGATGACAACCGGATTGCCGTCGGGGTCTCTGAGCTCGACGCGGCGCAAGGGGTATTGCGCCTCACGCATGACGGTTCTGAAATCGAAGCCGAAGAACGCCGCCGGCCCGCGCACATACATCCCCGCACCCCGGCGGCCGCTCACGAGACCTCGCGCGGCCAGCTCCTCGTACGCGGTGAGCACGGTGTTGCGCGAGACGCCGAGCGTCCGCGCTAACTCGCGCGTCGATGGCAGCCGCACACCGCGCGCCAGGTGGCCGGCATCGATGGCGGCTTGCAGCCGCCTCACAATCTGCAGCGACAGCGGCTCGGTGCACTGGCGGTCGAGCGCGAACTGGCCCTTCAACTGGATCTTTACGGCAGGCACGCCGGTGCGAGAGTATCGCCGCGCAGGAGGATTGTCACCATGATTTCCGGAGGAAACGCCACCGTCTACGTCGCGAACATGGACAACGCGATCCGGTTCTACACCGAGGTCCTCGGCCTCAAGCTGACGAATCGCTTCGGCAACCACTGGGCCACGGCGCGTGCCGGGAACTCCCTCGTCATCGGGCTGCACCCGCAGGCGGAGCACCATCCGCAGCCCGGGACGAAGGGAGGGGTGCAGATTGGTCTCATCTGGCGGGACGAACCGATTCAGGCGCTCGCCGCGCGCCTGCGCGCGCACGGGGTTGTCGTCAGCGACATCATCGAATCGGCGGAAGCCAACTACATCACGTTCGAGGATCCGGACGGGAACCCCATCTACGTCAGCGATCGCGATCCGGGCGTCGACGAGAAGCCAGAGCCCCGCGATGCGGTCGGTGCGACCACCCGCTGAACACGGGTCGCAACCGGCGTCGATGTGGTGCACGATCAACGCATGAGACGCAGCACCGACCGAATCCTCACCACCCACGTCGGCGCCCTGCCAGGTCCTCTTCAGGGCACGCAATCGGTGGCGCCGGACGACGAGCTCCGCGCCGCCGTCCGCGACGTGGTTCGACAGCAGCGCGACGCAGGCGTCGATTTCGTCAACGAAGGCGAGCTCACCAAGGGCGGCAACTTCGTGATGTTCGTCAACGCCCGGCTGTCCGGCTTCACCGCCACGGACGCGAGCGCCATGGGCGCCGTGCTGGCGTCGGGGCGCGACTGGTCCGAGTTCGCCGATTTCTATGGCAAGACGCTCGCGCGCGGCACGTTGTTCGAGCAAAGCGGCGCGGTGCCCGATCAGGCGCCGGCGCGCCGCCTCGAACTGCTGTGCCGCGGCCCCATCGAATACGTCGGGCAACGGGCCCTGCAGATCGAAATCGACGCGCTGCGATCGGCGCTCGGCGGACATCCGGTCGAAGACGCGTTTCTCACCACGACAGCGCCGGCGAGCATCGAGGTCGGCAGGACCAACGAGCACTACCGGACACAGGAAGAGTTCGTCTTCGCGCTCGCCGATGCGCTGAAGGTGGAATACGAAGCGATCGCCGCGGCGGGGTTCCAGCTGCAGATCGACGATGCGTGGCTCGCGGCGCTCTGGGATCGCATCGGCATGCAGATGGGCCTCGAGGCGTACAAGCGCTACTGCATGATGCGCGTCGAGGCGCTCAACCACGCCCTCGCGAACATCCCCGAGGACAAGGTGCGGTATCACCTCTGTTGGGGGAGCTGGCACGGTCCACATCTCCACGACATTCCGCTGGCGGATATCGTCGACGTGATGCTCCGCGTGAAGGCCCAGACATATCTGTTCGAAGCGGCCAACGCCCGCCACGAGCACGAATACACGCTCTGGTCCGACATCGAGCTGCCCGCGGGCAAGATCCTCGCGCCCGGTGTCGTCACCCACTCGACGCCGCTCATCGAGCATCCCGAGCTCGTGTCGCAGCGCATCCAGCGGTTCGCGAAGGCGGTCGGACCCGAGAACGTGATCGCCTCGACCGACTGCGGCCTCGGGCTGCGCTGTCATCCGCAGATCGCCTGGGCGAAGCTCAGGGCGCTCGGCGAGGGAGCGGCGCTCGCGAGCCGCGCGCTCTTCGAGCGGCCAAGTACCGTGAAAAACGGCTAAACGTCGCCGCCGCCCGGGCCGATAATGGTGGGTATGCCTTCCGCAAGACAGCGTGTGAATTTCCAGGCGCTCGTGTTCGGCGGCGCGGCGGCCGCGCTCTTCGCGGCGACGATGCACGGCGAGACGGTGCTCGGCCCACCCAGCGAGGCCAACCACTTCATCGAAACACCCAAGGGCTGGGTGCATCCCAAGACGCCCTGGGGCGAGCCGGACATCCAGGCCACGCTGAACATGATGCAGGCCGCCGGAGTTCCGCTCGAGCGGTGTGCGAACAGCTACCGGTTCGGCGGGCCGCCGTGCGACATGAACAAGAAGTGGTGGACCGAGGACGAATACAACCAGCGCCTCGCCACCGCGCGCGGCCGGGGCGATCTGGGCCGCCAGTTGCTCCAGGAAGGCAATCTGGGCCGCGCGTTCATCGTCGGCGTCACCGATCCAGCCACGCCGCAGCGGCAGACCAACCTCATCGTCGATCCGCCGAACGGGCTGTTACCTGACCTGACGCCGGAGGGCAAGCGCCGCGCGCTGACGATGGGCAGTTCCTGGGCGCTGCCCGGCGAGGATCCGGTGTACGAGAATCCTCTCAGCTTCGACTTCTGGGACAACTGCCGTTCGCGCGGGATGCCGTCGTCGATGATGCCGTATCGCTACAACGGCGGATTCAAAATCCGGCAGTCGCCCGGCGTCGTCGTCTTCGATCTCGAGATGATTCACGACGCGCGCATCATCCACACGGACGGCCGGCCGGCGGTTGCCCCGATCCACAGGCAGTACATGGGCAATTCGGTCGGGCACTGGGAGGGCAACACGCTCGTCGTCGAGACCACCAACTACAAGGAAGGCCCGCCCATGATCAACCTGGCGGTCGTCGGTTCGCCCGCGGGCAACCGCTTCCCCGTCAGCGACCAGATGAAGACGACGGAGCGGATCACGCGGCTGAACCAGGACATGTTCCTGTACGAGATCAAGACGGAGGATCCGGTTGTCCTGACGCGTTCGTTCACCGTGCGCTACCCGATGCACAACGACCCCACCTATCAGTGGTGGGAGTACGCGTGCCACGAGGGCAACACGATCGTGCCGAACTACGTCACGACGAACCGGTTCGAGCGCGAGCATCCCTCGCCTGAGCCTCCGGCGAAGACCGCTCAGGTGTCGACCGACGTCGCCACCGCCCTGGCCGGACGCTGGGTCGGCCGGCCGCGCATCGTCACGATGGATCTCGACATCGAGCTGGAGTTCACGAAGAACCCGGACGGAACTGTTCAGGGCAAACTCGTCGGCACCACGCTCGGCAAGATCGACAAGCCGCTCAGGGACTTCACGATGAAGGATCGGAAGATGAACTTCGAGCTGCCCAACACGCAGCCGTGGACGATGGACGGTGAGCTGTCAGCCGACGGCAGCTCCATCGTCGCGGTGCTGAACAACGTGCAGGGCAACTTGCCGGTGACGTTCAGGAAGCGCTGATTTCCAGGGATGCTACCGGCCCGTCGGGGGCGGCGGCGGATTCGCCCCGCGGGCCGGACCGAAATTCGTCGTCACCGGTTCCCCTTTCAATTCCTGGAACGCGACGTTCAGGTTGATCAGCGCGCGCGACTTCGGCGTGCCGCCGTACTCGAGATCCTTCAGCAGCTCCTCTTTCAGAAAGACTGAGAACGTCGGGTTCTTCTCGAGTTCGGCGAGCGCCTGTTCCGGCGTCTCCTTCCGCGCGAGGGCGTTCTTCGCGGACGTCAGCAGCGAGCGGTTGAAGACGGTGTAGGCGCGGAAGCCTTCCCATGTATTCACGTTCCCGTGGCCCTCGATGACGTGCTCGACGCCTTTGATCCCTTTGGCCGCCTTCTCGAGCGTATCCGGCAGCGCGATGACGCTGCCGCCGGTCGCCGGGTCGATGAGCGGCGCCATGTTCCAGGCCATGAGGTCGCCGATGCACATGGCGCGCACCGAGGGAAACACCACGAAGGCATCGCCGTTGGTGTGGCCGGCCCCGAAGTAATACAGGTCGATGCGATCCTTGCCCGTGCCGAGCGTCGTCTTGTCGGTGAACGTGCGGTCGGGCGTCATGGCAGGATTGGACCGCGGGTTGGCTGCCACCCACTTCTTCGTGTTCTCGTGCGCCACGATCTCGACCGACGGCCTCGCCGCCTTGAAGTAGTCGTTGCTGCCGTTGTGATCCGGGTGGGTATGCGTGTTGATGATCATCGTCACCGGCTTGTCGGAGACGGTGCGTACCTGGTTCAGGATGGCCTCGCCGTTGTTCGCCAGCTTCGTATCCACGAGCACGACACCGGCAGCGGCCACGAACACTGTCGTGTTACCGCCGGCACCGGGAATGACGTACAGGTTCTCGCGAACGTTCTTGATGGTGCCGGTCGGCGGAATCCGCACGCCGCCCCGCTGCGCCCCGAGGCCGGCCACTCCCAGTCCCACCACGACAATCGCCGTCAGCACTTTCGCGCGTCTCATTCGTCAGCCCTCCACCTGTCATCGAACCTGCGGCCCGTGATGCAGCGTCTAAACTAAACGACACATGCTGAATCGCCGAACATTTCTTTCAGTCACCGCCGGCGCGCTGGGCGGCGTCTCGACCCTTTCGGCCCTGGGCGCGACCATTCCGACCGATCGCGGCGTTCGCCAGCCGGTGCACGTGCCTCTTCCGGCCACTTGGGACGACAACGCGATCACGCTCGCCTGGCTCGGTCACGCCACGGTCCTCATCAACTTCTACGGCGTCCGCATCCTCACCGATCCTGCGCTCTTGCCGCGCATCGGCATCGATGCCTGGATTACGACGCTCGGTCCGCTGCGCCTCACGTCGTGCGCGCTGTCGCCGTCGCAGCTGCCTGACATCGACCTCGTGCTCGTGTCACACGCGCACTTCGACCACCTCGATACGGCCTCGCTCGCGTCCCTCCCCGGCCGCCCGGCCGCGGTGGCCGCGTGGGCGACCTCGGATCTTTTGCCGCGCAGGCGCTTCGCATCGGTGCGTGAGCTGCACTGGGGCGACTCGGTCCGCGTCGAAACGGGACGCGGCGACGCGCAGGTGCGCGCGATCGAAGTGAAGCACTGGGGTGCCCGGCTGGGGCGCGACACCTACCGCGGCTACACCGGGTACATCCTCGAGCGCGAAGGACGGGCGCTGCTGTTCGGCGGCGACACGGCCTACACGCCGCTCTTCTCGTCGTACCGCCGCTACGGTCCCTTCGACGCCGCCATCATGCCGGTGGGCGCCTACGATCCGTTCATCTGGAATCATTGCAGCCCCGAGCAGTCGGTCGCGATGGCCTCCGTTGCGGGCGCGCGGCTGTTCGTCCCGGTCCATCACAAGACATTCAGCCTGAGCCGCGAGCCGATCGACGAGCCGATTGAGCGCACCGAACAGGCGTTGGCCGCCGAAGCCGGCCGCCTGGCCGTGCGTGACGTCGGCGACACCGTCCGGATCGCCTGAGTCGCGTTTCCTTTTTTCCAAGACGCCGGCGCGGCGCTTCTGTACGCTGCCCTCATCATGTCGAGCGACTCACCTCTCGCGGGCCTGTCCGCCGTCGTCACCGGGGCAAGCCGCGGCATCGGCCGTGGCATCGCGCGCGAGCTGGCCGCGGCCGGCGCGCGCGTGTTCGTGACGGGTCGATCCCTGCCGGATGTTCCGGATTATCACGGTGACGTGACCATGCTGCGGTGCGACCATCGGAACGACGCCGAGGTGGACGCCACGTTCGATCGCATTCTGGCGGCGGCCCCTGGCATCGACATCCTGGTCAACGGCGTCTGGGGCGGATACGAGAACATGATCGAGGACGGCGCGTTCACGTGGCCGCGCCCGTTCTGGCAGCAGCCACTGTGGCGGTGGGATGCGATGTTCGCCGCCGGCGTTCGCGCGCACTATCGAGCCAGCCAGATCGCAGCAAAGACGATGGTGGAACGGCGGCGCGGCCTGATCGTCAACCTGTCACACTGGGCCGCCCGGAAGCGGATCGGCAACGTGGCTTACGGCGTCGCGAAGGCGGCGACGGATAAGATGACCGCCGACATGGCCGACGAGCTGAAGGAGCACGGCGTGGCGGTCGTCGCGCTCTACCCGGGCCTGGTGCGAACGGAGAAGGTCATGGAGGCTGCACAGTGGCTCGACCTCTCCAATTCTGAATCGCCCGAGTTCACCGGCCGCGCGGTCATCGCGCTGGCCGCCGACGCTGATCGCCTGCGTCACTCGGGAAAGGTTCGTATCGTGGCCGATCTCGCACGCGAGTACGGCTTCACGGACGTCGACGGCGCCAGGCCCCGGCCGCTCACGATTGCCGATGTCTGACATCCTCCGGTCGTCGTTGAGGCCGTCGGCGCGATCCTGCCGTCCACGCGCGCCTTTCCGGTGTTGGGATGCGCAGCCACGGACCTCGTCGATCAGATTGTTCGGCTCGACGAGTTCTGGCCTCGACACGTAGTCAACACACTCGGTGAGACGCTCTCGCGGCTCAGCGGCGCAGCTCGCGTCGCGGCGTTGCGGGACGCTCTGATGCCTTCGGCACAGGGAGTGTTGACACGCGACTTTGCCGAGAGATGCCGGACGCGTGCTCACCCGGCGCGGCGGACATGTCTCAATCGAGAGCCTCGCCGCCGAATGCAGCGTAAGCCGCCAGCAGTTCGCGCGGCGCTTTCGTGCGGTCACAGGGTTGGCGCCCAAACACTTCGCGCGCATCAGCCGCTTTCAGCGGCTCGTACATGCTTTACTGCAGGCCGATGTGGAACGCTGGGGCGAAGAAGCACCAGCTCTCGGGTTCTAGGATCAGGCCTACATGATCAACGAACTTCGAGCATTCGCAGGCCAGGCACCGACGAGGTTTTCCTGCCGCACGGAGAGCAGACGACCGCTTCTTCCGAGGTTCGACTGCGCGGGCGGCCACACGAGTGGCTGCACTACCGACGGTCCATCGCACCCGGCGTATAACCGAACGTCTGCTTGAACGCCGCGATGTACGCGCTGACGCTCGAGTAGCCGGATTCGAGCGCCGCGTCGGTCACCGACCCACCGCCCGCCAGCACGCGCACGGATTCGAGCAGCCTCACCTTCTGGCGCCACAGTCCGAACCGCATCCCTGTCTCGGCACGGAACAGCCGTTCGAGCGTCCGCACGCTGAGACCCGCGTGCCGGGCCAGGGCCATCGCCACGGCGCCGTCCGCCGGATTCTTCAACACCTGATCCGCGGCCGCCCGCGCGCGCGCATCCGTCGGCAGCGGCAGCAGCAGCGGCTCGATGGGCGCCGCCTCGAGTTCGTCCATCAGGACGCTCATCAAGCGAGCCTCGGCGGCTGCGCGGGAGTCGAGCGCCGCCAGCTCTGCGACGCGCAGGATGAGCGCGTGCAAGAGCGGACTGACGGAGATCACGCGGCACGTGTTCGACGCGAACGCGGGCGCGGCCACAGTAACGGGCACGTACAGCGATCGCATCGCCACTTCGCCCCACATGCGGATCGCGTGCGGAACGCCCGCAGGAATCAGCACGGCGCGGCCCGGAGGAATCATCCACGACGTCCGATCGCCGGTGACGGTCATCGCGCCGCTCGAGGCGAACAGCAGCTGATGCGCCGCGTGCCGGTGAGGATGAAGCACATAGCCGTTGCTGTAGGTCGTGCTCAACGCGCGGACCGCCAGGAACGGCTCCTGCTCCGCGGTCAGCTTGCGGCGCGGCGCACCACCCGCGACTTGACGGTTTGGCGACATCGATTGTCAATCTAGCGCAAGACAGGGTGCGAGGCGCCGTCATACAGTGCGCCCATGCCCAACAACATCTTATTCTTCGCGATCAATGCCGACGATGTCCCGCGCGCGCGCACGTTCTACCAGAAGGTGTTCGGCTGGGGATTCGAGCCCTGGGGGCCGCCCAATTTCTATCTGATCGAGACGGGCAAGGCGCAGCAGGCTGCCCTCACCGGCGGCTTGCAGGAGAGGCGCGAGCTCGTGCCAGGCCAGAAGATGATCGGCTTCGAGTGCACGGTCTCGGTCGACAACATCGACCAGACGATCCGCGCCATCGAAGCCAACGGCGGCCGCCTCGCCGCGCCGAAAGCCCACATTCCCACCGTGGGAACAGTCGCGTATTTCGTGGACACGGAAGGCAACGTCGTCGGCCTCATTCAGCAGGAGAAGAAGTGACAGGGGCCGTCGTGCAGATAAGCGTGTCGCGGGGCGGCGTCCCGAAGCTCCCCATACCGTCGGCGACCTTGACCGAGGGCGGCGTCGCCGGCGACGGGTGGCGCTATCCGTTCCACGGCGGGCGGCGCAAGGCGATACTCCTGGTCACAATCGAGGGGATCGACGAGCTGATTGCGATGGGTTTCGCCCTCTTCCCCGGCGCGCTGGGCGAGAACATCACGACGCGCGGGCTCGATCGCCGCGCGTGGCGTTCCGGCCAGCGCTTCAGGGTCGGTGATGGTGCGATCGAGCTGACGCAGGTCCGCGCACCATGCTCAACGCTCGATGTGTACGGCTCCGGCATCCAGGCCGCGAGCTATGATGCCCGCGTGCAGGCCGGCGATCCCGAATCGCCGCGATGGGCCCTGTCCGGGTTTTACGCGTCGGTGGTTCAGCCCGGCGTCGTGCGCCCCGGCCATTCGATGGCGCTCCTCTGATCCCGCACGGCCTGATTGACCCGGACACGCGCATGAAGCCACGCTCACGTCCCGCCGCACCTGAGGCTCCAGCCCGTCAGCTCGATGCGCTGCTGCGCAGGTTCGATCCACCGATTCGGAGGCTCGTTCGCAACGCCAGGATCAAATTGCGGCGGCGCATGCCGACCGCCCTCGAACTGGTCTACGACAACGCCCGCTCGCTCGCCATCGGCTTCGCCTCGTCGGAGCGGTCGTCGGACGCCATCGTGTCGCTCGCTATCTACGCTCGCGGCGTGAATCTCTACTTCATCTACGGCGCGGCACTCGCGGATCCGCACGGCCTGCTGATGGGCAGCGGTAGCCAGGGCCGCTTCGTGCGGCTCGAGGAGGCGTCGATGCTCGACCAGCCGGAGATCGACGCGCTCGTCTCGGCGGCGATCGCCGAGGGCGACACGCCCCTGCCGCGGAGCGGGCGTGGCCGCCTGATCATCAAGTCGGTCTCTCCCGCCAGCCGTCGCCGCCTCTCCCGTTGACTTCGCTCACGCACGGAGGCACACTCAGGGTCAGCGCGCTCTGAGGCGCCTCCTGTCCGCGGCAAGGGAATCTTCCCACTCAGCGTCGTCACACGTTCCGCCGGACCTTCTTCCGGCCTGCATTCAGCGGACTTCAGGCATTCGTACGGAAGGAGGATTCGATGAGCCCGACACCGGCGCGCAGCCCCTCTCTCGAGAGCCTCAGGAAGGAAACCAAACGCTGGCTGAAAGCGATTCGTGCCGGCGACGCGCCCGCGCTCGCCCGGCTGAATCGTGCGTTTCCAGCCGCGCCTGCCCCGCCGGGCCTGCGCGACGTGCAGCACGCGCTTGCGCTCGAGCGCGGCTTCGAGAGCTGGCGCAGCCTCGCCGCAAGCGCCACCCGCTCGACGTACGCATCGCCTGACGACGCGCTGACAGTCCTGCTCGACGCCGCCGCTGCAGGCGATGTCGCCAGGCTGCGCGCGGTCCTCGATGCGCATCCGCACGTGGTCAACGACCGCGGTCTGCTCAAGGGGCACTCAGGCATGCGCACGGCGCTGCACCATGCCGTCGGCGCCTCGTGCGAGGACTGCGTTCGGCTGCTGCTGGCACACGGCGCCGACCCGAATATCCGCGACGAAGGCGACTGGGCGTTCCCCCTCCACTTCGCCGCCGAGAAAGGACTGGTCGATGTCGTCCGGCTGCTCATCGAGCATGGCGCGGATCCGATTGGCGCCGGCGACTATCACGAGCTCGAGGTCATCGGCTGGACGACGTGCTTCGACTATCTGCCGGCGCGGCCAGAGCTTGTCGAGTATCTGCTCGCCCACGGCGCCCGGCACACGATCTTCTCCGCTGTCGCCACCGGCGGCGTCGAAGCCATCAGACGGATTGCGGCCGCCTCGCCCGACGCGCTCGAGCGGCGCATGGACCAGGCAAACCATCGCCGCCACCCCGTTCATCTGGCGGTCGTCAGGAAACAGCCGGCGTCACTCGCTGTCCTTCTCGAGCTCGGCGCGAATCCCGACACGCTTGATGAGTCGGGACTGACGGCCCTCGACCAGGCCGCTCTCCGCGATGAGCGCGTAGTGGCGCAGATGCTGATCGACCGAGGCGCCGAGATCGGCATGGCGGCTGCCGTCATACTCGATCGAGCCGCGGACATCGAACGCCTGTTGCGCAAGGACCCGGACGGCCTCAAGCCCGGGCATCGCTGGGGCACGCTGATTGTGCGCGCGAGCGAGCGATCGAGCGGTCGCGTCATCGATGCGCTGATCCGGCTGGGCGCATCGCCAAACGCCTGGGACGACCCGCGGACCGCTGTTGACGGCGGCGCGCACTACACACCGCTGCACGCGGCCGGCTGGAACGGCAACCTCGACGCCATCCGAGCGCTTCTGAAGCACGGCGCGAACGCGGCCGCACGCGAGACGCGCTATTGCGGCACACCGGCCGGCTGGGCGAACTACGCCGGGAAGACCGACGCGCGCGATCTGATCCTCGAGGGATCGATCGACGTCTTCGAGGCGATCGACTTTGACCTGCCTGATCGCATTGCGGAGATCGTAACGCGCGATCCGCTCGCGCTGGAGCGCGCGTTTGGCGAGTACGTGACCGGCGAACCGCGGTCGGAGCAGTGGTGGCCCGAGCCCTGGGTCACGCCGCTGATCTGGGCAATCTCAAAGGGTCGCGACGACGTGGCGAGGGTGCTGCTCGCGCACGGCGCCGACGCGTCACGTCGTGCGCCGGATGGCCGCTCGATCCTGGAACTCGTTCCCGGCGAACGCCGGTCAGCGGTGGAAGTGCTGCTGCGCGACCAGCGTCGCGCGTGAGCCTCAGTCGCGTCGGAGCGCGACGAGCGGGTCCACACGCAGCGCCCGGCAGGCAGGAACGAGACAGCCGAGCACGGCACAGCCGATGAGCACGGCAGACGTGCCGGCAAACGTCAACGGATCGGCGGGAGAGACGCGCACCAACTGCGTGTCGAGCAGCCGATTGACAGCCAACGATCCCGCCAGCCCGCCGGCGAGGCCGATGCTGAGGGGCAGAAGGCCTTCTCGAAGGACGAGTCCGATGATGTCTCGAGCGCTTGCGCCGATGGCCAACCGCAGGGCGATCTCCTGCGTACGCCGGCTCACGGATTGAGACACGACGGCGTAGAAGCCGGTGGACGCGATCAACAGGGCCGCCGCGGCAAAGACGGTCAGCAGCAAAGCGTTTGTCCGGATGCTCCAGAACCCGTTCGACCCAGCCAGCCGCTCCGCGAGGGGATAAGGCCCAAGCCACACGGGCAGATCCGGATCAAGGGCCTGCACCTCACGACGTAACCCACCGCTCAGCGAGGCTGGCGGAACTCTTGTGCGCGCGAGGATCCAGACGCCGTCGGACAGCTGGCCACGATAGGACGTGTACACCATGGGCGTTTCTTTCAACCGCGCGGCGTCCTGAGCGACGTTCGGCGCCACGCCGACGACGACAGACCACGCTCCCGGAACCGCGCCCCGGTAGAGGCGCAATCGTTTGCCGATGGCGTCCTGGCCGCGCCAGTGCTGGCTGGCAAATGCCTGATTGACGATGACCGGCGGATCCTGAACGTCCCTGTCTGCATCGCTGAAGCTGCGGCCCGACTGCAGGCTCACCCCCAGCGTGCGGAAGTACTCGGGCCCCACGATCACCGTCGCGACCACAGGACGGTTGGGCCCGTCAACGAACGAACCGTCGGCAAGCTGATAGCCGACCTGGGCCGATCCGGTTGCGGGCGGCGCCGACGCGACGGACACTGCCTCGACGCCCGGATGTCCTTCGAGGTTCTCCTGGAGCCGATCGAAGAACGACCGTTGACGCGCCGCATCCGGGTAGCGTTCCTGTGGCAGATTGATGAACGCAACCAGCATGCGCTCGGTGTCGACGCCGAGATCGGCAGCGTAGAGCGCCACGAAGCTGCGGATCATGACGCCCGCGCTGGACAGGAGCACGAGCGTCAGCGCCAGCTGCGCGACGATCAGGACCGTTGCCATCCGCCTGCCACTCTTTCCGTCAGTCGTCCCGCGGCCGCCTTCACGCAGCGCGGCGCTCACGTCCAAACAAGCGGCTCGGATCGCCGGGACCATGCTGAACATCAGGACCGTGGCGATCAACAGGCCGGCGGCGTAGAGAAACACCCGGGCGTCCATCGAATAGTCGAGCAGCCCCTCGGACCACGAGCGCGTGGGCGGGTTCGCGAACGACTCGTACAACCGCACGCTCTGAGCGGCGATCCACCACCCGAGCGCACTGCCTGCGCATGACAGCATCAGTCCTTCGACCACGAGTGGCCGGATGATGCGCGAGCGCGGCGCCCCCAACGCCAGTCGCACCGAAAGATCGCGCGACCGCTGCAGCGTGCGCACCAGCAGGAGGTTCGCGAGGTTTGCGCAGGTGATGACGAGCACGCACGCCACCACACCCCACAACACGCCGTAAATTCTCGGGGCATCCATGGCGACGAAGAACTCCGCGAACGTCCGCGGCGTGGGTACCCACCCCTGGTTCGTCAGCGGATACGCCACCGCCAGACGCTGGCCGATGGCGATCAGCTCAGCCCTCGCGCTTTCGCGCGAGGCGCCGTCCGCCAGCCGGCCAAACGCGAACCAGATCGAGCGCGCGTTTCGTGGCTGTAGATCCCGTGTGGGCACGAGCGGGAGCCAGAGATCCTGGTTCTGGGGAAACGAGAACCCTTTCGGCATGACGCCGACGACCGTCGTGGGCGTGCCGTTGATTCGGATGGCGTGTCCCACGATGCCCCGATCGCCGGCATATCGCCGTTCCCACAGGCGATAGCCCAGAATTGCAACGGCCGGCGCACCGGGAGCTTCATCGGCGGTCACGAAGTCGCGCCCGAGGATTGGCCGTTGTCCGAGAACCGCGAAAGTATTGGCCGTGACGCGCGTGGCAGTGTGATGCTCTGGCGCGAAGCCCGCGTCGACGAGACTGATCTGCAGATCGGCCACCGCGCCCATCCCGGCGAACGACCGCGCCTGCGCGCGCCAGTCCTGAAAGTCCGGGTACGACACACAGCAGCCGCGCCCCTCCAGTTGCGTGCCGATGTAGAGGAGGCGATCGTTCCCGTCAACCAGCCGGAAGCCCCTGAACAGGGTGGCGTCGACGACGGTGAAGACGGCCACGTTGATGCCGATGCCGACAGCCAGCATCAAGACGGCCGTCACGGCGAACGCCGGATGGCCTCGGAGGGTTGTCCACGCGCTGCGGACATCGAATCGGACCCGTTCGAGGAAACGACGCATCACCACCCCGTCAGCATCTCACGGAGGCTAGTCTGTCAGCCCCGCCGATTCGAACGACACGTCCGCGGGCAGCCCGACGTACTGCTCGGCGAGGCTCGTCATCGCGGCACGTGAGGTCGTGAGGTAGTCGAGATCGGCCAGCTGCCGTTGGTGATCGAACGCGTGTCCATCCGGGAAGCGATGCAGCGTCGATGTCATCCACCACGAGAAACGCTGCGCCTTCCAGACGCGCCGCAGGCACACATCGGAGTACTCCTGGAGCCACTCCGTGCGGCCGTGCTGGTAGAACGCTTTCAGCGCCCGCGCGAGCACCAGGACGTCCGAGGCCGCCAGGTTCAGGCCTTTCGCGCCGGTCGGCGGCACGATGTGCGCGGAGTCACCGGCGAGGAAGAGGCGACCGTAACGCATCGGGGCGGCCACGAAACTGCGCATCGGCGTCACGCTCTTCTGGATGATGCGTCCGACATTCGGTTGCCAGCCGTCCTGTGTCGTCATGCGCTCGAGCATCTCCGTCCAGATCGCTTCGTCAGACCAGTGCTCGATCGGCTCGTCCGGAGGCACCTGGAAATACAGGCGCGTGACTTTGGGCGACCGCATGCTGAACAGCGCGAAGCCGCGATCGTGGTACGTGTACACGAGCTCCTCCGAGGACGGAGCGGCTTCAGAGAGAATGCCGAGCCACGCGAACGGATAGATCCGCTCGTAGACCGTGAGCACGCCTTCCGGAATCGCCGGACGGCAGATGCCGTGAAACCCGTCGCAGCCGGCGATGTAGTCGCAGTGGACCTCGTGCTCGGCGCCGCCGTGCTGGAACCGGAGCACCGGGCTCGAGGAGTCCAGATCCGAGACCGACACGCGCTCCGCCTCGAAATGCAACGGCCGGGTCGTCGCCGTACGCGCGTCAATCAGATCCCGCACCACCTCGTTCTGGCCGTACACGGTGATGGCCTTGCCGCCCGTCAGGCCGGCCAGATCGATGCGGTGACGCGATCCGCGGAAGCTGACGTGGAGTCCTTCGTGGCGCAGGCCGGCCTGCTGCAGGCCGTCACCGACGCCCATCGCCTGCAGCAAGTCCACTGTGCCCTGCTCGAGCACGCCCGCTCTCACGCGATCGATGACGTACTCGCGGCTTCGGTTTTCGACGATGAGCGAGTCGATGCCATTGAGGTGCAGGAGGTGTCCGAGCAGCAGACCTGCCGGCCCGGCGCCCACAATGCCCACCTGTATCCGGTTGCCGCCCATGCTCGCCTAGAATCCCATAACGCCGCCACGATGATGAGCCACGAATCAAATCGCCGTCGTTTCCTTACGAAGCTGGGCCACGCCGGCGCGCTCCTGGCCTCCGGGGCGTGGCTGGAGGCGGTCGGCTACGCGCAGGCCGGCCGCGGTCCGGCGCGCGCCTCCATCCAGGCACCCCGGGCGCCCGCCGACTTCGATCGGCGCATCCTCGGATCGTTTCTCGAGCATCTGGGCCGCGCGATCTATACCGGGATCTACCAGCCCGGCTCCCCGCTCGCCGATGCCGCGGGCTTTCGCACCGACGTCGCACGCGAGATCAAGGAGCTCGGCGTGCCGATCGTGCGCTATCCCGGCGGCAACTTCGTGTCGGGCTACAACTGGCTCGATGGGGTCGGGCCGAAGGCGCAGCGGCCGACCGTGCTCGACCGTGCCTGGAATTCGCTCGAGACGAATCAGTTCGGCACGAACGAGTTCATCGACTGGTGCCGCGCCGTGGGAACCGAGCCGCTGCTCGGGATGAACTTCGGCACCGGCACGCCGGAGACGGCCGTCGCGTACGTCGAGTACTGCAATCTCGATCGCGGCACGAAGTGGAGCGACCTGCGACGGTCGCACGGCTACGAGCGGCCGCACAACGTGCGCTACTGGTGCCTTGGCAACGAGATGGACGGGCCGTGGCAAATCGGCCAGCTGCAGGCGCGCGAGTACGGGCGCAAGGCGCGCGACACGGCGAGGCAGATGCGCGTCATCGACCGCGGGCTCCAGCTCATCGCGTGCGGGTCGAGCGGCACCAACATGCCGACCTACCTGACCTGGGACCGTGAGGTGCTCGAGGAGTGCTACGACCAGGTCGACGGCATCTCGCTGCACGCCTACTACGGCAACACCAGGCCGCTGACCGGCAACAGCACTGAGCGCTACCTCGCGATGAATCTCGACATGGATCGCCAGATTCGCGAGGTCGCCGCTGTGTGCGACTACGTCCAGGCGCTCCGGCGATCGAGCAAGCGACTCTGGCTGTCGTTCGACGAGTGGAACGTGTGGTACCGCGCGCGCGACGGCCAGGCCACCGACGGACGCCGCACCTCGGCACCGAGGCTCCTCGAGGAGGTCTACAACCTCGAGGATGCGTTGCTCGTCGGCGGCTTCCTCAACACGCTGCTTAGAAACGCCGGCCGCGTCCGCGTCGCCTGTCTCGCGCAGCTGGTCAACGTCATCGCGCCGCTCGTCACCAGCGATACCACTGTGCTGCGGCAGAGCATCTACTATCCCTATGCGTGGGCGCTGCGGTTCGCCCGCGGGCGCGTGCTCGACCTGCGCGTCGAGTGCGACACCTATCCCATCGCCGCGGCCGGGCTCCAGGCCGACTTCGCGCGCAATGAGGCCATACCGTTCGTGGACGCGGTGGCGACCGAGGATACGCAGACAGGCCAGGCCTGCCTGCTGATGCTGAATCGCGACCTGTCTGCCGAACGCGAGCTCGTGCTCGACTGGCGCGACGCCACGCCGGCACGCGTACTGGCCTGCGACACGCTGACGGGGCCCGATCTGAAAGCGTTCAATACGTTCGGCGCGCCACGGACGGTTGTGCCGCAGCGCCTCGATGCGCCGGCACCGGGCTCGCGAATGACGTTCAAGCTTCCGGCTCGCTCCTATACAGTGGCGCACCTGGCGTTGAAGTAGATGCACGCGCGGCGGGGCTCGGGGCTCGGGAAGATTGGGAGACCATCGATGGGGACGCCTGTGAAAAAGTTCGCGATGCTGGTCGCTGTTCTGCTCGTCGCTCGCGCGGCGGCTGGTCAGAACGCGGACGACTATCGCGGCGGCTGGAGAACGGACGGCGGCGAGGCACACACCTACGAGTTCTCCATTCGCGGCGCGACGGTCAGGGGCATCTACTGCACGTACTGCGCCGATGCCACGACGCTGGCGTTCGTCGACGGGACGTTTGGCCCGGACGGGATCAGGTTCGAGGTCACGCACGTCAAGCCTGACGGCAGCACGGCGTACAAGGACAAGGCGACCGCGAAGTTCAGCCAGGGCCGGCTGACCGTGACGGGCACCAGCGGCGCGCCCGGAGGCGGTCGCTTCGAGCGCGTGCTGATCAAAGATCCGCACGGACCCGACCCGATTCCCGCGAAGGTGTCCGTGTTGCCGCCGGACCGTCCGTCCGTGCCGGGCAACCCGGCTCGTCGGAACCCTGACGGCGCAGACGGCCTTCCCTACATTCAGCCCGGCCCGTGGAAGTCGAAGCTGACCGAACGTGATGTGATCGGTGTGTGGCTCGGGTTCGGCGTCGGCTCGCCGAAGCAGTATTTCATCATCAAGAAGGTCGGCGATAAGCTCCGCGGCATGGTCTGTGGGACGTGCGACAACCCGTACACCATGGCGGCACTCGACGATGTCCAG
>Ga0066903_100000552_pt1 | contig 24072 bp, 15 predicted proteins | sample PanSoiMetaGPlot1_FD_67491 | JGI IMG/M metagenome (GOLD analysis project Ga0066903, IMG submission 67491) | Tropical forest soil microbial communities from Panama analyzed to predict greenhouse gas emissions - Panama Soil - Plot 1 (version 2) | ecosystem: Environmental > Terrestrial > Soil >... | reverse complement strand
CGTCGACGCGCGCGTCGGCAACGTGTTCGACGAGCTCCGCGGTCTCGAACGCCTCGGCGAACGATTCGATACCATCGTGCTCGATCCTCCCGCCTTCGCCAAGAACAAGGCAGCGGTCCCGAACGCCCGTGCAGGCTACAAGGAAATCAATCTTCGGGCGTTGAAGCTCCTCGAGCCGGGCGGCACGCTCATCACCTGCAGCTGCTCCTACAATGTGAGCGAGGCGCTGTTTGCGGAAATCGTGTACGAGGCGTCGGTCGACGCCCATGCCCACGTGACCGTCGTCGAGAAGCGCATGCAGGGCCGCGATCACCCTGTGCTTCTGGGTGTGCCCGAAACCTATTACCTCAAGTGCTTCATTTTTCGAAAGCTGGCCGGCGCATAGGAGTTGCTGAATTCGCTGACGCGAACCGCGCCGCTCGGGAGGCGGTGCGCGACCTGAAGCGGATGGCCCGGCCGTCTGGCCATTTCGACGCCAGCCGCTACTTCCGTGGCGATCACAACCTGGGGTTCTACAACGTCGGGTCCGCCGCGATGCGCGCGCTCGCGAAATCGATTTGGGCCGCCCATTCCGGCGCGCCGCGCTCGCAATCCCCAGTCCGCAATCAATCCGCAGTGAGATGGGGCATCGAACATGCCATGGCATTCGCCGATGTGCTGATCGTCAATCGATACCTCGAAGTAAAGATCGTCGCCATCGAGGTCGTGGCGAGATACCATCGGGCGTTCACGCCCGCGCTGCTGGGAAGATGGAAGCGTTGGCTGGCAGGCAACCACTCCGCCAATTGGGCGACCACCGACGCGATTTGCGGCGAGCTTGTTGGTCCGTTGCTGGTTCAGTACCCGCGTCTGGCCGCCGAGATGCGCGCCTGGTCGAAGCATCCGAACATGTGGGTCCGCCGGGCTTCGATCGTCGGACTGTTGCCGCTCGCCCGAAAGGGCCAGGCGCTCGATCTCCTTTACGAGATCGCCGCACGTCTTCACAAAGACACAGAGGATCTGATCCAGAAGGCCGTCGGCTGGGGGCTGCGCGAAGCCGGCAAACCCGATGTGGCCCGGCTCGAACGGTACTTGCGCGCCAACGGCCCTTCAATTCCGCGCACGACGTTGCGGTACGCTATCGAGCGCTTCCCGCCCGGCAAGCGTCGCGCGCTGCTCGCGGCGACGAAGGCGCGGACCAAGGACTAGGGCATGGGGAACGAAGCGAAATGCGCGGCGCGATTCCGCGGCAAGAGGGCGAACGGGATCGCTCGGCTCGAGACCGACGTGCTGGAGTTTCGTGGCGGCGAGCTTCGGATCTCGATCCCCTTCAAGGCGATGAGCAAGGTTGTCGCCAATGACGGGGTCTTGAACGTGACCGGGCCCGGCGGCGTCGCTTCACTCGAGCTCGGCGCCGCAGCCGCGAAATGGGCCGAGAAGATCAAGAATCCCCCCTCTCTCCTGCAGAAGCTCGGCGTCACACCCTCCTGGCGCGTCTCGATCGTCGGCGTCGAGGATCAGGATTTTCTGAGCGAGCTCGAGAGCGCCGTCGCGCACTTATCGATCGGCCGTGTCGCCAAGCAATGCGACGCCATCTTCTTCGGCGCATCCCGTGCCGCCGACTTGCGGCGGTTGGAGACCCTCAAGGCATCGCTCAAGCCGAACGGGGCCCTCTGGGTGGTGCGTCCCAAAGGGCGGCCGGAGATCGCCGAATCCGCTGTCATGGCTGCGGGCAAGGCGGCGGGGCTCGTCGATGTCAAGGTCGTGAGGTTTTCACCCACCCATACGGCAGAGAAGTTCGTGATCCCACTTGCCAAACGTTCGTGAACCGCTGTCCGTTGCATTTCTCCATAAACATGAATTTCCGGAGAACTCCGGAAAGGCTTTGCATCAATCGGCCTAAACGTGGTCCGATCGATCAGTGAACATCTCCGAGGTCTTCATCAGGCGCCCGATCGCGACGAGCCTGATCATGCTTGGCATCGCGGTCATGGGTGTCGTTGCGTACCGGGTGCTGGCCGTTAGCGATCTTCCCAACGTTGATTTCCCCACGCTGAACGTGAACGCCGGCCTCCCCGGCGGCGACCCGACGACGATGGCATCGGCCGTCGCGAGTCCCCTCGAGCGCCAGTTCACGACCATCGCCGGCATTGACGAGATGACGTCCTCGAGCTCCACCGGCAGCTCGAACGTGACGCTCCAGTTCGATCTGAATCGCAGCATCGACAGCGCGGCGGTGGACGTACAGACGGCGATCGCGGCCGTCATGCCGCTGTTGCCGGCGGGAATGCCCGCTCCGCCGTCGTTTCGGAAGTTCAACCCCGCCGACCAGCCGATCATGTTCCTCGGCCTCACGTCGGACGTCGTGCCGATGTACGTCCTCGATGATTACGCGGAAACGGTGATTGCTCCCCGCATCTCGATGATCTCCGGCGTGTCGCAGGTGCAGGTGCAGGGGGCTCAGAAGTACGCCGTTCGGGTGCAGATCGATCCGAACAAGCTCCACGCGCAGGGCATAGGGATCAACGAGATCAACCAGGCGTTGCAGAACTGGAACGTCAATATCCCGACCGGGCAGCTGTTCGGGCCTGACGCGACCTATAACATTCAGGCCGCGGGTCAGCTGATGAACGCCCAGGCGTTCAAGCCCGTGGTCGTTGCCTATCGCAATGGGGCGCCCATTCGGCTGGAGCAGGTGGCGACGGTTCTCGACAACGTCGAGGACAACAAGAACGCGTCATGGTTGTACACGAAGGCAGGCGCCCGCCGCGCGATCAACCTCCAGGTCATGCGTCAGCCGGGGAGCAACACCATTGAGGTTACCGACGCGGTTCGACGGCTGCTCCCGGCGTTCGAGACGGAGCTGCCGCCGTCCGTACACCTGTCGATCCGCGGCGATCGCTCGAGAAACATCCGCGAGGCGTTTTCGGATATCCAATGGACGATGATTGTGACGCTCGTCCTCGTGGTCGGGGTCATTTTTGCGTTCCTGCACAGCGGATCCGCGACGCTCATTCCCGCCCTCGCCTTGCCGTTCTCGATCCTGGGCACGTTTGCGGTGATGGCGGTGCTCGGCTTCACGCTCGACAACTTGTCGATGATGGCGCTCATTCTCTCGATCGGGTTCGTCGTCGACGACGCCATCGTCATGCTCGAGAACATCGTGCGCCACGTCGAGCATGGGGAGCAGTCGTTCGAAGCGGCGCTGAAGGGTTCGCGCGAGATTGCCTTCACGATTCTGTCAATGACGATCTCGCTGGCGGCGGTGTTCATTCCCATTCTCTTCATGAGCGGCATTCTGGGCCGCCTGTTCCGTGAGTTCGCGATTACCATCACCGCGGCGATCCTGATTTCAGGCATCGTGTCGGTAACTTTGACGCCCATGCTCTGCAGCCGGTTCCTGCGCGCCGCGTCGCTTCACGCGAAGGGCCGTTTCGCGCGGTTCATGGAGCGACAGTTCGACCGCCTGTATCGTCTGTACGAATGGAGCCTCGGGCATGTCCTCAGGCACCGCGCGGCGATGGTGGTTGTCTTCTTCGCCGTGCTGGTCGCGACGATCGAAATGTACCTCGTCGTGCCGAAAGGCTTCATCCCGGATCAGGACAACGACTCGCTCAACGTGAACGTGCAGGCGGCCCAGGGCACGTCCTACTACGAGATGGTCGGCAATGTGAGCCGGATCGCCGCCATTCTGAACGCGAATCCGTATGTCGATACGTTTTTCGCGAGCACGGGCGGCGGCTTCGGCTCGATGAACCAGGCACGGTTCAACCTGCAACTCCTGCCCCGGCGCCGGCGGCCGCTCTCAGCGAGTGAGATCGCCCAGCAGATTCGCCCCCTGCTCCTTCGGTTCCCCGGATTCCGCGCGTTCGTCAGCCTGCCCCCGGCGATCCAGATCGGCGGGCGCATGGGCAACAGCTCTTACCAGCTGACGGTTCAGAGTGCCGACACGGCAGCCCTGTACGATTGGGCGCCTCGCCTCGAGACTGCGATCGCTCAGCTTCCCGAGGTCCAGGACGTGTCCGACGACATGCAGATGAAAAGCCCGCGCGTGAACCTCGTCATCAATCGCGACACGGCGGCGCAGCTCGGGCTGAACGCAAATGAGATCGAAGCCGCGCTGTACGATGGCTTTGGGCCGCAATGGTCTTCGACCATCTACGGGCGCGCGTCGCAGTACAAGGTTCTGCTCGAGCTGGACCCCAAGTATCAAGAACAGGCTGATTCGCTCGACAAGATCGCCTTCAAGACGCCGAGCGGCGCGCTCGTCCCGTTCGAATCGGTGATCAAGCGCGTGGAAACAGTCGGCCCCCAGACCGTCAACCACGTGGGGCAGCTGCCTGCGGTGTCGATCTCGTTCGGGCTCCGACCTGGCGTTTCTCTTGGCGCCGCGGTCGACCACATCAACCGGGTTGCCGCCGGCCTGCTGCCGGCCACCGTCACGACGGCCTTCCAGGGTTCGGCGAAGACGTTTCAACAGTCGATGCAGAACCTGGGCCTCTTGCTCTTCGTCGCGATCGGTGTCGTTTACATCGTTCTCGGCATGCTGTACGAGAGCTACATTCACCCGTTGACGATTCTCTCGGGCCTGCCGTCGGCGGGCCTAGGCGCGCTGGTCACGCTGTATCTGTTTGGCGACGAGCTGAACATCTATTCGTTCGTCGGCCTGGTGATGCTGGTCGGGATCGTGAAGAAGAACGCCATCATGCAGATCGACTTCGCGCTTGAGGCTGAGCGTCAGCACGGCAAGAGCCCCGCCGATGCGATTTACGAGGGATGCTTGATCCGTTTCCGCCCAATCATGATGACGACGATGGCTGCCCTGCTAGGCGCCGTTCCCATCGCGCTCGGCTTCGGCGCCGGCGGAGAGGCTCGCCGCCCGCTCGGCCTCGCCGTCGTCGGCGGCCTGGTCGTCTCGCAGTTGATTACGCTCTACCTCACGCCCGTCGTATACACCTACATGGCCACCTGGGTAAAGACGCGTCGGATCACGACAAGCGCCGCGACAAAGCCCGCCACAGCGTGAGAGCGGACCAAGTACCAAGGTGCAAGCACCAAGGACCAGTGTGAGCCGTATGCTACAGTGGCCCGCGGCATGCCAGTGCGGCGAGTCGTCGTGGCCACCGTCGTGGCGGGCCTTGCCGCCTGGATTCTTTCGACGCACATCTTTGCCGCGATCGATCTCCTCAGGGTCAAAGTTGTTCAATCACCGCTCGCCGCGGTAGACGGGCGAGTCAGCGCGAGCACCGCCGGATTTCCGCAGGTCGACGACCTCGCTCCGCCGTTCGCCCTGATCGCTCGTATCCGGAATTCTTCGGACGAGGACGGTACGTTCTCGTTGGCGATCGACGGCACGGTTGTCTGCGAACCACGCGTTCCTGCCGTTTCGGTCCGACGCGTCGATTGCGCCGTCACGCGAGGACGGACGTCGGCCGACGGGCCCCAGGCAGCGAATAACGAGCCACGCGCGCCAAGCGGCGAGCTCCGAACTGCGAGTAACGAGCCAGGAGCTCGTCTTCTAACGATTGCCGCACGCCCGCGACGGGCTGCCGCATCTACCACGCCGATAAGTTGGACCCTCGAGTCCCTCGAGCTTGCGACCCACCATGGAAGCGCATCAAGCACGCATTTCTTGGTGGTGCTCCCTGGATTGTCTGATCGCTTCACTCGTCCATCACTTGTCTGGGTCGCCGTCACGTGGTCTCTCATGTTCATTCTGGTGGCCTTTCCTGTCGGAGCAGCGTGGCCGCGTGCTGGTTGGGGGCCTCGAATCCTACGTTGGGGCCGGCTGCCATACATGATCTTCGCAGGAGCGTTGACCGTCCTCCTGATAGCGATTCAGTGCTCCCAGTGGCTCTCGCGTTTTCGCGTGGTGCTGTCAGCGGACACCCTGTCGATCTGGCTTGCCGTGTTGCTGGCGCCGCACATGTGGCTCGCTCTCCGTTGGGGCCTCGGACGAATCAAGACCGCCGCGAATCAATCGACGAGCGAGCAACGAGCACTGAGCATGGTTGCCGCTCGGGCAGCCGTCGTCGCGCTCGTGGTGTTCGCGATCTATGGCATGGTCGTGCGGACCCGCCTCCGCGATTCCTACCATGGAAACTACAGCGGGATGCTGCTCATATCGCAGCAGCTGTTTGAGGGGAACCCGCTGTTCGCGCTCCGAGATGACGTTCGCAAAACCCTTGTGTTTGGGGAGGACGGCGGCTACGACGCGCAGTTCATGTACTTTGCGTCGTTTGATCCGTTCATGCGTGCGTTCAAAGACCACCCGGCCATGTACAGACAGGTGATGGATGCCCCGCCATATCGTTTCGGTCGAATCGGGTTCAGCTGGCTGACGTGGGTTCTTTCTGGCGGCCGTTGGGAACGGTACCCTGCGACCATGGTGTGGCTGATTCTTTGCTCGTTGGCAGCAGCAGCATTCATGCTCTCATTCACAGCGCAGGAGCAGGGGCTCAGCCCGGCCCTCGGCGTGCTTGTGATTGCTGTTCCTGGATTCTGGCGGTCGCTGTTGAGCGGTTTGCCGGAGCCGACCGCTGGCGCAACACTGCTGGGTGGACTGTTGTTCTTGTCGCGCGGCAGACCGTGGCTCGCTGGCGGCCTGTTCGCGCTGTCCCTGCTGATCCGAGAAACCGGAGTGGTGTTGGTTGCCTGTGTAGTCGGAGCGGCCTTGATTGCCGGCCGGTCGCAGCACGGGCGCGGAGGAGCCCCGGGAGTCAGAGACGCACTGATTGTCGCGCTCGTGGCGGGAGGCGCGCTCGTGGCATGGCGCCTCTATGTGGCCTGGACACTCGCGTCCGATTGGGGACTCCAGGCGATTCCCTTCAATCCCGGGTTGTCGTGGCCGTTGGCCGGCGTTCTCGACCTGTGGCGATCGATTGTCGATGGTCAGTACGCCTCCAGCTCCTCGCATCTGTCGCGAGCGGCAATCGCCTTGTCGCTCCTTCTAATCGGTGGCTTCGCCCTTGCCCTTGCGCTCGCTGCAGCCCCTCACGACGCCACGAGCGTTGCAGCGGCGATTTATGCCGTCATGGCGATCTGTTTGAGCTACGCGAAGGTGTGGCTCTTTGTAGGGAATACTGAGCGAGTGACCTACGAGCTGTTTCTGATGCTCGCTCTGAGCTGCCTCACGATTCGAGCGTATTCGAAACCGCTACAGAGAGGCCTGATCGCGTTTTGGTCGTGCTCCGTCGTGTACGTGTTCTTTCTCACGTTTGACGCCGCTTACATCAGGTCGGCGTTAGCCGTTCCGTTCTGATGAGCGGACCTACGCCGATGTCCGGATCTCGCCATCAGCCGATGCTCCGACTCGTGGTGGTCCTCCTGGCATGGGTGGCTAGCGGCCCGTGACCGCGAGCTCGGTCACGATCCAGGGGATCTTCGGCTGGTCGGTTTCAACGCGAAGCCGGATGAAGCGCGCCGTGTGACTCGCGAGAGGGAGCTCGAGGACGGCAGTCCTGGGACGCGCAACTGCCGCAGCGATCGCCATCCCTGCCACCTTTCCTGTGAACGACGTCTGCCAAGACTCCCCATCCTCCGACGTGGCGACGCTCAAGTCCCTCGGATATAACGCGACTCGCCAGCCCAGCGACATCTGGACCGAGCAGACCGGCACAGCGTGACCGAGATCGATCGTCAACAGATCGCCCGCGTGCTGCCCGTTCTTGGTGATCCAGAACGTCTCCTCATCGCCGTCAGTGACCAACCGAAGCGAGACTGGACCCGAACGATCTTGCAGGGCCGTAATCGGCATCGTCGGGCCGCCGCATCTCGTTTGCGGGAGCGGCGATCCGGTGACGACGAACCAGACGGCATTTGTGGTTTCCGCGACCGTCTTCGCGTGCGGATTGGCGCGCAGCCAACTGACTCGCTCCGCCGAGTAAGGCCAGGCGCGTTCGACCCCGACCAGCACCGGACCCTGAGAGGCGAGGTAATTGAGAACCGATTCGTCTCGTTCTTCGAGCGCCATGCGGAGCGCCTCGTAGTCGGGCGGAAAGTATCCGCTGTACCCGTTGATAGTCGGCCGGTCCGTCAGGGTCGATCGATACATCGCAGCCACGTCGTGCATCGTGTCACCAAGCGGGAGCTCGACGAACGACACGACGCTGGCTGTCGAAACTTCCGGCGGCCAGGCGGGTGGGGGCGCAAACACTGGTACTGGGCGCGACCATGAGTCCGCCAGAATCGCGGCGGCCGTCAAGCACGCAGCGAGCGTGGCGCGATTGGGCGCGACGATTGACGTGAACGCCCGTCGCGGAACGAGCCGGGCGTAAGCCAGAGCGGCCGCGGCCGACCACGCCAGGATCGCAGGCATGGCGAACCGCGCCGGCACGCGTACGCTGTCGCCGAAGATGCTGAGACGCATCAACCAGGAGTAAGGCGGTTGATAGAGAAACTGTTGACCGAGAAATGCGGGCTTCGGTCCGAGGCTGAAGATGAACAACACGACCGACGTCAGAATATAGAAGGCAAACGACGACCGTCGCCGGTACGCATGACGCACCCATGATGAAGCGGCGATGGCTCCGAGCCACGAGAAAACCGCCAGGGAGAACGGCTTGAATGGAGTCCCGACCGAAACCCCGGCGGCCCGCCACGGACCGAAATACCATGCGCTCAGAGCGATCAGGGCGAAGACACTCCCGAGACCGAGGAGAAACAGGGAAACGCGATTCTCACGAGGCAGCGGCTTTTCCGAGCGGACTCCCTTCATCATCGCAATCGCTGTCACGACGACAATTGTCAAACCGGGAAACACCTGGCGTTCTGGGCCATTCAGGGTCGACGTCCAGCCCCACACGAGGCTCAGCGGCGAGGCGGTCACAATCGAGGTGACGTCGGCGCTGAGCGTAATGATATCGCCGAAGCCACGCGCCAATCCATAGTGTTTGTGAATCGCCAGATACCGGAGAGCAATCGGGCTCATGACTGCGACCACGGTCGCGACTGCCACGGCGATCTGAAACGGCGTCCTTCCCCACGGCCATCGGAGAAACCACGCCATCCAGAGTGCCAGCATGATGAGAAAGAACAGGAAGTAGTAGCTGCACGAGAGCGCCTGCAGGAGCAACACCCCGCCGAAGACGACGATCCATTTCGTCCTTCCGTCTTTCAGGTGCTGATGCAGCGCGGCGAGCGCCGCCGGCATGCCGAACGCAGCAAGCAGCTCGAGATGTTCGATATGTGCGATCCGGTACGGACTGAACCCGTACGCGAGGCCGGCAACGAGCGACGCATCGTGACGCCCCGTCAGGGTGTAGGCCAGCCAGTGCGCGCCCGTGGCGCACAGCGGAAACGTGACGAGCAGCGTGACGTTGTACGCCGTCAATGGGCTGAAGCCGGCCCACTGTAGCGGCGACGCGAGAAGGCTGGCGCCGAGGCGATGATCGGAAAACGCCAGCGTTCCTGGAGACGGCCAGAAAAAGGAACCATTCCACCAGGCGGGTGTGAGCGGCAGATGGTGAGCGTTCCACCAGAGAATCACCGTGCTCAGCAGTGGGTCGCCGAGGTCATGCGGCACCCGCGTCGAGAGGTGCCAGGCGATGGGATACGTGAGGAAAGTCGCCACGATCGAGTAGCCAATGAAAATGGCGAACGCGACGAGCGGCCGAAGATCGCGTGTTGAAGGATGGGCGGTCCCGATGGTCAAGGGTTGAGGCCAATGCTATAGTCAAACGAACCGCCAGGGGTATCCCTGCCAGGGATTGAGAGCACACCCTATAAACCTGATCCGGTTTAGACCGGCGGAGGGAGCGCGGACATGTCGGACTTCTCCACAGCCTTTCCCAATTCCCGCAAGGTATTCGTCACTCACGAATCCCGAGCACCTGAAGTCGCCATCCAGGTTCCCATGCGCGAGATTGCCCTCGACAGAGGCCGTTCCTCGATTCGCCTCTACGACACGAGCGGCCCGCAAGGTTGCGACTCTGCGCAAGGCCTCCCCAAGCTACGCGCGCCGTGGGTGAAGTCGCGCGCCGGGTGTGTGACTCAGCTGCATTACGCGCGCAAGGGCGAGATCACGCCCGAGATGGAGTTCGTCGGCCTCCGCGAAGGCCTGCCGCCAGAGTTCATCCGCGACGAGGTCGCTCGCGGTCGCGCCATCATCCCCGCCAACATCAGACACCTCGAGCTCGAGCCGATGGTCATCGGCCGCAATTTCCTCGTGAAGATCAACGCCAACATCGGCAACTCCGCCGTGTCCTCGTCGATCGAAGAGGAAGTCCAGAAGCTCCGCTGGGCCACGCTTTGGGGCGCCGACACGGTGATGGATTTGTCCACCGGCAAGAACATCCACGAGACTCGCGAGTGGATCATCCGCAACGCCGCCGTGCCCATTGGGACGGTGCCGATCTATCAGGCGCTCGAGAGAGTCGGGGGCCGGCCCGAAGATCTGAGCTGGGAGGTCTATCGCGACACGCTCGTCGAACAGTGCGAGCAAGGCGTCGACTACTTCACCGTGCACGCCGGCGTCCTCCTTCGCTACATTCCCCTGACCGCCCGCCGAGTCACCGGCATCGTCTCTCGCGGTGGATCGATCATGGCGAAATGGTGTCTCGCGCACCATCTGGAGAACTTCACCTACACGCATTTCCACGAGATCTGCGAGATCATGCGCGCGTACGACGTCTCGTTCTCGCTGGGCGACGGCCTGCGCCCCGGCTCGATCGCTGACGCAAATGACGAAGCGCAGTTTGCGGAGCTCCAGACGCAGGGGGAGCTGAATCGGATTGCGTGGGAGTACGACGTCCAGGTGATGAACGAAGGCCCCGGCCACATCCCGATGCACCTCATCAAGGAAAACATGCAGAAGCAGCTTGATTGGTGCGCCGAGGCGCCGTTCTACACGCTCGGTCCGCTGACGACCGACATCGCACCTGGCTACGACCACATCACCTCCGCCATTGGCGCAGCGATGATCGGTTGGTACGGCACGGCAATGCTCTGCTACGTGACCCCCAAGGAGCACCTCGGCCTGCCCGATCGAGACGATGTGAAGGCCGGCGTCATTGCGTACAAGATCGCGGCCCACGCCGCCGATCTCGCCAAGGGACACCCGCGCGCGCGCGAATGGGACGACGCGCTATCGAAGGCCCGCTTCGAGTTCCGCTGGGAGGATCAGTTCAATCTCTCGCTCGATCCCGTCACCGCGCGCGCCTACCACGACGAGACCCTTCCGGCCGAAGGCGCCAAGCTCGCGCATTTCTGCTCGATGTGCGGCCCCAAGTTCTGCTCGATGGAGCTCACGCAGCAGGTGCGGGAGTACGCCGACGCGGGCATGAAGGAAATGTCAGTGGAATTCCGCAAGAAGGGCGAACTCTACGTAGAGCAGACCTGAACGTTGAGCAGCTACTTCGCAACAACCGGCACGATTTGCAGAATCGTCGGAAACCGCGCCGGCTGAGCGCCGGGCTTCGGGTTCGGGTAGCCCTGCGAGACCTCTGATCGATAGTCTTTGACCGTGACGCCCGGCGGAAACGCCATCGTGTCTTCGTTGTACTTCCCGACGTCGAACTCGTGGGTGGCCGGAACGTCGTACACGAGCTCGCCGCGCTGCTTCAACACCGTCCGGTAGTACGAGACGAGATCGACAAACGAACCCGCGGATCCGAAAATATAGTAGCGCTGCCCCCGACCCGCGTCGTACGACGTAATGAACTGCGCGCCAGGGTAGATGGGCACGCCGAGGAGCGCTTCAGTCGGAACCGCATCGGCGCCGCTTGGGGGACTCGATGGCGGCTGCGGCGGGGCCCCCGACGGAGGCGTCGCGGGCGGCGCGGGTTGTGTCGGAGTCGGCTGTGGAGACGGCGGTGCCGGTCGCGGCTGCCCGGGCCGCGGAAACGGTTGCGGGACAGGCGTCTGCAACAGCGCCGCGACTAAGATGAGTCCACACATCATGCCCAATGATTGTGAGCCAAGCAAGCGAGTGTCGCAAGTGATCGCCGGGCTCCGGACGTTCTGTCGAGCTGAGCGCGACTGGCTGCTCGACACAATCGAGACGCTCGTTGCGCTCGAATCGCCGACAACCGATAAGGGCGCAGTCGACAAGTGCGGCGCCGAGCTGTCCCGCCGCATCGAGGCGATCGGCGGCCGCGTCACGCGTTTGCCGCGTACCGAGCGGGGCGATCATCTGCTGGCGGAATTTGGATGCGGCATGTCTCAGGTCCTGCTGCTCGGCCACTTCGACACCGTCTGGTCTGTCGGCCAGCTCGACCGCATGCCGATCGTCAGATCGGATGGTCGCCTGCACGGGCCCGGCGTCTTCGACATGAAAGCCGGGATCGCCATCGCGATGCTGGCCACGCGCGCGCTTTACGAGATGGATGCCCCTCTTTCACATCGCCTCGCGATGCTTTGGACGACGGATGAGGAAATGGGCAGCGCCACCTCGAGGGCCGCCATTGAAGACGAAGCGCGCCGTAGCGCGGCGGTGCTGGTTCTCGAGCCGTCCCTGCCTGGCGGTGCCGTGAAAACATCTCGAAAGGGCTGCGGGCAATACGAGCTGCGCGTCCACGGCATAGCCGCCCACGCGGGCATCGACCCGGCCAAGGGAGCGAGTGCTATTCACGAGCTGGCGCATCAGATCTGCCAGGCGTACGAGACGCCGAAGCTTGCGAGCGGCATCTCCCTGAACGTCGGCACCATCTCAGGCGGCACGCGGGCGAACGTCGTCGCCGACGGGGCGCGCGCCCTTATCGACGTGCGCGCCTCGACATCCCACGAGATGAGCCTCATCGACGCCGCCCTCCGAAGCCAGGTGTCGCGCAACCCCCAAACCCGGCTCGAATGGTCCGGCGGGTTCGATCGCCCGCCGTTGGAACGCACCTCGGCCGTCGCGCGTCTGTACGATCAGGCGCGTTTCGTCGCTCGCGAGCTCGGTCACGACCTGGCTGAAGGCGGAACGGGCGGAGGATCCGATGGCAACTTCACGGCCGCGTTGGGCGTCCCAACGTTAGACGGGCTCGGCGCGGTCGGTGACGGCGCACACGGGATCCACGAGTATGTGGATATTGAATCGTTGACGGATCGCGCGACGCTCGTCGCCGGCCTTGTCGTGAGCATTGCCGCGTTGCAGACCTGACGAACGAGCCGCGCATACCGAGCAACGACGTAAAATAGACGTATGTCGAACGTAGTCAAGACGACATTGCTTCTCGGCGTGATGACGGGACTCTTCCTGGTCCTCGGCCAAGTACTCGGCGGTGGACCCGGCATGATCACCGGCTTCGTGCTCGCCGTCGTCATGAACTTCGGTTCCTATTGGTTCTCCGACAAGATCGTGCTCAGGATGTACGGCGCGCAGGAGGTCGGACCCGGCCATCGGCTCTATCAGATCGTGGGCGGTCTGGCTGAGCGTTCGGGCCTACCGCAGCCGCGCTGCTACGTGATTCCCCAGGAATCTCCGAACGCATTCGCCACCGGACGCGATCCCGACCATGCCGCAGTCGCCGCGACGGAAGGGATCCTGAGAATCCTGACTGACGATGAGCTCGAGGGCGTGCTTGCGCACGAGCTCGCCCACGTGAAGCATCGCGACATCCTTATCAGTTCCGTCGCCGCCACGCTCGCGGCGGCGATCATGATGGTGGCGCGCTTTGCCATGTTCTTCGGCGGGGGCCGGAGCGACGATCGGGAAGGCAGCAACCCCATTGCCCTCATCGCCATGCTCGTGCTCGCTCCCATTGCAGCCACACTGATTCAGGCCGCGATTTCGCGCTCGCGCGAATACGACGCCGACTCGGGCGGCGCTGCACTCGTTGGCACGCCGAACGGCCTGGTGAGCGCGCTGAGGAAGATCGACTCGGCCTCCCGCGCGATCCCCTTGGACGCTAACCCAGCCACGGCGCACCTGTTCATCATCAAGCCGTTTTCTGCCCAAAGCCTGCTTGGGTTGTTCAGCACACACCCGCCTACGGAAGAGCGGATAAAAGCGCTGTTGCACCGGGACTAAAGGGAAACTTCTTCGGATCTGTGGCCGAAACGCCACGGTCCAGGGCTGGCGTACGAATTGCTGCTCTCTAATGAGACGGAGGCAGCCGGTGCACGTAGAAGACCTCGACATCTCGCCAAGCAAGATCGGAGAAAGCGCGCAGCGAGTCGTGGACCGCGCGATCGAGGAGGCTCGCCGGCGTGAGCACGCCCTTCTTACCAACGAACATGTATTTCTGGCGTTCGCCCAGGTGGAATGGGACATGTTTTCAGGGGTCATGCGCGATATCGAGCAGAACCCCCACACCATTCTTCAGGCGATCGAAGAGCATCTGCATATGTTGCCGGCGTTTGCGGCGCGAGACCTCCGCGTGTCGCCGGCCACGAAGCTCGTCTTCAAGCTGGGGCTCCACCACGCCAGCCGGGCCGGAAGACAATCGATTGAAGCCGTCGACCTGTTCTCTGCCGTGTTCGAGGAAACACAAGGTGTACCGGTTTCGATCCTTCGCCGCCACGGTGTCGAGCCGGAAGTCCTCGTCGGCCGGTTGAACGCCCGCATGCGCGACCTCGAGCTCCGTGAGGAGCGTCTCAAGAAGCGCTTCGAGCTGCCGCCTTTTCTCAAACACTTCGCGACCAACCTGAACCTCCTCGCGCGGCAGGACAAAGTGCCGCCCGTCTTCGGGCGCGACAAGGAAATCCAGCAAGTCCTGGAGATCCTGTGCCACCGTGAACGCGCCAACTCGGTCATGCTCGTCGGTGAACCCGGGGTCGGCAAAACCGCCATCGTCGAAGGGCTGGCGCGCCGGATCGAGTTCGATCCGGAGACGGTCCCCGTACGCCTCCGCGACTGTCAGATTGTCAACTTGCAGATGAACACGATGGTCGCGGGGACGATGCTCCGGGGCATGTTCGAAGATCGGATGCAGAACGTCATTCGCGAGCTGAAAGAGCGGCCGAATCTGATCCTCTTCGTCGACGAGGCGCACACGATGGTCGGCGCCGGATCGGCGCTCGGCGCCCCCTCCGACGCCGCGAACGTGTTCAAGTCCGTCCTCGCGCGCGGCGAGATCCGTATGGTGGCGGCAACCACGCTCAGTGAGTACAAGGAATACATTCAAGAGGACGAGGCGCTGGCGCGCCGCTTCCGGTGCGTGACGGTGTCTGAGCCTTCAATCGAAGAAACGCGCCGGATTCTGTACAACCTTCGTCCCCGCCTCGAGCGCAATTATTCAGTTCGCCTGCTCGACGAGGCCGTCGAAACCGCGCTGGATTTATCGCCCCGCTACATGCGCCATCTGCATCTTCCCGATAAGGTGATCGGCTGGCTCGATACGGCAGCCGTTCGCGCGGAAATCAGCCGCCGCTTCGAAGTCCGGACCGCGGATGTCGTCTCGGTCATCTCGCACGCGGCGCAGATTCCCGAAGACATGGTCTACCGCGACGTGACTGACCGCTTCAGGGAAATCGACGAACGGCTGCAACGCCGCGTCGTCGGCCAGCAGCACGCTGTCCGCGCGGTCGCGCGGCGGCTGGTGTTGAACAAGGGGCCCCTCAAGGACGGCTTCGATCGCCCTGACGGCGTGCTGCTGTTCCTCGGACCGACTGGCGTCGGCAAGACCGAGCTGGCGAAGGCCGTCGCCGAGTTCCTCTTCGGCGACGACAAGAAGATGGTGCGCGTCGACATGTCCGAGTACCAGGACGGCTCCGTGTCGGTCGACAAGCTCATTGGCATGCCGCGCGGGATCGTCGGCAGCGAGCGCGGCGGCATCTTGACCAACCAGCTGAAGGACAACCCGTACACGGTCATTCTCCTCGACGAAGTCGAGAAGGCGAGCCCGGGCCTTCTGAACCTCTTCCTCCAGGCATTCGATGAGGGCTGGCTCACCGATGGCCGCGGCAAACGCGTCTACTTGAGCGACGCCGTCGTCATCATGACGTCAAATGTTGGCTCGGAGAACTTCCGCAGGCTGACCAGCCCGCTTGGTTTTCTCAACCGGACTCTCGGCATCGAGCAGGTGCAGGGCGAAATCCTGCGCGAGCTCGAGCGGCGCTTCACGCCCGAATTTCGTAATCGCATCGACGAAGTCGTTCTATTCTCCCCGCTGACCCACGACGAGGTGCGCGAAATCGCACGGATGTATCTCGAGAAGGTGATGATCGCGCTGGCCCGCGCCGGCAAGACGATTCAGGTGTCCGACGAGGCGCTCGAGTTGATTGTGACCAATGGCCACAACTTGGCCTTCGGCGCGCGTTTTCTGAAGCGCTACATCGACGAGCATGTGAAGCTGCCGATCAGCGAGCGGTGGAAGGAGGGATCGCACTTCGACGTCCTCGTGCGTGACGGCCAGCTTGTGGTCGAGCCCAACCCGGCGAGGGTCCTGTCGCCGGGCGGCGTGCTTGCCTTTGGCGACGTCGCCTGAAGCAATCACCACTCCCGAATCCCAAATCACGTCGCGTTCACCAGGCGAAGCCCACCTGCTCCGGCCCCGCTTCCGCCCCTTCCCGACCACGCCCGTCGTCCTGCCCGTTCTGCTCTCTCTGCCCGTCCGAGCGCCCCTCACGTCGGTCCCCCCCGTCCTGCCCGTCCCGCGCTGGGAGCCCGTACCGCTCCTGGAGCACGCGCACCATTGCCTGGACCTCCTTGCGATACGCGTCGGGAGCGTACTTTTTCACGTACAGTCTCTCGAACCGCGGCAGCATCGCCGGGAATTCTCGTTCGACGAATTTCAGGAAGTGCGTTCGCGTGCCGTCTTCCAGGTGCATGACGTTGCAGCCGACGAATCGCGCGCCATGATCGGCAATCGCTTTGACGGTTCGCTCGACCTTGGCGCGGGAGGACGAGAAGCCGGGGACGATCGGTGCCATCAGCACGCCAGCCTGGATGCCGCCGTCGACAAGCTCGCGGACGGCCCGCAAACGCTGAAGCGGATGCGCGGTGCCGGGCTCGAGCGTCCTCCACGCGTCTTCGTCGACCGTCGGCACGCTCATGTAGACTCTGCACCCAACCGCCTTCGTCTGTTCGAGCAGGACGTCAACGTCGCGCACGACCATCGGACCCTTTGTCACCAGGCCAAACGGAGTGCGGCCGCGTGTGAGCGCCTGAATTAAGCCGCGCGTCAGCTTGTAATGACCCTCGATCGGTTGGTACGGATCGGTTGCCGTTCCGAAGGCCACCAGCTCACGCGTCCATGACGGCCGGTCGAGCTCTCGTGCGAGCACGTCGACGATGTTGTGCTTCACGAGAATCACGCTCGCGAACTCGTCATCGCTGTTCATCTCGAACTGCACGTGATAACGACGCGCGAAACAGTAGTGACACCCGTGCGTGCAGCCCCGGTAGGGATTGAGCGTCCAGTTGAACGGCATGCCCTTCACGCCGTTCAGCGCGGATCGGCACGTGACTTCCTGATAGCGAGCCTGGTCGGCGCGGCGCTCGGCCTCTGTCAGCGCGTCGGTGCCGCCGTGTTTGACGGCATCGGCGATATCGCGTGTGGTGGGTTTTCGCGGGCCGAGATCGAAGAGGAGAGGAAATGACGGCATGACCAGGGTTGGAGCGATCGAAGGCTTCGACCTTTCTTCGCCCTATCATCGACCCCGGTCTCGGCCCTGTCAACCCCAACCGTAGCTGCAGAGCTACGAGCCGCAAGTGACGAGCCCTGAGCTACTTGGGCTTGGTCGTCGTCGAATGAGACGCGGTTTTACCGCCTGAAGCTGACGACGAGTGTGTGGACGTCGTCTTTTTCTTGGTCGTTTTCTTCCCGGTCGTCGATTTGCTGGTTCCAGCGGATGAGCTCGAGCTGTGAGCCGAGCTCGAACTGTGAGCCGTGCTCGAGCTGTGAGCTGGGTGATGTTTGGTATGCGTCGACTTCTTGGTGGCGGCATCCGCGTTCGACGCCAAGGTGAAGGCCGCAGCCACTGCCAGAAGGACGCCGTTGACGATGATCCAATACCTTTTCATGGCGACATAGTACCACTTCGGGTCGCTTAGAGGAGGTACGCGATCGCAAACCCGATCTGCGCCACGAACATCATGCGATACATGTGCGCCCAGGACACGTGGTTCTCCTCGACGGCGAGCTCCTCCGGTCGCCGCAGCATCAGATAGCAGACGTACACGCCGTAACAAGTCATCACGACGCCGAGCGTCTGCAACAACCAGAAGTTCCCGGTCAGAACCCCGAGCCACGCGCCCACCGGGATCATCGCAAATGGCACGACAAACGACGGCGAGATCATCCAGGCCGCCCGGCGGACGCCGAACTGAATCGGCAGCGTGCGACATCCTCCCAGTCTGTCGCCCTCCATGTCAGCAAAGTCTTTGGTGGTCGTGGCGCCGAGCAGGAACAGACCAAAGATCGCCCCGATGTACCAGGCCTCGATGCTCATGATGGTCTTGACCGATGACCACCCGGCGACTTTGAGCAGCGTCCCCCGTGGAATCGCAATTGTCACGTTTGCCCAGATCCCGAGCCGCTTGGTGCGTAACGGCGGGACTGAATATATGAACGTGCACATCACGGCGACGACAACCAACCAGAAGCATTCGTGTCGTCCCCCAGGCGCCACCATCCACGCGAGCACAAGCGACAGAAGGTAGGTGATCCACGTGAACCGCCTGGCCTGAGCAATCGTGAGGCGCCCGCTGGTAAGCGGACGCCGCGGTTTGTTCACGCGATCGATCTCGAGGTCGTAAATCTGGTTCAACGCGTTGTTGCCCGCGTTCAGCGTGGCAGCCATCAAGGATCCGAGAATTGGCGGCACGAGAAGCGATGACGACCATACCTCGCGCGGGGCGGCCCCCACGGCAGTGAGCGCGCCGGACATGAACCCGAGCGCCGGCGCCACGAGCGTGAAAGGACGGGCGAGATCGAGGTAGGCCTTCGCGGCACCGGTGGTCATACAACGAGAAAAGCAACGACGAGCATCGCTGCCACGGCGGTGTTGATGAAGTTCAGCATGTCGTTGTTCAGGATACCCGGCCCTTCGAGCGCTGCCCCAAGCGCGCTTTCGACGAGCGCGCCGGCCGTCGCTGCCAGCGCGATTGTGACAATCGCCGTCGACGGCACGAGCCCAAGGGCGGCGCCGAGCGCCGCCAGTCCCAGGGCGGCGACCAGGCCCGCGGCCGTGCCCTCGAGCGACATTGCGCCGGCGGTTCCCGGTTTCACGCGCCGGAGACTCGTCGCAAGAAAAGCTGCCCGGCCCCACGCCTTGCCGATCTCGCTTGCGACGGTATCGCTGCCCCCGGCCGTGAGCGCCGCCACGAATGCGATCAGAGACTCGGCGCGATACGGCGTGCAGACAGCGGCAATCGCGGCGACCGCCGCGACGCCGCAGTTGGCGAACGCGTTCCCTGCGCCGCGCCGTCCTCCATGCTCCTCTTCGATGCCGAGACGCGTTTTTCGCTTCAGCCCCAGCCTCGAGCTCAGCGCAGCCACAAGGAAAGTCGCGAACAGGAAAACCCAGGCGGCGCGTCCGGCGCATGCGTAAATGACGACACCGACGGCTGCGCCCCCAATCATGCCGGAGACGGTGACCGTCCTGGCCCGATAGCCCAACCACGACACCACCGCGTTGACGCCGATCGCCCACGGCGCCGCGGCGACAAGCGCGCCCTCAGATGTCTGCAGTGCCGCTCGCGAAGATAGACTGCCCAGCCAGAGAACCGCGCCCGCAACAACAGGCACCGAGATGTTGTCATCGAGCCGGACCGGCAAGGTCTCGACGAACCCCGCCGCCACGGCCGCGAGAATCGGCGCGATCACCGTGAACGTCGACGGCGGCTCCGGCACGCGAGTCCACCACGCCAAGAGCACGCCAGCCGCCGCGCCGCAGACCATGAACGCCGTCGTCCCTGCGATTGTTTTGTCGCGATTCCACGGAAGCCGGGCCGCCCGGCCGCGCGAGTCCGCCCGCCGGCCGACAAGTGTGGCCGCGCCGTCGCCGACTGCCAGAATTGCCCATGCCGCTCCGACGATGTCGAGCCGCGTCGGAAAAACCAGGATCAGCCCCAGGACCGCCAACGGGTAGAGCAGAATGCCGAGCGGGAGGCCGCGCGCCCGATCCTCGGGTCGATACAGCCGTTGCCCGCCTACCCGCGGCAGCACGATGGCGTTGAAGAAGACGGCCAACGCTGCAGCCGTGGCGGCCTGCCACCAGGTCAGATACCGCAGCAGCAGCGCGAAGCACCCGGATCCGATATGGACCCATTGCCTCGCGCTCTCCGAGTGTGTCGTCGTCACGTCGACGTCACGTTCGTCGTCCCGGCGCTTGTCAAGAACGCGAGAGTGCTCCGGATCCCATCGGTGAGCGGCGTCATCGTGTAGCCAAGATCGCGGACGGCATCCGTGCTGTCCAGAGACCAGTCGTGCCGGAAAATCTCGACCGCGCCGCTCGTGATGAGCGGCGGCCCGCCGAGATGGCGCCCGAGCCCGTGGCCGAGTCGCCCCCCCAACAAGGCCGCCCGCCATTGCTCCGCGAGGCCGAGCGCGCTCGCGACGGCAAACGGTATGCGCCGCGGCGGCTTCAGTCCGGTCAGCGCGCTCATGACCTCGAAGATGCGCCCCTGGGGCGCGTTTTCTCCCCCAAGCGCGTACCGCGCGCCGGCCGCGCCACGCTCGAGCGCTTCCGCATGCCCCCTCGCCACATCATCCACGAAGGCGAACGACCACGGCCGCTCTGGACCGACGACTCCCGGAAGCCGGCCTGCCAGGTGGTCCGCGATGAGCCGTCCAACCAGATTGCCCTCGCTCATCGATCCCGGGCCGTAGACTACGCCGGGATACAGGCGTACGAGCGGACATCCGTCACGTACGGCCTCTTCCGCCACGCGATCGGCGGCGACTTTGGTCCGTTGGTAATCGTTCGCGGCAATAGGCGCGGCGGCGCCGCGCGGAGGCAAGGCCAGGAACGACGATGTATACACGATACGAGAGATGCCGGCATCCCGGGCTGCTGCGATGGCGTTGCGCAAACCGCCGACATTGACCTCGTCGAAATCCCTCCGCCGCCTCTGCCAGATACTGACGAGCGCGGCCGAGTGCACGAGCGCGTCACATCCGCCAGCCGCGCGTTGAAGCGCGATCGCGTCGCGCACGTCACCGTCGATCGCGGTTCCAGGCAGCCTGCTGCGACTGGCTGTTCGCGCGAACAGCACCAGCTCGTGGCCTCTTGACGCCAGGGCCCCCGCAACGGCGCGCCCGAGAAAACCGGTGCCGCCCGTCAGGAGGACGCGCACTCGTCACGCTCTCCAGTATTCCAGCAGGTCGTCAATCGTCTTGTCGATTTGAATGGCCGGCGCCCAGCCAAGCCGTTCGCGGATCCGACTCGCGTCGCCGACGAGCTCCGGTGTGTCATTTGGCCGATACCGCTCGGGATCCACTTCGACGCGGACCGGCACGCGGGCCCGCGCGATCAGTTTGTCCAGCAGTTCCCGGATCGTTATCGCAACGCCCGAGCAGACGTTGAACACGTCGCCCGCGTGAGCACGCTCGAGAACGAGTCGGTAGGCCCGAACGGTATCACGGACGTCGGTCAGGTCGCGCCGTGCATCGAGGTTGCCAACCGGCACCGTCGGTTCAGACCGTCCGCGCTCGATGTCGGCGATGCGCTGCGCGAAAGCCGACGCCGCGAACGTTGGACTCTGCCGCGGTCCGATGTGATTGAACGCGCGCGCGACCATGACGTGCAGTCGCGGACCGGCGTGCGACGCCAACATTTCCTGCGCGAGCTTGCTCAGCCCGTACGGGCTCCCTGGCACGAGCGGATCGTCCTCGCGGAGCGCACGATCCACGGGCTGGTAAACGAGCGCAGAGCTCGGAATCAGAACGCGGCACTCGATATCGGCTCGTGACAGCGCGTCGAGCAGGTTGTGCGTGCCCCGCACGTTGACCGCGAAGGTGGCCCCGGTCCGCTCCCATGCGCGCCCGACGTGCGCGGCGCCGGCGCAGTGGTAGACGGCCGACGGTTGGAGCCTCGCGATCGCGCTTCTCACGACGTTGCGGTCGAGAACGTCCACCGCTTCCCATCGGACCGCCCCCGCCCCTCCCGCCCCTCCTGCCGTTCCCGCCCTTCCTGCCCCCTCTGCCCCGCTTGGCGCCGCCGGCCGCCGCCACCCGACGATGGTGTCGGTTTCACCCACGCGCTCCCGCACGAGCAGGTCCAGCAGGTGGCTCCCCGCAAACCCCGCCGCCCCAGTCACTAACGTCGTCGCCATCACCAGGAGCGTGGCAGCGGGACAGCCCGAATCCCAAAACCTGAATCCCGAATCACCCTCCGTTACCGCGGCACCCCGCTCATCGCCCCGTTGAAGGGCGAGAAGTTGCCGAGACCCTGGAGCGTGAACGAGAGGAAGAACCGATGGTCGGACGGGATCGCGGCACTGTAGGTGTTGTACATCTGGTACTGCATTGCAAGCCCGCAGCACTGCGCGTTGTAGAAGCCGGTGATCGACTGCTGCATCACCAATCCCTGGAGGATGTTGTAGTTGATGGTGTAGACGCTGCCGTACCGGTTGTCTCTCGTGTGATAGTTCGTCGACAGGTTGATGTATTGATCCAAGTATCTTGGATCGTTGAACCCCGGAAGCCCTTCGATGAACGCTTTCTTGCTCCAGCCGACGGTCGCTTGAAGCTGCTGGGCCAACGAGTACGTCGTGTTGACGCTGATGGTGCGCAGCTTGTGGTAGTGGTTATCGATGTCCATCCTGACTTGCGCGTTCACCTCGTTGGTTGGCACCGCGTTCATGGCCACGGAGATGGGTGAGTAGTTGCTCGGCGTGGCGCCGATGTATGTCGACTGGTACTGGGGATCGAACTGCGCCGCCGCTGGATTCTTGTAATAGCTTTGCCGGATGTCGATGTTGAAGATTTCCCGCGCTTGTGCCGGCTGACCTGGCGCAAGCTTGCGCTTGGCGTAGAAGCGGTTCGTGAGCGCATACGTGACCTGAGTGCCGCCGACGATGCTGTCTGTGCCGTCGAAATGCACCAGCCGGTATGGGTCGGGGATATCGCTCGTTTTCTGAAACAGTAACGATGGCTCGATCGTGTGTTTGAACTTCTCGGCGTAGCCGTTGGTCGGCGTATCCCAGATGCGATTGAACACGGGTCCGACGACTTGCGTCTGAAACGCGAAATACTGCCTGTTGAACGACTGGTCGGTGATCTGCTGAGGTGTCGCTCCGGTCGGATCTGGCGAACTCAAGATGCGGCTATAAAACGTGTCTCGCCATGACATGGTCGAGTTGGCCGTCAGCCAGCCCCACTTCTTGAACGGATACCTGAATTGCGGCCAGAAGTCGAACCGGTTGAGGCTGTTGTCGACAACGGTGGACGTGGTCGAGATGATCCCGGTCGCCGGGTCGGTGACCTGTTGCTGTGAGTTCTGTTGAGAGAGGAGATGCGCGTACTCGGTGCCGACCGTGAAGTAGAAATCGGACCCGAACAGTGGACGCTCGTTCCGTGTGAAGCTGATCCGGGGCCAGCTTCCGGACAGCACGCTGTTGTTGGGGTCGTAGAAGTACTCGCTGTGATCGAGCGTCGTGTTCATCGAGTACACCGGCCACGCGCCGACGATGTTGGCGCCGTACGTGCGCTGGTTGCGGCTGAGATCGAAGATGTTGGTGTTGAAGTTCTGTGACGCCTGAATGTTGGAGACATAGTTCACGTTCGCGCGCGCGCGGAGATTATCTGGCAGGAGAAAATTCGCGCCCCCGCGAATATCGTAGTACTTGCTGGCGGGGACGTCGCTGGTCGAGCCGTCCGACAGTACATAAGTCGCCTCGTGCTGATCCAGGAAATATCCCCTGATGCCGCCATTGGCCGGCGCGCCGTAGTTGAAGCGGTACTCGCCGCCCACGCCTTGTCCGATTTTCGAAAACCAGTCGTGCATGATCGTCGCGTCCTGGCTGCGGTCGACAGCCCAGAAGAAGGCGTTGTGGAGCGACTGTCCTCTGAGCGTCGACGATCCGTAGGCAGGAATCAGAAACCCGGTGGCGCGCTCGTCCTTCTTGGTCGGGTAGTATATGACCGGCAGGTAGAGCATCGGCACGCCCTTCACCGTCATCACCGCGTTCTTGAGCAGCGTGTAGTGATCGAGGTTCAGGATCACCGTCGTCGCCGTCATGTCCCAGCGCGGCGTCGGCTGCACGCAGGTGGAGAAGCCGCCTTT
>Ga0066903_100000551_pt1 | contig 24127 bp, 20 predicted proteins | sample PanSoiMetaGPlot1_FD_67491 | JGI IMG/M metagenome (GOLD analysis project Ga0066903, IMG submission 67491) | Tropical forest soil microbial communities from Panama analyzed to predict greenhouse gas emissions - Panama Soil - Plot 1 (version 2) | ecosystem: Environmental > Terrestrial > Soil >... | reverse complement strand
GACGTCGAGAGGCGGGCGACGGTCTCGTTCACGGCCTGACTGTAGCCGCGCTCGGGCAGATCGTAATCGCCAACCCCCAGGTTCTCTGCGGACCTGTGGTTGCGTTGAACTTCGCCTCGCAGCACCTGCGCCTTGCTGAGCGCGTGCTCGAGACGGGCCGAGAAGTTCATGGCGTCGTTCGGCCGTCTGATGTTCGCGGAAAACGGGCCGGCCGGCACGGCTGCCACGATCGTTTTCGAGTCGAACGCGTCGAGGCCGTCCGCCGAAAGTGACAGAGACGTATGCTTCTGCCACAGCGGTCCATTGAGTGAAAAGCTGTAGCGCTGGCTCTGCTCGTCGCCTTTCGTCGGCGCGAAGGGATTGCGAGCATTCAATGCCGAGTCGCGAAACCCGACGTTCGTCGAGCCGCGCCAGCTCTCGAGTCCCGGTTTGGTGATGATGTCGACCGTGATGAAGCCCGGCTCGTGCATGTCGGCAGCGAACATGTTGCGGCGGAACCGGATCTGCTGAATCTGGTCTTTCGGCGGCAGTCGCCCGCCGCGGAAGCCGTTCACACGAATCGTCGCCCCTGGGCCGGCCATGTCCTTCAGCGCCTGCTCCATCTCATCCGGATCGTTCGGCAGCTCGTTGATCTCGGCCTGACCGAGGATCGTCGCGAACGCATCGCTTCGAGGATCGCTGGCGCGTTCGCGGGGGTCGCGAGTCACCTGAACGTTCTCGGACAGCTTTGCAATCGACATCTTGATCTGCCGTCGAGTCTCGCCGCTCCGAACTCGTACAGCTTGTTCGTCGCGGGGCTCGAAGCCCGGCGACTCGACATGAATCTGGTAGCGACCCGGCTCGAGACCCGCGAATGTCGCATCGCCTCGTCCATCCGAGACCGTGGACAGCGGGCCTCGAGTCCCGGGCGGCTGGACCGTCACGTGCGCGCCGACGATGACCGCACCGCTTGGGTCGAGCACGGTCACGCGAAGGGTCGCCGCCTCGGGCTGAGCCAGGGCTCGAGCCGACACCCCGACGGCTGCGACCATACCAAGCACGAGCCCTACCGGGGTGCGGAACCGCTGCATTACTTCACCGCAAATGTGTCGGCTTTGAACGTCGGGTTGATGCGAAACGTCTTGAACGTCCACTCCTCGCTCGGCTTGCCGTCAATTGAACGGGAGATGTGATGGGGAAGCCAGATGCCGTCCACCTGCCGGTACTCATCGAAGAACATCTGGATGTCGACCAGCTGCCCCGGCGGAGGCTGGGTGGCCGCGGCGGCCTGCTCGGCCTTCTTGAGGTGCTCGGGATCGGGCGGCCCCTGTACCTGCTGGGTCTGCACGACCATGCGGGGTGCCACACCCTTGTAAGAGGTCATCAACGGGCGATGCGTCGACTTGTCGAGAAACAGGCGGACACCAAAATTGCCGGGGCCCTTTGCATCGATCACCTGAGCCTTGCCGTCCTCGGCTTCCGCTTCCCCGCCGTACGCAAACTCGATGGGCATCGACGAGGGCGACGTGAGGAGCAACGCAATCATCAGACGGGCGAGCTCCGCTCGGGCGTTGCGCAGGGCCTGCGCCTCGGCTTCGGCGCCAGTCGGGGGCTGCATGCGGATGATCATGTTCGGACCGCCACCGGTCGTCGATGAGTGGCGCAGCACGCGATCACCGTTCAGGCCCTGCTCCATCGTGATCGTCGCGTCGCCCATCGGATTCATTGTCTCGGTGCGCAACATCTTGTCCGGCAGCTGCAGATCGAGCGTGAGCTCACCGGTGAACTGGCGATCGCCAACTTCGCGGCGGTAGGTGCCGCTCGCGGAGAGCCCCTGCACCGTTGTGACCTTCTCGCCGCCGAGTGCCGCGCGCGCCTGCGCGAGCAGTTCCTCCGCTTTCGCGTCGCCGGACAAGTGCGCGGCCAGACTGGCGACTGTTATCGCGAAAGCTGCGATTGAAGTAATGAGCGACTGCATGGATTTCGATCTCCTTTAATAGCTTCGCGCCGTCTCCTGCCCGACTTTAATTACTGCTCGCGGGGCCCCACCCCCGCTCGCGAGAGCTGCGGCCGCGCAGACGCGGCCTCCGCACTGGCCGCAGGCGCTCCCTTCGTGCCTTTCCCGCTTATCCTGCCTTCGTCGAGAAGTATGACGAAAGCGGCCGAGGACAGTTGTTAGCTCGCGGCAATCGTTTTGTAAGAAATGTAAAACTCGCGAGGATGCTCAAATCTTCGCGGTAAAGTGAGATGTGCGCACCGAATGGCAAGCGACGATCGTGCTCCTGTTGATAGTGCTGCTGGCGGTCGTAGCGACGCTTCAGTATCGGTGGCTGGGCGAGGTGAGCAACGCCGAGCGCGAGCGGATGCGAGCGACGCTCCGCACTCGGGCGTCGGACTTCGGCGAAGCCTTCGACCGCGAGCTCACACGGATGTACGGAGCATTCTTAGTCGATCCGACCGCGCTCGATCGCGACCCGAACCAAGCCATTGGAGACGTCTGGGCGCGCTGGGAACAGACGACGGCTGCGCGGGGACTCGTCGACGCAATCTACCTGATCGAGACACGTCTCGACGGCACTCCGACCATTTCGCTGAAGCGCTTCGATCCCTCCGACCGGATTCTGGAGCCAGCCGACTGGCCTGCCGCCCTGGTCCCTTGGCGCGAGCATCGCGATCGGACGTTAACAGGCAATCGCGCCACACCGTTTTTCGTGCCTGCCTCCATCGACGCGTCCATTCCTGCACTCGTCATCGCGGTTCCGACGCTCAAGGACCTCGGCGACAAGACGCGCGTCGCGTACGTCCCCGATCCGAGCGGTCCTCTGCGCCTGATTGTCGTGACGTTGAATGCCGACCAGTTGCGCGACACGGTGGTTGCTCCGCTGGTGGCAAAGTTTTTCGGCAGTGGTCCGACATCGGACTACATCGTAACGATCGTCCGCCGCGCGGATCCGGCGACGATTGTGTACTCATCCGATCCGGCTGCGCCTGTGGACGAGCGAACGGCCGACGTCAGCACGCCGCTGTTCGACGTGAGAAGCGACGAGTTGAGCCGGATCGCTGCGGCGGATGCCGCCCTTCCAACTGGTGCCAAAGGTCGGTTCGCGATCACGATCTTCCGACGCGCGACCCCGTCGAACGAGGACTTGCATCTGTCGCTCGGTGGCGACACACGTGGTGGGTGGCAGGCGCGCATTCGGGGCCGCAGCGGATCGCTCGACGCGATCGTCGAGCATTCACGCCGCCGCAATCTCGCGATCAGCTTCGGTGTACTGCTGCTTCTCGTTGCAAGCTTCGCCTTGATCGTGGCTTCGGCGCTTCGGCAGCAGCGGCTCGCGCGGCAGCAAATGCAGTTCGTCGCTGCGGTGTCGCACGAACTGCGCACGCCGCTTACCGTCATCCGCTCGGCCGGCGAGAACCTCGCCGACGGCGTGGTCGATGGCCGCGATCAGGTGCGCCAGTACGGATCGTTGATCGAGCGCGAAGGACGGCGCCTGACCGACATGGTCGAGCGCGTGCTCGCGTTCGCGGGCATCCGGTCCGGTGCGGCAATCTACATGCGCGACAGCCTGGATCTCCAGCGTCTCGTCGCCGAGGCGGTCAGCCCAGTCCGCACGGACGACGTCAAGGTCCACGTGCAGGCGCCTGGCGCACTGCCTTCCATCGTGGGCGATGATGACGCACTGCGGTCCGCACTTCAGAACGTTATTGGCAACGCGATCAAGTACAGCTCGCCGGGCAGCGGGGTCGATGTCACCCTCGGGGCGACCGCCGATCGGCTGACCATCGTCGTGAGCGATCGCGGTCTAGGCATTGACGCGGACGACCTGCCGAACATTTTCAAGCCGTTCTTCAGAGGACGCCGGGCGATCGATGCCCAGATCCGCGGTACCGGCGTGGGCCTGAGCGTCGTCAGGCACATCATCGAGGCCCACGGCGGCGACGTTCGGGCCGAAAGCGGCCCGGGAGTCGGCACGACCATTACTATCGAGCTGCCGGTGCCTCGCCCGACAGGTCAGGCGGTGTCGGCACCGGCATCCACGCGAGACGTGTCGGCGTGAACGCGCGCGTGCTCCTCGTCGAGGACGAATCTGGGCTGCGGCTAACCTTGAGCGATCGGCTGGCGAGCGAAGGCTACGCCGTCGAGACGGCTGCCGACGGCCAGTCGGGGCTCGAACAGGCCGCATCCGGAACCTACGACCTCATCGTTCTCGATGTGATGCTTCCTCAGATGAGTGGCTTCGACGTCTGCCGGGAGGTTCGACGGCGCGGGGTCGCCACGCCAATCCTGATGTTGACCGCGCGCGGCCAGGTGGTCGACAAGGTCGTCGGCCTGAAGCTCGGTGCGGACGACTACCTGACGAAGCCATTCGAGATGGTCGAGCTCACCGCGCGGCTCGAGGCACTGCTGCGTCGGCGGCCGGCAGGCCCGGCCCCGGGCGGCGACGGCTATCGATTTGCCGACGTGGTCGTTGACTTTCGCCGGGCCGAAGTGACGCGCGGCAGCCAGCTCGTCGATCTCTCAGCGCGCGAATTCAAGCTGCTGCGGCACTTCATCGAGCACCGCGGCGCGACCCTCTCACGCGAGGAACTGCTGGCCGACGTATGGGGCTACGACGAGACGCCCCTCACCCGGACCGTCGATGTCCACGTTGCCGGCCTGCGTCAGAAACTCGAACCGAATCCCAAATCGCCCAGCTTCATCGTCACCATCCACGGCCTCGGGTACAAGTTTCTGGGGTAACCGCGGCTTGGCTAAGGCCTTCGCGCTACATTGCTAGGCCGCAGAGAGAGATGATTTCGCGTAGTTCAGGAGGCGCTATGGACACGACCGTGAATTCTTCAGCCGATCTCAAGGAGCTGCTGATCTTGAATCAGGAGTACATCCGTTCGGTGCAGATGTCGGACGTGCGGCGATTCAGGGAGCTCCTAGACGACGACTTCCGATGCTCGCTGCCCGACGGCTCGATCGTCGACAAGGCGACGTTTCTCGAGCAGGTCGCGCAGCCTGCGACGATCTCGAATCTTCGAGCGCAGGATGTCGACGTCCGCCTGTTGGGAGAGTCGGGAGACGTGGCCATCGTGCACGGTCGCACCACATTCACGACGCTGGATGGCCGGTCCGCGTCCGGTCGTTACACAGATGTGTGGGCGAGACGGAACGGCCGATGGGTGGCGGTCGCCGCGCACGTCACGCGAAATTAGAGGAGGAGTTCGAGCGCGCCGCAGGGCTACAATGAGCGCCGCTTGTTCCGTCAGAAACACTCATGGTCCTTGCCGCCGGTACTCGCCTCGGGCCGTACGAGATCCTGTCGGCGATTGGCGCCGGCGGGATGGGCGAGGTCTACAAGGCGCGCGACACGCGGCTTGATCGCAGCGTCGCGATCAAGATCTGCTCGCACGAGATCAGCAGCCGGTTCGAGCGCGAAGCCCGCGCCATTTCTGCGCTGAATCACCCACACGTCTGCACGCTGTTCGACATCGGACCCGATTACCTGGTGATGGAGTTGATCGAGGGAGAAAGCCTCGCCGCTCGATTGAGGAAAGGTCCGCTCCCGGCTCCGCTGGTTCTTCGCTACGGATCTCAGATCGCCGACGCTCTGGCCGCGGCTCATGCGCGAGGGATCATTCATCGAGATCTGAAGCCGGCCAACATCATGGTCACGAAAACCGGCCTCAAGGTACTCGATTTCGGTGTGGCGGCACTCAGTCCGGACTTTGCCGTCACCGCGGAGAGGTCCGAGCCGCTGACCGCTCCTCAAACGACGGTCGGAACTCTGGCGTACATGGCACCGGAACAGCTGGACGGAGGGGAGTGCGACGCGCGAAGCGACATTTTCGCGTTGGGCCTCGTGCTGTACGAGATGTCAACCGGCAGGAGAGCCTTCCCGGCGAACGGTCAAGCGGCGCTCGTTGGACAGGTGATGCGCTGCGAACCAGCGCCGATGACGGACGTGTCGCCGCAGTTCGCACACGTCGTGGATCGCTGTCTGGCCAGAAATCCCGAAAGCCGCTGGGAATCTGCGAAGGACGTCAGGCTCGAGTTGGAATGGGTCGCGAAACGCGGCGCACCCGAGCAGGTTGCGCCGGCGGCCGTGACATCGCGGCGATGGCTTTGGGCCTTTGTGGCGGTTGCAGGTGCCGCGCTGGCGATAGCTGCGTTCGCCCTATTTCGGCGTCCGACGCCCGCCCAGGTTCCAGCCCGCCTCAGCTTGTCCTTTGAAGGACTGTCCGGTGAAGAGGGAGGAACACCCGTCCCGTCTCCAGACGGCAAGAACTTTGTCTTTTCAGCGTTCGACGCTTCAGGCAAGCGATCGCTCTGGCTGAGACCGCTCGATTCCGAGTCGGCGCGTCAGCTCCCAGGAACGGAGGAAGCGACGCAACCATTCTGGTCTCCTGACGGGCGATGGGTAGGCTTCTATGCCCAGGAGAAACTGAAGAAACTCCGCCTTTCCGGAGGAAGCCCCGAGACAATTGGGGAAGTGAAGACGATCGCCACAGGCCTTGCAAGTGGCGCCGTATCGAACGGAGCGGGCGACATCATTCTATCGGTCGGCAATCGGAACCCGCTGTTCCGGATGCGGGAATCCGGCGGCCCGATGCAGCAATTGACCCGCCTCGACACTAGCCGGTCGGAAAACTCCCATCGGTTTCCCACGTTCCTTCACGATGGCCGCCACTTTCTGTTCGTGGCTCGATCCAATCAACGAGAGAACAACGCGCTTTATCTCGCCTCGCTCGACTCTGGCGAAGCTCGCCGAGTGATGAGCGTGCAGTCAAGGGTTGCTTACTTGCCGCCTCGGGATGGACGCAGTGGTTTACTGGTGTTTATCCGAGATGGGACATTGGTCGAACAGACGTTCGATGGCGAGAAGCCAACTGGCGAACCGAACCCCATCGTCGAAAACGTGGAATACGCGGCCGCGAGCCTTTCTGGCGAGTTCGCCGTTTCGTCGGACGGAAGCGTCCTGATCCTTCGCCCGGCCTCGGGGGGCCGGACACGGTTGCGGTGGTTCGATCGAGATGGCCACGATGCTGGCTCTCTGGGGCCACCTGGCGATTACTTGCAGCCTCGAATCTCGCGGGACGGAAGTCGTGTTCTGTACACCCGTCCCGACGAGCGGACCGGGAATCGTGACGTCTGGTACATTGAAACAGCCCGCGGCGTGGCCTCGAGATTGACCACTGATCCGGCGAACGACTGGTGGCCAGTCTGGGCTCCGGACGGCCAGAGCATCCTGTTCGCGTCCGATCGCGGAGGGGGCCCACTCCTTGAAACGTTTCTCAAGAAGTCGATGGACCCCGGCCGTGTCGAGACGAAACTCTTCCAGTTCCGTGATCCTTCGATACCGCAGGACTGGTCACGCGACGGAAAGTGGATCGCTTTTGCAACGAACGCAGGCTCCTTCGGCAGCTACGATCTCTGGATGGCGACGACTGGCGGTGACTCGGCCCCCTTCCCTTTTCTCGCCACCCCGTTTGCCGAGGGCAACGCGCGCTTCTCGCCGGACGGCACCTGGATCGCATATACATCGAATGAGACAGGACGCGACGAGATCTACGTGCGGCCATTTGCTGGAGCACCGGCAGCTCCGACGGGCAAGATCCAGATTTCGAGCTCGGGCGGCGACTTCGCCGTCTGGCAGCCCGACGGTAAGGCATTGTTCTTTATCGGCGGCGACCTTAAGCTCCATACGGTGAACGCCACCGAGTTCAAATCCGACGCGGCTCCACGGGCCTCGCCGATGTTCGCGCCTTGTGAAGGCACGATGTTGGCTGGACTACCGCTACGAGGGACTCCGTGGGAGCATCCGTACGATGTGTCCCCAGACGGTCGGTTCCTGGTCAACTGTAGCACCCTGAGCCCAGGCCGATTCGACGTCATGTTGAATTGGTCAAGGTGAAATAAGAAATAGCCATGAAAGGTAAGGGATTCTTGGCGGCGCTCGTCATCTGCGCAGTCGTGTCAGTTCAGCCTGGCGCCCAGGCACCGACGGCACTCGTCGACCGCGTGGCCGATACGGGATTCATTCAGCTTCAAGCCGACAGCTTTCACCAGCTCAACGCGCGTCATCAGGTCCTGGCGTACTGGCTGACGCAGGCGTCGATTGCAATCGATCCCATCATCTACGATCAACTGTCGCCGTTCGGCATTCGCGAGAAACGTCTGCTCGAGGAGATCGTCGCGCGTCCGGCGGGTGTCGCGCCAGATGTGTTCGCGAAGATTCGAAGTTTCGCGCTGCTGTTCTGGGCCAACCGCGGAAACCACAACGAAAACACGACGCTCAAGTTTCTGCCGGCTTTCACCTTCGACGAGTTGCGTACGGCCGCTTTGAAGGTCCAGACGGCTGGAGGCTTCAAGACGCCCTACGCGGATCTGCCGGCATTGCCGACTGCCGCGGAGCTGACGAAAGAGCTCGACGATCTTCGTCCGGCACTGTTCGATGCGGCGTTCGAGCCCTCCATCACGGCGAAGACGCCGCCGCCTGGACAGGACATCGTCCAAGCCAGCTCCAACACCTTCTATCGCGACGTCACACTCGCCGAGCTCGCCAAGTTCCACGAGCGGTATCCGTTGAACTCGCGGGTCGTGAAGAGCGCCGACGGCATTCTCCGTGAAGAGATCTACAGAACGGGTACGCCGGACGGCAAAGTCCCGCCTGGTCTCTACGCGATCTATCTCAAGAAGGCCATCGAGTGCTTCGAGCGGGCACGGGCAGTGGCCGATCCACAGCAGGCCAAGGTGATCGACGGCCTGATTCGCTTCTATCAGACCGGCGATCCGAGGGACTGGCTGCAATTCGGCAGCGGCTGGGTACAGAACGACGCGACCGTCGATTTCGCCAACGGCTTCATCGAGGTCTATCGCGACGCGCGCGGGGCGAAAGGAAGCTCGCAGAGCTTCGTATCGATTACCGACAAGCCGGTGACCGACGCGATGGTCAAGCTCGCCCAGAACGCCGCGTACTTCGAGAGCAAGGCGCCGTGGGCGGCTCAGTACAAGAAGCAGGCATTCCAGCCACCGGTGGTGAAAGCCGTCGAAGTTTTGATTGAGACCGGCGACTTCCACGTGACGACGATCGGCGACAACCTCCCGAACGAGAACGAGATTCACGAGAAGTACGGAACGAAGAACTTCCTGTTCGTCGAGAGCAGCCATGCGCTCAGCCGGGCGATCGGCAGTAAAGCGCGCCACGAGTTCGCAGCAGCGCCCGAGGAAGAGGCGCGCGCCGAGAAATACGGCGACGAGAGCGAGGATCTGCTGACAGCGATGCACGAAGTCATCGGCCATGGGTCCGGCAAATTGAGCGATCGGTTGAAGGGCGGTGCCGAACCGCTCCTGAAGGAGTACTTCTCGACGCTCGAAGAGGCGCGCGCCGACCTGATGGGACTTTGGAACGTGTGGGATCCCAAGTTGAAGGAGCTGGGCCTGGTCAAAGATCAAGAGAACGTGGCGAAGACGATGTACGACGGGGCCGCGACGGTAGCGCTGCGTCAGCTGCGCAGCATACCGAAAGGCGACACGATCAACGAAGATCACGCGCGCGATCGTCAGCTGATTGCCAACTACATCAAGGACAAGACGGGCGCCATCGAGCAGTTCGACCGAAACGGCAAGACGTACGTCCGGGTGAAGGACTATCAGAAGATGCGCGACGGCGTCGCTATGCTGCTGGCGGAGCTGATGCGCATCAAGGGCGAAGGCGACTACGCCGCTATCAAGGCGCTCGTGGACAAATACGGCGTGCACTTCGATCCGGCACTGCGCGACCAGGTTGTCGCTCGCTACAAGCAGCTCGATCTGCCGACGTATTGGGCAGGCATCAACCCCGAAGTGTCGGCCGAGGTGGACGCAAAAGGAACCGCCACCAACGTACGAATCAGCTACCCGCGCGATGCCGTGCGTCAATACCTGGCCTACGGACGCATGTTCGACACGGGCCTGCCGAAACCGAAATGAGTAGCGGACGGCTTAGACGACGTGGGCGTTCAGCGTCGCGGGCCGGAGCTGGACGTCTATCGGGCCTCCAAGACGAGCGACGATTGCCGGGACGGCCTCCACGTCCTCGAGGCTGGTGTGGAAGTTCACGATGCAGGCGCGAAGCGCATACCGGCCACCGATCACGGCATTTGAGACAAATGCCTCGCCTTCGCGTTGCAGGCGGTCGAGCAGCTCCCGATTGAGCGCGTCGAGATGTCGTTCGACCGCCTCCTCACCAATTCTTGTTCGAAGATCGACGGGCACGTATCTGAAGGTCGTGATGCTCAGCTCCTGAGTCATGAGCTGAAGCTCGGGACGACGTTCGACGGCGTCGGCCAACGCCCTCGCCAGCCGGATGTCCTCCGACATCATGCTGCGGTATCCAGCCGCGCCGACGTGACGCAGCGCCAGCCAGACCTTGAGCGCGCGGAAGCCACGCGAGTTCTGCGGCCCGTAGTCGACGTAGTTCGTCGCGTGCTCGAAGTGATAGTACGGAGGATGGTACGAGAACGCATCGCGCAGCTTCGCCGGATCGCGCACGAGCGCACATCCGGCCTCCAGTGGGGCGTATAGCCACTTGTGGGGATCGACGGCGACCGAATCCGCCTCACTCAGACCACGAAGATCGGCAGGCGCGTTGGTCACCCCGGCGGCGAACCCGCCGTACGCACCGTCCACGTGAAACCACGCGCCATACTCTCGGCACACAGCTCCGATTTCAGGCAGCGGGTCGACGGCCCCGGTACTCACCGACCCCGCAGTGCCTGTCACCATGAACGGAAGATCTCCGGCGGCGGCGTCCGCTCGAATGGCGCGACGCAGCTCGTTGATGTCCATTCGGAGATCCTGGTCCGTCGGAATCAAGCGGATCGACGAAGTGCCAAGTCCGGAAAGGTCCGCGGCCTTCTGAATCCACGTGTGTGTTTCGGGCGTGCCGTACACGCGCAGGCGACGTCCCGAGCCCTCCGTGAGGCCCTGCTCGCGGAGGTTCCAATCGGCCTTGGCCGCGCGCGCGGCCCAGAAGCAGATGAAGTTGGCCATGTTGCCGCCGCTCACCAGAAGTCCGCCGCAGTCTTCCGGGTAGCGAATCAGTTGCGCGATCCATCGGATGGTCTGCGATTCGATTTCCGTGGCGGCAGGCGCCAGCGTCCATGCACCGACGTTGGCGTTGAGGGCTGCCGCGAGAAAATCGCCCAGGATCCCGATCGGAGCAGGTGGCGCGGTGATGTAACCAAAAAAACGCGGGTGGGCATTGAACAACGAATGCTCGAACAGCAGTCTCGTCGTTTTTTCGAGCAGCGGACCCGGAGCCGTGCCTTCTTCAGGCAGGTCGCCATCGAGATCGAAGGCCGCACGAACATCGGACGGAGATTCGTCATGGGTCACCGGGCGCTGCGGCAGCGATTCGAGGAATTCCGCGAGCTGGTCGACGAGCTGATGACCGAGGGCGCGGAACGTCGCCGCGTCCATCGAAAGCGGCGACTGCCGTCCCGGTTGTGGGGCTTTCCGACCTTCTATCTCACGCCGCTGCCGGTCTTCTTCCACGCTGTGCTCCCTGCGCTGCCTTATTCTCTCTTTGTCAGGCGAGTATCCCCTCGAACATGTCGGTTTCCCGCTTTCGTCCGCCGTTCACAATGCTGAGAGCCCGGTAGAAAGATTGGGAGCCCCACAGGGCCGCGTGGTGCTCCGGCAACAGGTCCTTCAAACGCTCGTAGGCGGCCACCTGCGATTCGTGGCAGGAGACCGCCCGCCACACGGTGGACCAAAAGTCGCGCGTGTCGATGACGGTCGTGATGGCCCATTCCGGCCACGGCACTGCCTGACGTTCGATCCCGTCGACGGTCGAAATCAGTTTTCGAAATGCTTCCTCATAAGCCTTCCAGGTCGACACCGGCCACGCCAGGTAGTACAGCTTCCGCACCGCATGCGGAGCAGCACCGGCTTCGCCGCCGATCGAGGGATCGGCGGCCGCAACCACCGCCGCGGTCGTGAACTGAGAGATGGCGATGTGATCGGGATGGCCGTACGCTCCATCCGGTCCAAACGTCATGACCACATCGGGACGAATGCGCCTCAGGTGCGTGACGATGCGCGCGACCGCTTCGCGTGGGTCTGCACGATCGAGCTCTTGATCGCGGTAATCGAGCAGTGATAGCTCTCGAACGCCGAGCACAGACGCGGCGGCTCGCAGCTCAGACTCACGAATCTGTCCAAGCGCGTCCGGTCCTGGATGCCCATCGCCACGCTGCCCACGATAGCGACCGTTCTCGCCACGTGTAGCCGTCAAGAGAAAAGTTTCGACACCCTTAGATGCGTACTTCGCCAGAGTCCCACCGAACCCCAGCGACTCATCGTCTGGATGAGCGAGCACTGCCATCAGCCTGAGGGGGTCACGTCGAACTGACATGTCAGGGGCTCGCAGCTATTCCTCGTGGGAGTAAACGGCGGCCGCGAGTCGCGGCCTGCAATTGATTCTAACAGGCGTGAGCGCTGCGGATTACGGCTGGCAGGTCGCTCCGGTATCGAACGTCCGGTTCACGTATCCAGGTTGAAGGCTTGACATGTTGAAGAAGTGACCGGCTGTGTAGTTCGCGGAGAGTTTGCAGTTCAGCACGCGATCGCCCCGTGGGCCACTCGCTGAATTGTTCTCGACGCGGCCACCGTTCACACCGTCGACGGCCAGGTTGACCACTGCGCCGATCGACTTGTTGTTGTGTACCCACACGTCCGACGCGAACCCGCCGTGGCAGGCGGCCCACGGGTGGCATCCGACGAGGATGCCGAATCCCAGCAGGTTCTCACCGGACGTGACGACGTTGTCGCTGAACTCGCCGCCCGATTGGGACGGGTCGCCGATGACCAGGCCGGCAAACGCGTACTTCCAAAAGTGAGAGATCGTGTTCCGGTAGACCGCGCATGACGTCCCGCCATTTACGCCCAAATCCACGTCGGTGTTGTCCCAGATGGAGTTGTCGTGAATCGCCGAGCGGTTGCAGCCGTACACCGTCAGCCCGTCCGACCACAAGCCGGTGAGACCGCCTGCATCCTCGGGCTGCCGGCCGTTGTCGGCGAAGATACTGCCGTAGATCTCGAAGTCGCTGGCACCGCCCACGACCATTCCCGATCCGCACACTGCCGCGTACGATTCCACGAAGCGAATCTTGAATCCCTTTCCGCTGAGGTCGATGTTCTCGTAATGGTGGCCTGTATCGCACGGCTTGTCCCGGACCGATCGACGGTCCCGATTCCCGTTGAAGCGGATGAACGAGATCTCATAGTTGTTGGCGGCGGCGCCGGTGACCGTGAGCATCGGCGCCTTGAGGTCCGGACCGGCGACCAGCGTGGTCTTGTGAGGGATTCCCGATGTGAGGAGGATGTGATCGTGCTTGAGTTTGATGGTGTTGCTCAGGATGTACCCCACGAAGCCCGGTTGATCGTCCGGCTTGAGCAACACCCAGTCGTAGTTGTCGAGACAGTCCTGCAGCGCGACATCGTCCGGCTCGTTGTCGAAGGGATTGGCTGCCTCACATGTCGTGACCCCGGCCGCCGCCATCGGCGCGGCTGTCGGACGGAGAGCGGCGAGCGCGAGGCTCCCACACACGACCAGCGAGAGGCACAGACGAGTGTGACTCCGAGAGGACCGCACCCGATCCACCTACTGGATCATAACGTGTGTTGAGCGGCCTTCGAAGGGCGTATCATCTGGGTCGGGGAGATGCGTATGACGATCGCGCGAGCCGCGATTCTGATGTTGATGGCGGGCGTCGGCCCATCTGTCGCCGCGGCGCAAGAGCACGAGCATGCCGGCGGGCGCGCCGAAAAGCTTGGCACGGTGCACTTCGCGAACTCCTGCCTCGCGCCTGCACAGGGGCCATTTGATCATGGCGTGGCGCTGCTGCACTCGTTCGAGTTCGGGCGGGCGATCGACGCGTTTCACGAGACGCTCGCTGCCGATCCGCGGTGCGCCATTGCCGAATGGGGCATCGCCTTGAGTCGATGGGGCAACCCGTTCGCCGTCGGCGACCGGGTAGCCGTACAGCTCCGCGGGGGGCGCGAGGCCATCGATCACGCGCACACCATCGGGGCTGGCAGCGACCGTGAGCGCGCCTACATAGAAGCTGCGGCAGCGCTCTACTCCGACTTCGAGCACGTGTCACAGAAGGCGCGCGTTGTCGCCTACCGGGACGCGATGGCGGCGGTTGCCGATCGCTATCACGACGATATCGAGGCGTCGATCTTCTATGCGCTCTCGCTGACCGCGTCGGAGGATCTCGACGACAAGACGTACGCGAGCCGGAAGAAGGCCGGGGCGATTCTCGAGCCGCTCTTTGCGAAGTATCCGGATCATCCAGGACTCGCGCATTACATCATCCACAGCTACGACGTGCCGCCGCTCGCGCCGCAGGCGCTCGACGCGGCTCGGCGGTATGCGTCGATCGCCCCCTCGGCGCCCCACGCATTGCACATGCCGTCGCACACCTTCACCCGCGTCGGCTCGTGGCAGGAATCGATCGACACGAATATCGCGTCGGCTGCCGCGGCGCACCATGATTCCTCGACTGCCGAGGAACTTCACGCGACCGACTATCAGATGTACGCCTATCTGCAGACGGGTCAGGACGCAGCGGCGAAGCGGCTGCTCGATTCGCTGCCGGATATCCTGGCGCGATTTGGTAAGAACGAGAAGGCGGGAGCCGCGCCGCCCGCAGCCGGTGCGTTCGCGGCCGCGGCGATCCCGGCGCGGTGGGCACTCGAGCGCGGCGCGTGGGCAGAAGCCGCAAAGCTCGAGCCTCATCCGAGCGCGCTGCCGTACGCCGACGCGCTCACCTACTTCGCGCGCGCGCTCGGGGCGGCGCGCTCGGGCGACGTCGCCACCGCACGTTCCGCGATAGCGACGCTTCAGGAGCTGCGCGACCGCGAAGCCGCCGCCCACGAGGTGTATTGGACCGGTCAGATCGAAATCCAGCGCGACGCGGCATCGGCATGGCTGCTCCTCGCGGAGAAGCACACGACGGAAGCTCTTTCAACCATGCGCGCCGCTGCAGATGGCGAGGACCGGACCGAAAAGGCTGCCGTCACCCCCGGTCCGATTGCGCCTGCGCGCGAGCTCCTCGGAGAGATGCTGCTCGAGACGAATCAGCCGGCCGAGGCGTTGAAGGAGTTCCAGGCCACGCTCGTCAAGGAGCCTAACCGCTTTCGCACCCTCTACGGGGCGGCCAAGGCCGCCGAGTTGTCGGGCGATCGGGCTGCTTCCGATCGCTATTTCGGCCAGCTGCGGGAGATCTGCGAACGGGCGGATAAGCCGGGGCGACTCGCGAGCGTTCCAGCCCGCAACCGTTGAGGCCGGCTGTCCCCTGGAAAGCTGAGCGTCGACCGACGCTCAGACGATCTGCGCGATCTTCCGCCGCGCGTGGATGTAACACGATTCTTGCAGCGATGTGCTCGCGGCGCGCGAAACCCCGCGCCAATGGAGATCGCGAGTGCAGTTTCTGCTCCTCATCCTGCTGTCGACGGTTGCAGCTGCTCAAACCCGTTCGCCGTCGGCATTGCCGCTGAAAAAATCCGATCCCGTGCTCGTTACCGCGGTCCTGGACGGCGACACGATCGCCGTCGCGACGTTCGGGCGAGTGCGGCTGCTCGGCATCGACGCACCGGAGATCGGTCGAGGGTTCGACACAGCTGCGCCCTTCGGGCGCGAGGCTCGCGATCGGTTGACCTCGCTCGTGTGGCATCGCTGGGTTCGGTTGGAGCTGGAGGCGCCTTACGTTGACGTCTATAGCCGGCGCCTTGCATACGTCTGGCGCGAAGATGGCCTGTTGGTCAATGCCGTGCTGGTCCGCGAAGGGTTGGCGCGCGTGACGGCCCGAGCTCCCCTGGCGCGACTCGACGAACTCAAGCGCGCCGAAGCCGAAGCCCAATCATTCCGGCGCGGCATGTGGGGGACTTCGCCAGAGATTCCGTTGGCGGGCTATACTTCGCACTTGGCGAAGAAACGGTCGGCATCCACGGCGAAGAAGCGGTCGTCGAAGCCACCGAAACAGAAATAAATGTACGCGAGGCTTTAGCCGAGCGGCGCCGCGACCTCCTAGAACCGCGATCAAGGTTATTGTCACGTGGCCTCACCGATTCCAGTCGAGTACGCGTCCGAGCGAAAGATCCGCGAGCGCAACAAGCTGTATTACCGCTTCAATCACTGGCCCATCTGGATCTTCGTGTTCTTCATCGCCCCCGGGCCGCTGACCTTCGATCTGTTCGAGCGTGGCTTTGACACGCGGATGGCACTGTGGCTCGGCGCCGTGCTGATCGGAACGGGGATCGCCGGACTCCGCGGCCGGCTACCGGGTGTCGAGCCGAGGCCTTACATCATCCGATTCACCGAGGACCGCCCGAACCCGCTGTATCGCCGCGTGTGCTACACGTTCGCCTGGAGCGAAGTGATCACATTTGCCGTGCTCAACATCCTCGGCCTCGTGATTGCGATCGTGACCGGCCGGTGGCATCTCAAGGAGATCTATCGATACGGCTATTTCCCTCTCGCCGGGTCGATCTGGCTGCTCGGTGCGCTCGGTCTATTGCCGCGTGTGGAAGCCTCGACCAAGGGCGAGGGACACGAGCGCCGCTACTTCTACGGATCGGTCTGGGCGGTGTGCTGGGCGCAGCCCGTGTTGTGGTTGATGTGGAGGGTACTGCCCCGGACGCGTGCGTCCGATGCGCTGAAGCTCGCCGTCTTCGTTGGCATCCTCGCCTTCGTCGGCAACCTTGCGCGTCTGGGGCGGCTGCCGCGCACGCGGCCGATCGTACCGGGAGAGCTTGCCGTCTCGGATTGATTGTCGGATCCGCGGTCTCAGGTCACGAGCGTTCGACGTTCCTCCGCGACGTAATCCTTCTTCTTCACGATGTCGACGATCTCGGCCATGATGCGATCCACCTCGTCGATCGTGTTGTAGAAGTGCGGCGACATGCGGATGCCAACGGGCGGCCGGTAGTCCACGATGAAGTCGCGCGACTTGAGGGTGCGTGACACCCGCTCGGCCTCGGGTACCTCGACTGCCACGGTGCCCGCGAGTCGGGCCGGATCGCTTGATGCCGCCGACCGGAAGCCATATCGATCGACCCAAGACAATAATCGGCCCGTCAGCTCCCTCGATCGCGCTCGGATGCGATCGACTCCGACGTTGGCGATGATATCGAGTCCGGCGAGCGCAGCGTAGTACGCGGGTATCGATGGAGTTCCGTTCATCATGCGCATCGCATCGTCGCGAGGAGCGACCGGTCCGGTATCGAACGCGAACGGGGCGCGATGTGCAAGCCAGCCCGTCAAGGTCGGCTTCGCCGTGTTCATCACGTCCGGCCGCGTGTACAGGAATGCCGTGCCGGGCCCGCCACAGAGCCACTTGAGGCAGCCGCCCACCGCGAAGTCGACATCGAGCGTGGTCACGTCAACGGGAATGATACCTGCGGACTGATAGCAGTCGAGGATGACGGGTGCGCCGACCTCGTGCGCTCGCGCGATGATCGCGGCTGCGTCCACGATGTAGGACGTCCGAAACAGCACGTGCGAGATGGCGACGACCGCCGTCGACTCATCGATCGCGTCGAGGATCCGGTCTGTGCGTATTGACAGGTCGTTTTCCGCCGGCACGATGTGCGGCTCGAACCCGGCGCTTTGCTGAGCGCGGTACAGGTACACGACGGATGGAAAATCCATGGCCGTGCAGACCAGGCGCCGCCGCTCCGGGGTCGGGTGGATGCAGGAGAGCGCGACCAGCTGCGCCGTCGTCACGTTCTCGTGCATGCTGATCGAGCCAACGGGCGCGCCGATGATGCCCGCGATCTTGTTGCCGACCTCGAGCGGCATTTCCCACCAGCGTTCTTCCCAACCACGCACACCTCGAGTCGCCCACGTGTCGGCGTACTCCGCCAGATTGGCCGCCGTCTGTTTCGGCATCGCGCCGAGCGAGTTGCTGATCATGTAAACAGTGCGCTCGAGGATCGGAAACTCAGCGCGCCACTTGAGCAGATCGTCAATTGCCGCAACCCCAGGGGCTGGGGATAGGGGATTACTGATTGGGACTTTCGACTCGTGACTTGCCACTTGCGGCTACCTCCAATGCATAAATATAGATCTTCGTGTCCTTGTAATTCGATCTTCGTGCCTTCGTGACCCGAGCTGCGTGACTGCTATCATGCGGCGGTGCGGCGCGAGGGCTGGGAAGGTTGGGACGAGTACGCCCCGTTCTACGACTGGGAGAACCTCCGAACCCTTGGCCGTCGTGACGTATCGTTCTGGCGACGGATGGCTACCCGAGCGGTCGGTTCGGTCCTCGAGCTCGGATGCGGCACGGGGCGCATTTCATTTCCTCTGGCCCGAGCCGGCGTGCCGCTCGTCGGTGTGGACCGATCTGCATCGATGCTGGAGCGAGCGCGAAATCGCGCGACATTGAAACACCCCACGTTCGTCCGTGGCGATATTCGCGCGCTGCCTTTCGACGCCGCTACGTTCTCGATGGTGCTGGCGCCATACGGAGTTCTTCAATCGGTGCTGTCCGATCGAGATCTCACCTCGACGCTCGAGTCGGTCGCGCGCGTCATTATTCCCGCCGGCATCTTTGCGATCGATCTCGTTCCCGACGTACCGAGCTGGCGTGAGTATCGCAATCGTGTCCAGCTGCGCGGCCGGGCGGGCGGCGGCGCATATTTCACGCTCATCGAGTCGGTCCGCCAGAACCGCCGCCGTCGCCTGACGACCTTCAAACAGCGCTACGTGGTTTCCACCACCCGCGGCGCTTCTGAGCATCGCTTTGTGCTGACTTTTCGAACACTGACGATGCGGCAAATGACCAGCTGCCTGGAGCGAGCTGGATTTGAGGTCGAGGCTGTCTTTGGCGACTATCGCGGTCGGTCGTGGACCTCGCACGCCGACGTGTGGATCATTCTCGCGAAGCGGGTCTGACTTCGTAGCACAGGGCTTTCAGCCCCGCGTCACCGCCCTGAATGGGCCGCGCTACGTGACCGTGCCGAGCCGAAGGCCCCGGTTGCCTGTGATAAGATTTTCATCCGGATCTCGCGGTTTTTCAGGAGTTTCCTGACATGTCCGGCCATTCAAAGTGGCATTCCATCAAGCACAAGAAGGGCGCGGCCGACGCGAAGCGTGGCAAGGTATTCACCCGCCTCATCAAGGAATTGACCGTGGCAGCGCGCGCAGCCGGAGGGGACCCCGACAGCAATCCCCGCCTGCGCACGATCATCGCCGAGGCCAAGCAGCACAACATGCCCGCCGACAACATCAAGCGGGCCATTCGTCGAGGCACGGGGGAAGAGCCTGGTGTGTCCTACGAAGAGGCGATGTACGAGGGTTACGGCCCGGGTGGCGCCGCGATGATCATCGACGCCCTGACGGACAACAAGAATCGGGCTGTCGGCGAAATCCGCCACATCCTGACGAAACACGGCGGCAACCTGGCTGAGGCCAATGCCGTCGCTTGGATGTTCACCAAGCGTGGTTACATCGTCGTCCCCAAGAGCAAGGCCAAGGAAGACGATCTGATGGCCGTGGTCATCGATGCCGGCGGCGACGACCTCCGCGACGATGAAGACAATTGGGAGCTGTTGTCGTCGCCGGAAGCCTTCCCGCAGGTGTTGGAGGCTGTGAAGAAGCTCGGGATCGAGCCTGACGCGGCGGAGATCTCGATGCTTCCACAGAACTATCTGAAGCTCGAAGGCAAGCATGCGCAGCAGATGATCAAGCTGATGGAGGCGCTCGAGGAGCACGACGACGTGCGGCACGTGTGGTCGAACTTCGACATCGAGGAGAAAGAGATCGAGGCGTCGCTCGCGTGAGAGTGTTCGGGATCGATCCTGGCTCGGACCGCACGGGCTACGGTTGCGTCGAGACGGATGGCTCGCGCCATCGGATCGTGCAGTGCGGCGCCATCTTCAGCCCCACGCGCGGAACCTTTCCGGACAAGCTGCTCGCCATTCACGCCCAGCTCGCTGCGCTGATTGCGGACTGCCAGCCCCACTGCGTCGCGATCGAGAGTCTCTTCTATGCAGCGAATGTCCGAAGCGCGCTCAAGCTGGGACATGCACGCGGCGTCGCGATGCTCGCGGCCGTCGAGGCGGGATTGCCGGTCGTCGAGTACACACCCGCGGAAATCAAGCGAGCCGTCGTTGGCTACGGTCGCGCCGAGAAGCGGCAGGTTCAGCACATGGTCAAGCTCATTCTCGGCTTGCCGATGCCGCCATCGCCACACGACGCCGCAGATGCGCTGGCCGTCGCGCTCTGTCACGTCAACTCGCGCGTGCCGTCACGAGTTGCCGGGGTGCTCGCCGCCGCGCACGGGACAGCGACCACGAAGAGCTGGCGCCACTACAGGCCGACGGAGCACGGACGCTCCCGCAGCACGGGCCGGTGAGAACGCAGCCCGAAGAACGCTGAACGTAGAACGACGTTGATCGCCCACCTCCGCGGACAGATTCTCGAAAAGCACCCGAATCGGATCGTCGTCGACGTCAACGGCGTCGGCTACGATGTCGCGGTTCCGCTGTCGACGTTCTACGGTCTCGGCGATCCCGGGGCTGAAGTCGCGCTGCGGGTTCACACGCACGTGCGCGAGGACGCGTTGTCGCTGTTCGGGTTCGCCACGTCCCTCGAGCAGGATCTCTTCGAGCGGCTCATCGCCATCAGCGGCATCGGCCCGAGAGTCGCGCTCGCGGTGCTATCGGGCATCGAGCCACTCGATCTCATTCGAGCCGTCGAACAGAGTGACCTGGTGAGGTTGACTGCGATTCCTGGCGTCGGGAAGAAGACGTCGGAACGCATCGTGCTCGAGCTGAAGGATCGTCTGCCGCGCGTGGAGGTTGCTGCGCTCGCGGTTGGCGGCGTGCCTGAGCCGACGCCGCTTCGTGACGACCTGCTCTCGGCACTGATCAACCTGGGGTATCATCGGCCTCTCGCCGAAAAGGCTGTCGCCGCGGCGCTCAAAACGGTGCCGGACGGCGGCTTCGAGCGCACCCTGAAACAGGCGCTGCGTGAGCTGGCTCGGTGAGGGCGTTGGACCGGTGGCTACTGGCTGGTCGCTGGTGGCTGGCGACTAGTCACTGGTGTCTGGCAGCTGGATCGTGGCTTGTGAGTTGTGACCGGCGACTTTGCCTTGTGACTTTTGACTTTTGACTCTCGACTCTTGACTCTCGACTCTTGACCTCTCGTGACTGATCCCCGACTTGTCACCGCAGCACGCGTTGATGAAGACGTTCAGTACGAGGCAGGGCTTCGCCCGCGGGTGCTGGCCGAGTACATCGGACAGGACCGCGTCCGCGAGAACCTGCAGGTTTCGATCGCTGCCGCACGGCAACGCGGTGAGGCGCTCGATCACGTCCTCCTCTACGGTCCGCCCGGACTGGGCAAGACGACGCTCGCGTACGTCATCGGCAACGAACTGGGGGTTTCCGTCCGCGCGACGGCTGGTCCAGTCCTCGAGAAACCGGGTGATCTTGCCGCAATTCTGACGAACCTGGGCGAGCGGGAGGTGCTGTTCATCGACGAGATTCACCGGATGCCGCCTGCCATCGAAGAGATCCTGTATCCGGCGATGGAGGACTACGAGCTCGACATCGTGATCGGCCAGGGACCGGGCGCCCGATCGGTGAAAGTGCCACTGCAGAGGTTCACGTTGATTGGCGCGACGACGCGGGCGGGACTGCTCACTTCGCCGCTGCGGGCCAGGTTCGGCATCGTCCACCGCCTCGAGTTCTACACACCTGGCGACATCGAGGAAATCGTGCGCCGGTCTGCCAAGATCCTCGGCGTGCCGATCGACGCCGGCGCCTCGGCTGAAATCGCCCGGCGGTCGCGCGGCACGCCCCGCATCGCAAACCGGTTGCTTCGACGCATACGCGATTACGCGCAGGTCCGCGCCGACGGCCGCATCGACGTGAACGTCGCGCACGCCGCGCTCAAGCTGCTCGAGGTCGACGAGTACGGCTTCGACGAGGTAGATCGAAAGCTCCTCCGCACGATCATCGACAAGTTCGCCGGCGGACCGGTGGGCATCAACAGCATCGCCGCGGCGATCAGTGAGGAGAAAGAAGCAATCGAGGACATGTACGAGCCTTTTCTGATTCAGATCGGCTTTCTCGATAGGACTCCTCGCGGCCGGGTGGCGACAGCGCGCGCGTACGGTTACTTCGGGCTCGATGCGCCCGGAAGGGATTCACGACTGTGGTAGCGGGACGAGGGACCCCGCGTGTGAGCGGCCGTCCGACGACGATCCGATCGCTTGCGACCCACGTGCCGCCGCGTCTGTTGACCAACGCCGACCTCGAGAAGATGGTCGATACCACCGACGAATGGATTCTGAAACGGACTGGCATCCGCGAGCGGCACATCGTCGATCCGGGCGTCGCCGCGTCGGATCTCGGCACCGAGGCCGCCCTCAAGGCGATTGCACGCGCCGGATTGGCGCCCGACGACATCGGGTTCATCGTGGTCGGCACGGTGACGCCCGACATGATGTTTCCGAGCACCGCCTGTCTCGTGCAGACGAAGATCGGGGCGCAGAACGCCTGGGGATTCGATCTGAGCGCTGCGTGCTCGGCGTTCACGTACGCGCTGACGACCGCGAGTCAGATGGTGGCGAGCGGTGCGCACGACCACGCGCTGGTTGTGGGCGCGGACGTCATGTCGAGCATCATCGATTATCGGGACCGCGCGACATGCGTGCTGTTCGGCGACGGCGCGGGCGCCTGCGTGGTGTCGGCCGCAACCGAGAGCGACGGCGCGATTCTCGATTTCGAGCACGAGATCGACGGTAGCGGCGGACCGGCGCTCTGCATGCCGGCCGGCGGCAGCCGGCTGCCGCCCTCGCACCAAACGGTCGACGGTCGTCTGCACTACGTGAAGCAGGACGGTCAGACCGTCTTCAAGTTCGCCGTTCGGAAAACCGAGGAGATCGCCCGGCGGATTCTCGAGCGCAACCACCTGTCGCCGGGCGATCTGGATCTGTTCGTGTCGCACCAGGCGAATCGTCGCATCATCGAGTCCGCGTCCGCGAAGCTCGGGCTCGATCCGAGCAAGGTGATCATCAACATCGACCGTTTTGGCAACACGACGGCCGCGACGATTCCGCTCGCGCTCAACGATGCGTTGTGCTCGGGCCGGCTGAAGAAAGGCGATCTCGTGCTGCTGGCCTCCGTCGGTGCCGGCTTTACGGTGGGGGCGGTGCTGCTCCGCTGGGGAGCTGCGGATCCCTAGTGCAGCGCGTACGCTCGGCTGAAGCCTTCGCGCTACGGATCGTCGCTGACCTTGGTGTCCTCTGCGTCCTCGGCGGTAAGTTCTACTCCTCGCGCGGCGCCTCGGTTGCCAGGCTCGGCTCGCAACGACGATTGGCCTAGAATCGATACGCGGGGCAGTAGACCGCCAATCCCACGACTGAACGCTTGAGCTCCTTGCCCTCTTCGTCCTCGGCGTCCCCTGCGGTCCCCGCGAGGGTCTTTCTTCTTTCGCCCGCCAACTGCAACGGCACTCGCGCGAAGCAGGTGCTGTCGCCGAAGGCGCAATTTGGTCTGGCCGAGGCCCTGCGATCGCAAGGTGGCGCGAGGCTCGGCGACCTGTTCGCGTTCGTCAGCGGTCTCTACTTTCGCGGCAAGCTGACGTACGCGCAGCGGTTTGCTGTGCCTCCGGAGCGGGACAATCCAATCGTCGGCAGCGGCGTCCACATCATCACACCGAACGCCGGACTCCGGAGCCCGGACACGTACGTCACACATCACGCGATGCGCCGCTTCGCTGACGGCGACATCCACCACGGCAATGCTGCGTACCGGAAGCCGCTCGAGCGAAGCACCCGCGCGCTTCTGGCCGAGGTCGGACCCGACTGTGACGTCGTGCTCCTCGGCAGCATCGCATCGCCGAAGTACGTCGACGTTCTGCTGGACATCGTCGGCGACCGCCTCCGGTTTCCGATGGCCTTCGTCGGTCGCGGCGACATGAGCCGCGGCGGCCTGCTGCTGCGCAGCGCGCAAGACGGCGTCGAGCTCGAGTACGCGCCGATCGCCGGCGCCGTCCTCCATGGAGCACGGCCGCCCAAACTCCCGCCGCGCCCTCGAGGTTCGAGTTTCCCTGGGATGCGATGGTCGCTCGGCTGAAGCCTTCCCGCCTCCGCTCGC
>Ga0066903_100000550_pt1 | contig 24173 bp, 20 predicted proteins | sample PanSoiMetaGPlot1_FD_67491 | JGI IMG/M metagenome (GOLD analysis project Ga0066903, IMG submission 67491) | Tropical forest soil microbial communities from Panama analyzed to predict greenhouse gas emissions - Panama Soil - Plot 1 (version 2) | ecosystem: Environmental > Terrestrial > Soil >... | reverse complement strand
ACCAAAATCAAGCAGTTTCACCTGCCCGTCATTTCTGACCAGTACATTGGGGGGCTTTATATCACGATGCACCACTAGATTTGCATGCGCATGCGCCACCGCTCCCAGCACATCGAGGAAAAGCTTAATGCGTGCACGAATAGAAAGCTTTAGGCCATCGCAGTAGCGGTCGATGTGCTCGCCATCAACATGTTCAAGTACGAGATAGGTCTGGCCGCCAGCAGCCACTCCCGCATCGAGCAGCACAGCGATGTGCTTATGTACGAGCCGCCCGAGAATGCTCCCCTCACGGCGGAATCTTTCCTCGCCGCCTTGTCCCATCAGCCCGATATTTAGAACCTTTACCGCAACGCGTCTCTCGAATTGTCCGTCATTTCGTTCAGCCAACCAGACACTACCCATCCCGCCCTGACCGATTTGCGAGATTAACGTGTACGCACCGAAGGTCTGGCCCGCAAGACCGTGCACATCAGGCAAAGCAACGGTTGACTTCTCGAGAAATCCCTTTTGCGCCAACACTCGCCGCTCGTAAAGCAGCCCCTGCAACTGCTCAGCCAGAATTGGGTTCTCAGCGCGAACAGACTCCAGCCAGGATGAGCAGGCATCCTCTGTCATCTCCAGCGCCGCGTCCAGATGCGGACTGATGATCTTCCACTCTTCAGGACTTAACGTGAACATGCACTCCTCACAATGAAACCCTTTCACCGAGGCAATGGCGCAGATAGATTCTTGCCTTGTCCCACTTCCGCTGCACAGTGCGCTCTGAAAGTTTCTGTAGTGCAGCGATTTCGGCAAAGGAACAGCCACAGAAAAATTTTAGATCGACCAGTTCAGCAAGATCAGGTTCAACCTTGGCTAAGCGGTCCAGCGCGTCACTGATTCCAACCAAGTCCCTGGCCTGCGCACACGCCACGTCACAAGACAACGAGGTGATCTCAAACTCACCACCACGTTTGATAGCGTCCCGTCGCCGAGCGTAATCGATGATGAGGCCACGCATTACGCGCGTGGCGTATCCCATGAACCTTCCGTGGTCGGGGAAAGAAGTGCCAGAGCGGTTGGCCATGCCAAGATAAGTCTCGTGCAGGAGGGTAGTAACGCTCAAGCTTGCGGGAGATCCGCGACGCGCCAGCTCACGCCTGGCTAAGCGGTGAAGCTCGGAATAGAGCGTGCTGAAGAGTGTATTAGTGGCTTCACTATCGTCATCGACGGTTACATGAACATGCGAGACAGTCTTCGACCCCATGCGCCATCTCCTATCGGCGAAACGCCCCCATCCTCTTACGAGGTGTAACGGGGACAGGAAAATTCCACGGAGTGCCGATTAGTAAGGAAGCGGCGAACTTACGGGTGATCAGCCTCGGTAAATCTGGAGGATGACCAGAAACGGCAATCTCCCGATTTTTGTCCTTTAACCCTGAATGCTGGGGAAGAATGGCTTGAACTCACGATAGCCATGGTGGGGAAAGTGCTTGTCAAACATTTGTAACACATTCGTCAAATTCTGTCTTGGTAACAGCAACCGTAAACACCCCCCTGTTTTGTTGTATGACAATTTTGGAAGCCCTTTTTCCTGTCCATATTGACAGTAGTGCAAGCAGATCATTCCTCAGAGAATGGTGTGGTTTGAGGTAGATACATGTCATCTCAACCGCGCGTGCGGCCTGTAGCAGTTCGAGATGCCCTCATCGTCGACGCTAATCAGGATTTAAAAGATCTCATCAACAGTGTTCTGGAACCCGGTCTATGGGCAGTGCGTTACGTCCCGTCAAATGCGGCCGCGCTCGCAGCCGCAAGAGGCAAGGCCTTTGAATTGATTATCACGAGCGAAAGGACATCCGGGAGGGAGGATATAGAGCTGTTGCGGAAGATTCGGGCAATACGCCCCCATGTCCGCCTAATTATTCTTGCGAGAGAGAGTTCGCCCCTCGATGTGCTCACGGCCATACGGGAACACGCGTTCAGTTACTTCTCAAAACCCTACACATCGGAACAATTAGCGGAAATGATACACGTGGCCATAAAAGAGCCCACATGGGATGACGGCATCGAGATTCGCACCGCTACACCCGAGTGGATTCAGCTGGCAGTACGGTGCCAGGTTCTTTGCGCTGACAGGCTCCTGCAGTTTATGAAGGAAATCACCGATTTACCGGAAGATGAGCGATATCGAGTCGGCGTAGCATTTCGCGAGATGCTACTGAATGCGATGGAACATGGTGGCGGCCTGGATCCGAACAGCTATGTGGAGATCGAATATGTTCGCGCGCGACGCATGGTTTCATGCCGCATATCCGATCCAGGGCCGGGCTTCACACTTGATGAAATCTCTCATGCGGCCGTCGCCAATCCAGATGATGATCCCATACGTCATGCCAAGATTCGCGATGAAATGGGACTGCGTCCCGGCGGTCTTGGAATTCTGTTGGCACAACACATGCTCGACCAAGTTCTCTTCGGACAAAACGGCAATGAAGTTCTTCTCATTAAGTATCTGGATCAGGCACAAAAAACCCCGGCCTGAAAATCTGTCCCCCTCGGCTCAGCTCTCTACACTTCACTCTCTCGAAACCGATTGGCGGGAGAGCGCTGCCGATTACGATTTCAGATTGTGGGAACACTTCAACGTTGGCCGGGTTGGCTTGCTAGAGCGCACCGGGGGCGTTATCAACCCTGGCCCCTGCTGTCGTTTGTGACAGTTGCCTCCGGTAATAGGTGAGGATAAAAAAAGGCAAAGTACTTCTTGCTACCCCAACCAGCATTGAAGTGAGGAATAGGGATATGTACATAGTCGAGGACCCGATCCTTTCCTGGGCGGTCACAAAGGCGTTCCTTATCGTTGTGTCTGGATTCGGCTCCATCCTTGGCTTGGCATGGGCAGGGTCCCGGAAGATCTTCCCTAACTGAAGTGGAGGTTAATGGAATGGAAAGATCACACTCCGTCATATCCGAGGCTGAGTGGGCCGGAAAATATAAGCGTGCCCTGCTGGAGACCAATCCACTACTGCGCGTCTTGCGGATTGAAGACGCTCACGATGCGATGACAGCACGGACTCGAGAAGTCCCCGTCGTGTCTCCAGAGCACGAGGCTCTAGAACGTGCCCTGGGAATTCTCGACACACTACGCAATGTATACGTGGTTCCAATCCACTGATTCCAGCGCTAGTGTCTGATTGCGGCTAGAACTCCGCTGTCCTTACAAGAATGGGCCGTCATACTTGTCTGCCCACAACTCTATCGTCCGCAGTGTAGGTCAATAGCAACGTCTCTCCGCTGTGCGGTACTTAAGGGATGGCTTTCCACGACCAGTCCGTGAAAACCTCGGACGACGCTCGGAAAACTCCTCCGGCTGGATCCGCGGCACGCTCAAATCCGGATGACTGGATGCTCTTGCTCTGGATGCGACGGTCTGTGCTTAAGAGCGCAGTGATCTGCGGAGTAGCATTTTCGACTACTACCGCGTTCCTGCTTCCCGACTACTACATTTCGTCCGCTCGTGTAATGCCGCCCGCCTCAGACGTAACCATTGCGGCTGGAGCTCATATCGCCAGACTTTCTCCTGCTCTCTTGGTGGACGTCATGTACAGCACGACGGTGGAAGATGAAATCATTGATCGCTTTCATTTGATGGAGGTTTATGGTTCGCGGTTACGCCAAGATGCGCGCGATGAACTTGAGAGCAACACAGAGATCGTAGAAGATCGGCCAAGCGCCCTTATCACTATTAGCGTGAGGGACCACAGCCCACAACGTGCATCGGAAATGGTAAAAGGCTACATCACAGGACTAAACCGGCGCTTGGCCCAGGTAAATACGTCCGCTGCACACAAGGAAAGGATATTCATCGAGGAGCGCATCAACGAAACCAGAAAGAGATTGAATGAATCGGCTAGAGAGTTCAGTGAATTTTCAAGCAAGAATGCTGCAATCAATGTAACCGAGCAAAGCAAGGTCTTGTTGAAGGGCTCCGCTCACTTGCAGGGCCAGTTGATTGCGGCACGATCAGACCTTGCCGGCTTGGAACAAATCTACGCGCCAAGCCACGCTCGAATGCGAGAGCTTCGCGCCCGCACTGTGGACTTGGAGAAGCAATTGCTTGAAATGACGAAGGGGGAAGGAAGACAACCTTATCCTCAGAAGGCAGACGCCTTTGTTTATCCTTCGATTCAGAAGCTTCCGCTACTCGCGCGGGAGTATTTCGCCCTTCTGCGACAAAGGACGATTCACGAATCTATCCTGGAAGTCCTCAGCGAGGAGTACGAAATGGCGAAACTCGAAGAAACGAAGGACTTGCCATTCGTACGCATAATCGATCAGCCCATGATCCCTGAGAAGAAAGCTGGACCACTTAGGGTCGTAATAGTTCTATGCGGAATGCTGCTGTCGATCGTGTTCAGCACTGCATGGATTTTGGCTACGAGTTTTTGGATGAAAAATAACTTAGATCCACTATTTCGCCGCAAGGCAACAGTGCTTCCCTTCATTTACCGAAACACGAACTGCCCAACATGCTTGTTGTTGCAACACAGGCACGTGCCGGAAGGAAAAGATTCAGGCCGCCGTGCTTCATGACAAGGGTGACTGTAGCCGCTAAGGAGAATTGCTCGCCGGCTTAACGCGGACGAACGTTTACAGCTTTGATGTATTGATTGCCGTAGCTCTCGATCTCGTATTGACCCTTCTTCTTGTCGAATCGAATCTTGGCTGCGGCCATGATCTGGCCTGTGCCTTCACCCTTTTCGTTTAATTGAACCTGCAAGAAACCGAAAGGATAGTCCGTGGTTCTACCCGATCGATAGAGCTCGACGAAGGGCATGTTTCGAGCCGTGACGACAGTAATCACAGTGTTTGAGCCTACCTTTCGCTTTCTTGCGACAGCGATCTGATTGCCGACGCTGACGTCCGGCCGGATCCGTCCCCGGTCTTCTTTTTCCAAAGCGGATCGCAAAGCATCGATTCCCTTTTCCTTTAAAAGGTCCGCAAGGCTCTGCACTTCCTCATCGGTTGTGTAGCGGTCGATCTGGAAATCGAAATTCATGGTTCGGCCACCCATAGATCCGCCGGTTCCCATTGCGACTGCGCTATAGGCCTCCGGAGTCTGATCCTGGCTCGGAGCCACGGGGGCCAGAAGAACAATTCCTAAGAGTAGGCACGCTATTTTCGACATGTGATCTTTCAAGGAGCGTTACTGTACCAGCGGAATCTCGGACGCCAGTTGTAAATTGACGATCAGGCTGAGGCGGTTGTCCACCTGATAGAACTTCGCCGCCCGCTTGGCGCCCAGAGCTTTTTCAAACTTGGGCCAATAGTCTTTGCGAAGATCCACAAACCTCGAATCAACGCTCAACAAGCGTTGTGCCATGTCCTTCGCTTTCGTATCGTCCATGCTGTCAAAGTTCTGCGCATAATCCTTGATCAGTTTGACCCGATCATCACCGATTGCCTGCTGATCACGTGAAAAATCCTTATAGACAGGCCAAAATGCATTCGCTTCGGCGTCCGTAAACTTCATGGTGTCTGCTATGACTTTGTTCTTCCCATTTTGAACGTCCGAGCGCAGCAGTTGGATGTCGGTGTCCGTCAGCGGTTTGGCGGTGACCTCGGTGGTTTGGGCGACGGCCATCGGCGTTGAAAGAGCAAGCAATGCGGACATCGAACAGATGGCGGTGATTATCGCGAGTATCTTCATGTAAGCGATCCTCTTCTCAGCGCGGTAGCGCCAGGAGATTGGCGTAAGTCCCTTACGCGACAGTTAAGCCTGGTTTGATCAGTTCGAGAAAAAGCGATTCGGGAAGTATGCTCGCCTTGCTGCGAAACCTTCACCACTGGCAAAAATACCAGTCCGCACCCAGAAAGAGTGCGGACGTGGCACAAGGGCAGTATTTTCCCCTAACGACGGAATGGAGCGCGGTCTCGCGAAAGGAAGGTTGGCCTGCATTCAGTTCAGGTTCAAAACTGGGCAGCACCAAGCCTTGCGATTCACTACGCCGTTGGACGAAACGCTCTCAACCCAATTGCGGAAGCCAAGCTCAGCAGACCGAGCAGGCCAAACAGTGGCAATGGGCTTCCCGTCTTGGGTAGCTCTGCCGGGGCAGCCTCAGCCGCTGGTGCAGCCGGCGCCGGAGTCGGAGCAGCCGACGCGATAAGTATTGGCTGGTCCGGCGGTGGTGGCGGCGGCATTTCGCCGGTCAACTGCTTGTTCACCGAAACCTCGGTTACCGGCTCTTCGACTACTTTCGTAGCCGCAACCTTCATTCCTTTTTTCAGACCCCATGCATCGACCATCTGGCCGTCAACGTTGAACTTCTGGCCTTTGGGAATCTTGAACTGCTGGTTGGTGCCGTCGTCCAGTGTGAGAATGACACTGCTGGGCGGATTCACGTGCCAGACCTTCCCCGTAACGGACTTAACCGTGGTGATGAGCTTCGGTGTTGTCGTTGTAGTGACGGTTCGCTCGAGCTTCATCCCGGGCTTAAGGTCATGGATACCCAATTCCTGACCGCCCACTGAGACCCTAGCGCTTTCGGGCACGTTCGCAATGTGCCGGATCGTGCCATCTTCCATTTTTACGACGAGGTCATTGCCGCTGACAGTTACTACCTCGGCACGCTCTACCTTTACCTCGTTGGTAGCTTGCCCGCTCGCCGTGCTGGTTTCCGTTTTCACCTGTGCGTTGAGACTCAGGACAAGGACTAGACCAACGACCCCTATCGCGAGTACCAGCCACAGTCGCGTCCACCCGTTGCTTGGTTTCATTGTGTATCTCCTTTGTTAGCCTAGAAACTTATGGAGCTGATTCGCCTCTCTCGACTGATCGAACGACGTTCTAAATACCTCAATTTTGTCCGGGAACCAAAAGCTCACAAGTCCAGTGTTCTCAGTCGAAACTCACCTGGTGAACGAGCGATGGAAGCATTCACCTGTACGCACCCACTGGCCAGCTAGTGCCGGGTTCCCGGCGCATGTCCGCCGCGGTTGATGCTAGGTTTGAGAGGGTTCTGGAGCAACTGTCAGAACTGCCAGTCTCAGAGCGAGAATCGTGAAAAAGGCGTAGGTTCGCGCAAGATCGAAGTGGACAACCACATCATTGTTCGCGGATTCCGTTGGACGCGGGCATGACATCAACTCTCTTCTCTTGCTAGGGCCTGGTAGTGTTTGCAGATGACGTGCTTAACTAAGTTGTAAGTGCGATGAGTCTGCGAGCCCGCTTCGTTGAACAAACTTCACTTAGTAACAACATCAGCCACGAGAAATTGATGCTTCGATCGTTGGGTACCTCGGCGCGGAAGCTCCACGCTGCTGAAGATTGCTAGTCGCCAGCAGCGTGAAGGAAAGGGTTGAGAGGTAGCTTCTAATCGCCAGAGTGAGCAACTTCCAATTCGCGGACTTCGTAATCGTCTTCTATCGCGACAGCTTTCTTCTCAAGAGAATGTCCAGTCCACAAGCCGAGGACAAACCAGCCAAGAACGATCGCCCCAAATGCGAAGAGTGAATCGCCGAACATACGCATCCACCGCAAGCGTGATAACAAGGGAGTCTGTAGAAACTCCGCCGAACGCGCATACCAAGTCCCGAATTCAACTGAAGCCCAGGCCTGCATGAGCCCAACCGGCAGCATGCTGAGCATGACCATGAAGACCAGTCCAAGGTTGATCGACCAAAATGCGATGGCGAGCGATCGCTCCTTCCACTGCGGGCGGGGCTGCAAAGCACGCAGGCAGAAGAGCATCAGACCCAGTCCCAGCATTCCGTAGACGCCGAATAGCGCCGTGTGGCCGTGAACCGGTGTGAGATTGAGACCCTGCACGTAGTACAGAGCGATCGGGGGATTGATCATGAAGCCGAACAAGCCGGCACCAACGAAATTCCAGAAGGCAACGGCGACGAAGAAATAGATTGGCCACTTATATGCCTTGATCCACGTGCTGTCGGCTGTGCCTCGCGAGAGCCGGATGTTGTCCCATGCTTCAAAGCCAACCAGGACGAGTGGCACAACTTCCAGCGCGCTGTACACCGAACCCAAGGCCAAAATCGAACTCGGCGCGCCGGTGAAGTAGAGATGGTGGAAGGTCCCGATGATTCCACCGGAGAGAAACACCACAGTAGAAAACAAAACTGCGCGCGTCGCTGATGAAACTGCCAGCAGTTTGAGCCGCGTGAATAGGAATGCGATGACGACAGTGGCAAAGACCTCGAAGAAGCCTTCGACCCAGAGATGAACCACCCACCAGCGCCAATATTCCGCGGTGATGAGAGGGCTGCGCTGACCATACATCAGGCCAGCAGCGTAAAACACCGGGATCGCAATGCTCGATACCAGGAATAGCATGAGCAAAGAATGTTGCTCATCACGCCGCGCGAGTGCAGGCTTTAGGCCTCGCCACATGAGCCAGAGCCAGAACAACAGACCTCCGAATAGCAGGATCTGCCATACTCGGCCCAGGTCGACATATTCGTAACCTTGCGCCCCAAACCAGAACCAAAGATTTCCGAGCTTTTGCTGAATTCCGAACCATTCACCTGCGAGCGAACCAACAACGACGGCAACTAACGCGACGAACAGTACGTTCACGCCGAAACGTTGGCCCTTTGGCTCAATGCCACTCACCGCAGGCACGATGTACAGGCCCGTCGCCAGCCAGGATGTCGCGATCCAGAAAATCCCGATTTGTAGATGCCAAGTTCTGGCGACTGAATAAGGAAGCCATTTCGCGAGCGGAATACCGTAGAATCCGCTGCCTTCGACACCGTAGTGCGCAACGATCGCACCGAGCGCGACCTGTACGACCCAAAGGGCCGCGACCACGAAGAAATACTTCACGGTAGCTTTCTGCGACGGAGTTGCCTTCAATCCGAGCAATGGGTCTCGGTGAGGCGTTGGTCCAGGAGCGGGGATGTGGTGCTGTGATGCGAAATACCAGACCATTCCGCCAACTCCCGCTAGCAGAAGAACGAAACTGATAACGCTCCAGACGACCGCTGCCCCCGTGGGGCGGTTTCCTATCAGCTCTTCATGGGGCCAATTCTGAGTGTAAGTGACATCCGTACCAGGCCGGTCAGTGCTTGCCGCCCACGCAGTCCACCAGAAGAAAGCGGTCATCTGGTGCTGCTTGACCGGGTCCGTAAGCGCGCCCGCTGGAATGGCGTATTCATTGCGCCCGTTTCCATAAACATCCGCGTAATAGGTAGCAAGTTCATCAAAGGCCTGAGCACGCTCGGAATCGAGAATGATCGTATCGGTAGCAGCATCGTAGGTGTTGCGCCGTGTGAGTTCGGTCAGGCGTCCCTGAAGAGCGGCTCGTGACTCTGCCGGCAGTGCGGAATACCCGGCGAATCCCTGCTGACGCGCCCAGCTATTAAGAACGATCTCGGACTGGCGGTGCAGATAATCCGCGCTCCAATCTGGTGCAACGTAAGCGCCGTGTCCCCAGATCGTACCGATTTCCTGTCCCCCAGTTGACTGCCAAACATTCTGTCCATCGCGAATCGTTTCGCCTGTAAAGAGCAATTGACCGTCAGGGGTAACAACTTTCGATGGGATTGGCGGTGCAGTACTGATCGCCTTGTAGCCAACACTTCCGAGAACCGCGAACGAGATGAGCATTACTATGCCCAGCGCGATCCATAGTTTCTTGTATGGCATGTATGAGTCCTCCAATTTCAGATCCTTCTCGGCTCCCCACTTGATTTGATTGGCCAAAGGCCACGCAGAGTCTCGCCGCAATTCAGCCTGGAACAGGTTAGGTCGCGGGAGCGAGGGCAAGCGATGACTTTTGTCACGGCATCGCCTCCCGGGGAGCCCCTCGGGCGGGGTTAGGCCGTGCAGCAAGAAAAAAACCCTATCTGTGACAATGGTCACAGCGTCGCGTGACTCCTTAAGTTGAGATACATCCATGAAACCGAATGACACTGTGATGGACTTCAACGAGCGGCCCTATATCGCTATCTGGGAAGTCACCCAGGCTTGCGACTTAGCGTGTGTTCACTGCCGCGCCTGCGCTCAGCCCAAGAGGCATCCTCTCGAACTGTCGACTGACGAAGGAAAGTGTTTGATCGACGAGATCGCCGAGATGAAGGTTCCTGTATTTGTTCTAACAGGGGGGGATCCAATCAAGCGCCCGGACTTGTTCGAGTTGATCGAATACGCAAAAGAAGTCGGGGTTCGAGTATCGCTAACGCCGAGTGCGACACCGTTGCTGACTCGCGAAATCATTCATCGTTTGAAGCTGTCCGGTCTCGCGCGTCTCGCTGTAAGCCTCGACGGATCGAACCGCGAAACACACGACGCTTTTCGCGGCATGGCTGGATCGTTTGAGCGGACGATGGAGGCAATTGAATGGGCGAACGAGGCGGGCCTACCGGTACAGATCAATACAACCTTCAGCCGCAGAAATTATGAAGACTTCGAATCTATCGCCAGCCTCATTGAAAGCAAGAAGATCGCGTTGTGGAGTGTCTTCTTCCTGGTTCCGACAGGACGAGGCAAACTGGAAGGTGTATTGTCAGCAGAAGAGTTCGAACAAATCTTCGCGAAACTCTACCGGCTGTCGCAAAGTGCCAGCTTCGACATCAAGACCACCGAGGCGCAGCACTACCGGCGCTACGTGCTTCAACAGAATGTTCTAAAGAAAAGGACTGCCGCGGTTGAAACCTCTTCGCGCAATCAAGGCGACGCGGTTGGCAGAGCGCCCCGCGGGTTGAACGACGGCAAGGGCTTTGTTTTTATTTCTCATACCGGGGAGGTTTATCCCAGCGGATTTCTCCCCATTGCAGGCGGTAATGTGCGGGTGGAATCGCTCAGTCACATTTACCGTGAATCAGCCATTTTCCGCCAGCTCCGAATACCCGACGAACTGGGTGGCAAGTGTGGAGAGTGTGAATTCCGAAATGTTTGCGGAGGATCACGCTCACGAGCTTATGCCGTAACTGGCGACCCCATGGCGGAAGAACCGTGCTGTTCGTATCTGCCGAAAGGCTACGTGGCGCGCCAAGCGTCGGCAGGCGCAAGTCGGGCATTGCCTGTCTTACACGTACTCTAGGGTGGTCTCGATATTGGACCGCAGCCACAGTGCCTCCGTTACAATATGCGGCGTGTCCCAGGCAAAACTCAATCACGGCGAGACGCTCTCCAAGGTTGCCATTTTCTCCGGACTCACGGAAGCGGAATTGTCCTTCCTGGCGCAGCGCACGGTGCCACGCCGTTTCTCGGCGGGCGAGACAGTGTTCGGAGAAGCGGAAGCCTGCAGCGGACTGTATGTGGTCGAGTCCGGACACGTTCGCATCTTCAAGAGTTCTGCCGGCGGACGAGAGCAAGTCCTCAGTATTGAGGGGCCGGGCAGCTCAGTTGCGGAACTGCCTGTATTCGATGGCGGAAACTATCCAGCATCGGTTTCGGCAATTGACAACGCCACACTGCTGTTTGTGAGCAAACAGGATTTCCAGGCGCTCTGTCTGGCGCATCCCCAAGTCGCCCTAAAAGTCTTGCGAGTCGTCGGAGCTCGCTTGCGGCGATTGGTCGGTATCATCGAAGAACTGTCTTTTACAACAGTTCGCCACCGCCTCGCGGCGTTCCTGGTAAGGCTGGCAAAGACTTCTGGGAAACGGTCCACCGAGGGAGTTGAAATTACCTTACCAACAACGAACCAGGAACTGGCGTCACAAATAGGAACGGTCCGCGAACTAGTTTCGCGCAACTTGTCGCGTTTTCAGGCTGAAGGTATGCTGAAGGTCGACGGCCGCAACGTGGTCATAATCGACCTGAAGGCCTTGGAAGTCGAACTCGAATCAACAGAATAACCACTCCTACTCCAACTCTTTTTCCCATTGCCGTGACATAAGTCATGGCCCCCACCTCCGACATTCGATACCTTCTGACTTGGACCTGAAGATACAAAACAGGAGGATCCGATGGCACTGATGACAGCAAAGACCGTGCGCGAATTGGCCGTAGAAAACCCGACGGCAACTCGCGTTTTCGAAAAAGTTGGGATCGACTATTGTTGCGGGGGACATCAATCTCTGGAGGAGGCCTGCAGCAAGGCCCAGGTTTCAATCGATCAAGTGCTCGACTTGATTGAAATGGCCGAGGAAACGGCACGCGCTGCCCGGCAAGAACACGACTGGAAGCAAGAGCCGATGGGCGAACTCATCACTCATATCAAGAACACGCATCACAAGTACACGCGAGAGGAGATCATACGTCTTACTGCACTCCTTCAAAAGGTCTGTTCAGTTCATGGCAAGAATCATCCGGAATTATTCGAAATTCAGGAAACATTCAGCGCCTTGACTCAGGAATTGGCGACACACATGATGAAAGAAGAGATGGTGCTATTCCCCTATATAGAAAGGATGGAAGAAGCCCTGCTCCAACGAGAACCGATCCTGCCGGCGCCATTCGGAAGTGTAGGAAATCCGATCACCATGATGGAACATGAGCATGCGTCCGCAGGCAATGCACTGCGCGCAATCCGCAAAGCGAGTGCCGACTTCACGGCCCCAGCGGAGGCTTGCGTAAGCTATCAGACTCTGTATAAGGCACTCGAGGCTTTCGAAGCTGACCTGCACCAGCACATCCATCTGGAAAACAACATTCTGTTTCCGCGTGCGATTGTGACGGAAAGAACGCACTAAGCGTCGAACGAAATGAACTAACGTCGATCTGACAACTCCAGTCACCGAACATGGTACGGTTAGCGGGTGAACACGTTTCGCATCGCACTTGCTAACCTTCGTTTTCCAGCAACTCGAGAAGAGTCGGTCGACCTGACCGTCGACGCTATTGCCCAAGCATCCGCTAAGCGCGCCGGAATTATCTGTTTTCCAGAGTGCTACGTTCCTGGCTACAGAGGACCAGGAAAAACCCTACCACCGTCAGATCCCGCGTTTTTGGAGCACGCTTGGGCAACAGTCGCACAAGTCGCCTCGAAAGCGAATGTGGCAGTAGTCCTGAGCACGGAACGCATTGTTGATGGGCGCTTACTTGCCACCGCGCTAGTGATCGACAGTGATGGGACGATGGTTGGCTTTCAAGACAAGGTCCAACTCGATCCTTCCGAGGAAGGTACCTACTCGTTCGGTTATGGGCGACATGTCTTCAAGACAGGTCCACTGGCGTTCGGCGTTGTGATCTGTCATGAAGGCTGGCGTTATCCTGAGACGGTTCGCTGGGCTGTCAGGCACGGCGCTCAGATCGTATTCCACCCCCACTTCCACGAAGCTGAGCCTGGAAGTTATGTGCCCTCGACCTTCGGCGATCCTGCGAATTCTTTTCACGAAAAAGCGATATTGTGCCGCGCTGCCGAAAACACGTGCTATTTCGCAACCATAAATTTCGCGAGCGCCGGATCAGGGACCACGTCGGCCATCGCACAGCCGGATGGAACCTTGCTTTGCTATCAGCCCTACGGCGAGGAAGGCTTGTTGATTGCGGATATCGATCTTACTGCAGCGACTGGCCTTTTGGCATCGCGCAGTAAGCCCATTGCGGATGAACCCCTCAATCCTGATCGCCAAATGGTAGCTGACTAGGGGACTGCCAATGGCAATCAGCCCGTCATTTTCGATGTATGAAAGGGTAGAGATGTTCTGGAGGCGTACGGACCTTTGCCTTCAACTCCGGGCCATAAACGCATGAATAAAAAGAAAATCCGCTGTGGGGAAATATATGGGCACCCACAGCGGACTCCCTCGGGGGAGGGATGCACGTGCGCGGGGAAGATAAACCAAACAGGCGCGTAATGCAAGGGTCCCAATTGACAGAAATTTCGGCTTCGCTAGCTGATCCCAACCGTGACCAACGTGGCCAGTCCCGTCACGGATTCCTTCTTTTTGCACGCATATGACAGCATTTTCCGCTGCATCTAAGTTTTAGGATCTCGGTTCGAATCGCACTTACGTAGCCTTGAATTGAGTTTTGGCCGTTCTGCACCCTGAGGCTTTTGGGGCTGGGAATTCCAGATAAAATGGACGCCTATTGAACACATTTCGCAAAATCGCGCTCTCATTCTTTTGGGCTCTTTCGTTTTGGATGAGCTTCGCCTTTGTCATGGCGTGGGAAGATCGCGTACGGGCCCTGCAACGCGGCGCACACCCGAGCTATTGGCACTACGTGCTGGTGGAAACCGGCATGTGCCTGACCTTTGCGCTGTTGACGCCCGTAATCTTCGCGATTGTGCGACGCTACCCGGTCACGAGAGAGACTCGACTTCGGCGGGGCGCAGGTTACCTTCTCGGAGCATTGCCCTTCATCGGTGCGTTTTCCTGCCTCCGTTGGGTGATCCTCCCACCCTGGAGCAGCGCTCACCAGGAGTTTGTACCGCGAACCTTCGACAGCTTTCTCTTAATCACCACGACTTTCGCCGACCAGACCTGGACCTACCTGGCAACGGTAGTCGCGGCACATGCGTTCACCTACATGCATGAACGGATCGAACTGTTGCAGGCGGTGACTACCAGCGAATTACAGGCACTTAAGAGCCAGATTCATCCACACTTCCTGTTCAATACTCTTCATGGCATTTCGACCCTAATCGACTATGACAAAACCAAGGCGAAGGCCACGATCCTTATGCTGGCGAACCTTCTAAGGACTACCCTGAAGCAGGGGCAGACGGACCTGATTCCGTTGCATGAAGAATTGAGGTTTATCGAGGATTACCTCGCCATCGAGAAGGTAAGGCTGGGCGAGCGATTGGACGTGCGGTGGGATGTCGATGCGGACACGCGAGGCTTGCTTGTACCACAGCTCATCCTTCAGCCCCTGCTAGAGAACGCCATCGTCCACGGAATTGCATGCTGTCGAGAGGGTGGCTGGGTACAAGTTGCTTCCCGGAAGCACGGCTCTTCGCTGGAAATTCAGATTGCCAACAGCATGTGCGGCCAGGGGCAAAAGCCGGGGATGGGAGTTGGGTTACAAAATATTAGAAGCCGGTTGCGATACCTTTATTCCGATGAAGCGACGTTCGAGTTCAAGACCCACGATTACCAGTTCGCAACCGCAACCATGATCTTGCCAGCCTTCCATGGCGCAGAGACAACAGCCAACCATGCTGAACTGACGCACGCGGACGAGGGGGTGCGTAATGCGCGTTCTGATCGTTGATGACGAGCCGCTCGCGCGCACGGCGGTCGAGAAAATTGTTAGTGCAAGACAGGATGTTGATCGCTTCGACGTGGCTGGGGATTCCGTCGAAGCCTTGGAGAAGCTCGCGGCGAACCAATACGACGTACTGCTGCTCGACATCAACATGCCGGAGTTGTCTGGCATTGAACTGGCGAAGCGGATCGCAGATTGCGGTGCACCGTTACCATCGCTCGTTTTTGTCACAGCTCATGACGAGTTCGCTATCACCGCGTTCGAGCAGCATGCGGTGGACTATGTTTTAAAGCCTTTTTCGAGCGAGAGACTCCACGCTGCACTCGACACGGCATCAAGTAGATCTGCGGCTGAGCGCGCCAAGGGATTGCTGGAAGCGTTGCCGCAGTTGCAACTTAGTTCGAAGAAACCTTCTCCGCGTATTGCGATTAAGAGCAACGGCCGTATCCTCTTTATCAGTCCGTCAGACGTGATGGCCGTGGAGGCCGAAGGCAACTACGTCTTACTTCGCCAACGAACCGGTACCCACCTTCTGCGAGAATCCATCTCGGCGATGGCGGAGAAGCTAAAGGGTTATGGCTTCGTTCGCATCCATCGATCCGCCCTCATCAACTCGGCGTATGTGGAAGAAATCAAGCCCTGTTTAAGCGGCGAATACGCTCTCCGCATCCGCGGTGGTCAGGAATATACAGTTACGCGAACGTACAAGAGAGGCCTCAGCTCTTTGGCGGAGCATTGGATCGGCACCGACACATTCCTGGCCGAGTAGGGACTGCCCTCCTTCCCACACCAGTTCGTAAGAACAGTTTCTAGTGATTCTCCGCATGGACAAGAGTCTTCGCGTCCGCTTGTTGCGTAGCGGTGACCAAGTTCATGGCTGCGCCGTAGATTCTCCAGGAATCTGGATCTTGCAGGAAAGCGACCACCCGTAAATTACGAGGATCGATATTGTTGTCTATTTTTAGGTCGAGATCGCGGGTAAAACGCTCGCCCGCTTTCACCTTGCCAATCCGAGTAAGTTTTCGCATCACGGCAATGTGTGTGAGGTGACGATTCGCATTCTCGCCACGTGCTACTTGGCTCTCGGCACGATTGAGCGCGATGGCAACATAGACATCCAGTGAGCGCGGGCCTTTTTCGAGATCGTAGGAACCACTTTCGACGTGGGCACGCATTCGACCTCGCTCTGACACTGCGTTTGTAATCTGTAAAGCAATCTTTTTCTGAGCGCTTGCGTCGCGCAGGGCGAGATCTGCCTTCTTCTTGTCGCTACCTGCCATCTGTTGATAGCCATCAATTACGAGTTGCGGCGTATATACGTCCGCTAACTTGAAGTGTTCCCCATATGCTCGCTGGCGTTCACTGATTTCGGCGGAGGAATAAGGATCTGTCCATCCCTGCTGGTTCCAGTAGTCAACATGTTCGCTCAGAACGATGATCTCGATACCGGGAATGGGTTGAGTCTCCAAAGTCTGCACGAAGAGATCTGCAGGTGGACAAGTGGAGCAACCTTCAGACGTGAACAACTCCGCGAGTACCGGTACGCGCTCCGCTGGCTCAGCGAGGGGGTTCTGCGAAAAACACATGCTGCATCCAGGCAGGATCAAGGCGCATTCCAACAATAAAGTCCGAAACATGGGATTGGTCCAAAACAATAGCTACTCCGCAAAAGGCAGAGCTTCTTATCTTAAGAGTTTAGCCGAGCGAACTCGATCGAATTGTGGCGAACGACAGCGGCAAGATACGGAACCACAGTTTTACGTGCGAGGGCAGAACGACTGCGTTGATTCGTCCACTCCGCGAATATCAATTCGCTCTAGCTACTCCGTACCAAACAGCGTTTCCGCCGCACAAAGCGAGCGCGTTCTGCAGATTCATATCAAGAGTGTCGATCCACGCTTCCCTCCTCCGCTTTTTCGTAGTGGCTGATCGAACCCCATCCCTGTTTTGGAAGTTTTCGCTCCTATGGATTTACAGATTCAACGTAACATTCGCACTTAGGTAACGGATCGCGGTGTTAGTTGTACCTTGATCCCGTAAATCCACACCCATGCCTTGCAAGTTGGACACGTACTTGAACTCAACTCCTCAGATCAGGCACTCGATGGCCCGTGCGGTGCTTTCTCCCAGTGCAGTGTGCTCACTAATTTCGTAACTGTTGAGTACGCAGACCAGACAGATTTGAGGAGAATGCATGAAGGTATTCAGATCCATCGCGCTAGGTCTCATTGTCTTGACGGCCGGATTTCTCTGGGGTCAAGGCGGGACCGGAGAACTCACAGGACTGCTGTTTGATCCTTCCGGTGCCGTCGTTTCGGGCGTGCCAGTCACGCTGACGAATTCGTCTACGGGTGACAAGCGAACCACTACGTCAACACAAGCCGGAGTCTACAGATTCACCGCCCTGCCGATCGTTGGGAGTTACTCACTCGAAGCTAACCCGACGGGCTTCAAGGGAGTGAAAATCCAAAATATCGTAGTTAGCGTCGGAACCACCACCACGCAGGATGTGAGGCTCGAGATTGGACAAGCCACCGAGCAATTAACTGTCGAAGGTGGATCACAACTGGTACAAACCGAAGATGCGTCGGTGTCGCAACTCATTGACCGACGTGTATGGCAGTCGATTCCGATCGAGACGCGCAGCCAGAATGAACTAATCAATCTTGTCGCGGGCGCCGAACCTGAGGCCTTTACGATGACCGGCCGAGGCGCCTCAGTCAACGGAACTCGATCTGGTACGGGCAACTACCTGGTCGAGGGCGCCGATAACAATGAACAGGGCCAGGGTGGAGTCGCGCTGGCTGGGCCGGGTGGAGCAAACACAACGATCTCTCCCGATGCGATTCAGGAATACCGCGTCATCACGAATGCGTTTCCAGCCGAGTACGGCAAAGCCGGTGGCTTTGTTACAGATACAGTTCTGAAGAGTGGAACCAACCAGTTTCACGGATCAGCGTTTGAGTACAACCGCATCCAGGCCCTCACCGCGAATGACTGGTTTTCAAACGAGGCCGGGCAACGCGACCACCTGGTCCGCAATCAATTTGGCGGTTCGCTGGGCGGCGCGATCATTAAGGACAAGACCTTCTTCTATGGAACAGGCGAAATTCATCGCTTACGCCAGAGCAGTCCAACCACCGCTACCGGCACCACACAGCAGTTCCTTGACTTCGTAAACAGCGGCGCCTTCCAAAACTTTATCGAATCGAGCCCATTTGGCATATGCAACAATCAGGCCTATCTGGACACGAGCTTCGGTCCGGGGCAAGCTGTCGCCGCCCCTTGTCCGGGAGCCTTCAATCTCTCATCGACGCTAGGGGCAAACTTCAAGACTCTGCGGACTGCTGAGTCTGCCGCCTTCCCCGTCGCAAACTCGGGGATCACCTGCGATCCTGCTGCAGGAGCAGCAAACGATCCCAACTGTCTGGGCCAAGGCGCAGTTACGGGACCAGTGCTGGGTTTCGCCCAACTTGCATACCCCGTACCGCTTTACGGGTCTGTTACAAAACAAGTTGTGGCGGCTACTGACCAAAGCCGGTTCAGCATTAAGGTCGATCACAAGCTCACGCAGAAAGACCAGTTGAACTTCGTCTACTTGTTCGATGATGTTCAGTTTCAAGATAACAACAGTGCGGCAGCAAGTACGATCGGAGTAGGAGAAGTAGTTCCCGCTCGTGCACAGAATGCATCCATCAGCTGGACTCGCACACTGTCGAACAATATTCTCAACCAGGCTCGATTCAGCTATGAGCGCCGCGTCGCCAATTTCACGGCACCCGGAACTGATGGTGTTTCCGCCATTGCAACCGCCGTCGATCCGTTGAGCACAAGTTTTGGTTCGACTCCGGGCATCCCCCAGTTCTTCACCGAAAACCAATTCCAGTACAAGGATGACATCTCAATCACCCACGGCAAGCACAGCTTCAAGACCGGTGCTGAATATCGTCGGACACGCAACGGATCGAGTTTCTTCAACGATGTGAACGGCACCGTTCTTCCGTGGAGCATTGAGGATCTGGTGACTGACACGACGTTCACCGATCAATTCGATCAACTGTTCTTCGGTGGGCCTGTGATTGGATCGTGCGCGTTGTGCAGCGCTTCCATTGATCCAACCACCGGCACGCTGCCCGACTATTACCGAGGCTACCGTGCGAACGAAGTAGGAGCCTACTTTCAGGATGATTGGAAGGTCAGCCCACGTATAACCTTGAACCTTGGATTACGCTGGGAGTACTTTGGTCCTCCGCACAACTTCCTGCCGAACAGCGATTCGAACTTTTACTTCGGAACCACAACCACCCCAATTCTCCCGGGGGGATCAAGCAATCCATTCTTCCCGAACAACAATCCATATTATGCCCGGGTGGCGACCGGAACTTTCCAGGTCCGGGATCACAACTTGTGGAACAAAGACTTGAACAATTTTGGTCCACGGCTAGGATTGTCATGGGACGTGACGGGAACCCAGAAGTTCGTCGTGCGTGCGGGATACGCAATTGCGTATGATCGCATTTACAACAACCTGTTCGAGAACATTCGCTTCAACCCGCCGTTCTTCTCCGACGCAACCTTCGGTTTCTTCGGCAATGGCGTTCCGGCCGGCGGCCTTGCAACACCCGGCTTCTACACGCTGCCATTCGTAGCAAACACGAACGGTTTCCTCATCGACCCGGCGATCTTCCCCACCGGACTACCGAAGCCTTCTCCACGTCACATGGACCAGGATCTGGTTACTCCCTACTACGAGCAGATGCACTTGGGCATCCAGTATCAGTTGGCGAAAGACATGGTACTTGAGACGAATTACATCAGCACGCTCGGACGAAAGCTGACGGGCATTCTCAACAACAATACGTTTGACGGCCGGTTGGCATGCGCAGGAGCACAACCCGTGGGCAGCCCATGCGATTTGGCCGGGTTCGGAAGTGGATTCAGCACGGCTCGCCCGAACACGAGTATCAGTTCGGATAACTTCCGCACGAATGCCTTCAAGTCCAACTATCACGGGTTACAAGTTTCGTTGCGGAAGCGGTATGCTAGCGGGCTGCAATTCAACGCTAACTACACCTATTCCAAGACTCTGGATGAGATCAGCGATGCCTTCCGTCCGAAGACCACCGCAGGATCAGCCATCCAGCCAATGGACAGCTCGAACGTGCACCTTGATTACGGTCCAGCGGACTTCGACACGCGCCACCGCGTGGTGCTCAGCTACAACTACGATTTACCCTTCATGCGAACCAACCGTTGGCTGGGTGGATGGCAGATCAACGGCGTGTTCTCTTTCCAGACCGGTGTTCCGGTGCCGATCTGGGATCCGAATACAGACTCGAATGGAGACGGCATCACCAACGATCGGCCGGTATACACTCCCGGCTTCGATGCCTCCAATGCCACGCTCGACGGCAGTCCTGCTCACGGCTTTCTGAAGACAGCTGCGTTCGAGACGACAACCTGCGACGCTTCCGTAAATCTAGGTCTCTGGTGTAACAGCCCGATGCACCGTAACGATATCTACGGGCCGCATTACGTCAACCTGGATTTCGGGTTGGGAAAATCATTTCGCATAACAGAAACTGCGAAGCTGACGTTCTTCGCGAATTTCTTCAACATCTTCAACCATCCAAACTTCGACACACCGCAAGGAAATTTTGCGGATCCAGCATTCGGCCAAGCTCAGGCAACGATCGGCAATGACGGACCTGGCAATGGACACCGTATTGGCCAACTGGCGCTACGGTTTGATTTTTAGAATTGACTGCAACTCCCTTAAGGACCAGCGCTTTGCTGGTCCTATTTTTTATCCAAGGTTTCACGGTGAGGAATTCTAAGACGTTGAAGAACGATTCATCCGGCTACTGTTGGGAGACATCCTTTATCAATACGACGTCGGAGGGCGAGTCTCCGCGCACCAACGCGAGTTGCTTTCTGTCCATCGACCACTGGTAAGAGTAGATTTTCAGGGAGTCGAAGTGAGTCAATTGGTGACCCGGTCCACCATCGAGGGGTTGCAGCCAAAGATTGTCGACACCTTTATCGCGAATCGGATAAACAATAGCCTTGCCATCGGGACTGAAGAGGAGCCTTCCGTTGTGGCGGACGTCATATTCGAAGGTCCGCAGTACTTTCCCTGAGTCAGATAAAATGAGCGAGATCGTAGGCTTCTGCACCTTGAAATCGTAGCTACCAAGGACAAGCGTCTGACCATCGGGCGAAAAATCATAGAGTCCGCGACGCTCCACCTGACTGGTAGAAACTGGCACGGCCGCGCCTCCTTCGAGCGAAACCTTCATTAGCGTTCGCGTCGTCTGGTCGGTGTAGAACACCCACTTCGCGTCAGGGGAGCACAAAGGCTGTTCATCGTCCTCCCCGTGAGACAGTTGCAACAACCCCGTACCATCCGACTCACTACGCCAGATGGTAAGCGAGAGGTCCTGCATATTCGCACGCAAGAAGACGATGCGACCATCTGAACATCCAAATGGCTGCCCTGCCAATTGGGGCAGCGAACTAGAGACCTTGCCGTCCATTCCTGCCACTGATGTCGTGGAATCCTTTTCGAGAAGCAGCCTGCCATCCTTTGTCCACGAGACTGCATTTGTCAGATCGTCTGACGGAAGAACTCTCGCGTCCGAATAATCCGACTTGTCACCAGAGCTTACGTATACTTCCCTGCTTGGCTGCGACATGACGGCGGCTATGGTCGATCCGTCTGACGCAACGCTGACAGTCTGGTAATCGTTGGTGTCTGAGGTTATGGGATGAAATTGGCCCCCGGGATAGGTGATCAGAGCCATTTGATTGCGCCGGAATTGCAGGTCCAGATTAGAAAAGGTGACTACCATCGCTTTTCCGTTTGGCAACCAGGCTGCTGACGTCAGCAACGCTTCCTTCGTCGTAAAAAGCAACTTGCGATTGCCAGTGGCAGGATCGATGGTAACGACTGAACCTAAGAATTGCCTCGTGGGCGTCTGATAAGCCGTGATTACCTTTCCGTCGGGAGACCATAGCGGACTAGAGAGCGTCTCGCTGTTTGGGCCATGAACCAGAATTCGTTCATCCGTACCGTCAGATTTCGCAATCAGCACATTGAATTTCCCGGGCTCGGGATCATTCGAACGCTCAAAAACTATATGTTGCCCGTCCGGCGCAAAGGTCGGGTTGCTGTCGATGTCTTTCACCAACAACTGCGAGCTTCCTCCCAGAACCGGAGTACGGTAGAGATCGTATTCCTGGGATGCTGGACCGCTCGCGGGTTGAGTATGAGAGTAATAGATGGAGCTGCCATCGGGCGCAAATCGCAGTGCGCGATATTCGACGTGGGCCGGTTGAACTATCTGAACATTGCTGTCGCTTGCCAGGTGACGCAGCCACAACGACTGCAATCCCTCCGTATTCAGCACATAGGCCATATAGTTTCCGTCAGGAGACATGGCGGCGATTTGCGCGTTGTGAGTTCCACTGACTTTTGTGATCCGGATGCGCTGAAACGGTAGGGTCTCTCGTGTCGAGATCAGGCGGTAGATTCCGAAGCCAGCAGCAACGACCAAGAAAAGTGCAGCCACGAGCCACACTGACTTGTTTTGGCTCGCCGCTGGTGTGGAGACCACCGAAGCACTCGGATGCACGGGAGCGGCCGCGGATTGAATACTGCCACTACTCGAGACGCTGCCAGGCTCCAGTACCGCTTGTCGTCCAGATTCGGTGTCGCGCTTGAGCCGATGCAGATCACTTCGCAGCTCAGCGGCCGACTGGTAGCGCAAGGTCCGGTCCTTTTCCAATAACTTCTCGGTCACATCCTCCAGCCGTGTGGGCAGCGATGGGTTCAGTCTGATCGCTGGGACGGGATTGCGGTTGAGAATCCCGTCGAAAATGATCGCGGAAGTGTCCCCATGGAAGGGCAACGTCCCGGTACTCATTTCATATAGAACGGCGCCAAACGAGAAAAGATCGCTACGCGCATCGAGTTCTTTGCCCTTGGCTTGCTCTGGCGACATATAGGCGACGGTCCCGAGCGCAGTGCCAGGGCTAGTCAGATCATCGACACTCACGGGCGACGTGGCATCCGCCAGCACGGCTTCAGGCCGGGCAACGCTGGCGCGGCTCAACTTTGCCAGCCCAAAATCGAGAATCTTGGCATGTCCACGCTTCGTCACAAAGATATTGGCGGGCTTAATATCGCGATGAATGATGCCTTCGCTATGAGCGGCGTCGAGAGCATCGGCAATCTCCATTGATAGTGGGAGGAGTTGATCTAGTTCGAGCGGCCGTCCTGCAATGAGGTGCTTCAAAGTGACGCCATCGAGAAACTCCATGACGATGAACGCCTGTCCGCCTTCTTCTCCAATGTCGTAGATAGTGCAGATCCCTGGATGATTTAGAGCCGAAGCCGCTTGTGCCTCCCGTTGAAAACGAGCCATCATTTGCGGGTCGCGAGCTACATCGTCGGGCAGAAACTTGAGCGCAACGAAGCGGTGAAGCCGGGTATCTTCCGCTTTGTAAACGACACCCATCCCGCCTCCCCCTAGCCGTTCCACAATGCGGTAGTGAGAAATGCTCTGTCCGATCATCGCAAGCGAATCTTAGATGGGGAAAAACAGGACGTCAACGAGAAGAGGGGGAATGACGTTCGCTTGATATCGTCAGCATAAACACTAGGCGTTCTTTTTGTCTTAAAGCTCTAACATATCCGTGCGTATCTTTGGTCCTGACCTGGACAAATTGGTCGAACAAGGCGGGCGAGCTCAAGAATTGATGCAAAACATTCGTGGAATCGAGGACCTTCGAACAGAAAAGCTTACCGGCATGCCTCGAATGAAGGTCAGCATTGACCGGCAGGCAGTCGCACGTGTAGGGCTCACGCCCGGTGATGTTATCCGGGCAATTCGTGTCGGAATGGCCGGCGAAGAGGAGTCTGAAGTGTGAACCGGCCAGCGACGGTTCGACATGATCGTGCGTCTCCAAGACGAGCATCGTAACAACCCGAAGTCAATCGGGTCCTTGCTGATCGACGGTCACGATGGATCGGATACCGTTGAGCCAACTGGCCACAATCGAGCAGGCGTTCGGC
>Ga0066903_100000549_pt1 | contig 24185 bp, 32 predicted proteins | sample PanSoiMetaGPlot1_FD_67491 | JGI IMG/M metagenome (GOLD analysis project Ga0066903, IMG submission 67491) | Tropical forest soil microbial communities from Panama analyzed to predict greenhouse gas emissions - Panama Soil - Plot 1 (version 2) | ecosystem: Environmental > Terrestrial > Soil >... | reverse complement strand
GCCATCGTCCGCGTAGAGGACGAGCTGCGGCTGGAGCGCGATGACGTTGGTCCCGGCGGCCTGGCTGCCGATGAACGTGAGGCCCTTCCACGTTCCGCCGGCGGCCGTCAGCCCGGGGAATTCGGGTGAGCCGTCAACATACGTGCGGAAGGTGAGCGCCAGCAAATTGGCCGGCGACATGATGAACGTCACGCCCGCGACGGAGATGTTGTTGGACGCAAAGTGATTGAGGAGGCTAATGATGTCGGCGAGCGGATTGGTGGTGGCCGCCGCGGTCGGGGCGCCGTTGGTGATCGACGCGGGATTGACGCCCGCGACGGCCGCGACGGCCGGGTCGATGAACTGTGCATCGAGAAACTGCGCAATGCCCGCGATCATGTCGGCGCGCACCAGCGCCTCGGCGCTCGGATTACTGAGCATGACAAGCTCTTTGGTGAGCACGATGATCCCGGCCGCTTTCGTGATGCCGAGCGAGGTCGAGCCGAAGGCGAGTTTCGTCACCGGCTTCGGTTTGCTCTCGCCCACCCACCCGTACGTGCCGCCGGCCGTCTGACTCGGCACTTTGGTGTTGAACGGGACTTGTCTCAGGCCGGGGATCTTGCCGATGATCGTCGCCGGCCGGAGCAGTTCGATGAATTCGCTCGAGATGTTCTGGTTGACGAGCGGGCCCGCCCAGGTCGCATCGGTGATGGTGCCGGGCGCGACGGCGGCCTTGAGGTACAGCGCGACTTCCGGCGTCGAATCGTTCCAGCGCTGGGCGTACTCGACCGCGTCCCGAATATTGCCCTTGCAGACGAGCTGCGCGCAGGCCGCGCGCACAAACGCCGTACCGAGCGGCACGTTCGGCTTGACCGAGATCACGGGGTAGGCCGGGCGCACGGGCGCCGCGGGCGGGACCGGGACGGCCGCCGCGATCTGGAGTTTCTCGTGCTCGCGCCAGCGCCCCAGATCCGCATCGATGCTCTTGACGTCGAGCGTGAGCTTGTCGTGCTCCTCGGCCAGCTCGGGCTCGAGCGTCTTGCCTTCGCCGGCCGCCGTTTCCATGATCTCGGTCATCTTGGCGGCCAGGGCGGCGCGCTTGTTCTCGAGCGCCTGAATGTGTTCGGCAATCGTCTGTTTCATGGCGGATCTCTCCGGGCGGCGACCAGCCGCAAGTGACTTCACCAAGCGGATCGTGGCGTGCGCGTTGGCGGGAATGGTGACGAGCGAGAGTTCACAGATCTCCGTTTTGCTCAGCCGACGCGCGCCCGATTTCAGATAGGTGATCCCGCCCTCGAGGATGCGGTACCCGAGCGAGGCGCCGGAGATGAGCCCGGCTTTGAGCGACTGCCACGCCTCGTCAATGCGCGTCTTGAGCGGGCCGAGCTCGTCAATCGTCGGGAGCGTCGCCTCAAACGCGATCCCCTCGGGCGTGATCGAGAGCGCTGCCGTCCCGACCGGATGGCTCGCGTCGTGATGGAGCAGGAGCGGGATCGGATTTTTGAAGACGGCGCCGGCCGGATCGAAACTGTCGCCCTGGCGATCGACCTCGGGCGTCGACGCCAGGCCGCGGATCAGCCGGCGCGCGGGTTCGATAGATTTGACCTCGAGCAGCGCGTACGCCTGATCCATGGCCCTGGTAGTGAACGACAGACGCGCCGAAATGTCGATTTACGGCGACAAAAATCGACGGTTACCTCTGCCAGTCGTCGATCTTGTCCATGAGGGCCCGGATCGTGAGCGTCAAGACCGCCACTTGCGCCAAGAGCCGCCGGAGCCCCACGTGCAACCGCCAGAGCTCGGCGACGAGGACCAGGCCGAGCCCGGCCAGCACCCAGGCCATCATCGCGGCGTCAACACGTTCGGCAGATGGATGAAATGCGAGAGCACGTAGAGCACGAGCAGGATGAGCGCGAGCAGTTGCAGGGTCGCGGCCCAGCCGGGCGGCATCTGGACTTTGGTCGTGATGATGTACACGAGAAAGCCGATGAGCGCGACGACCAGCACGAGAATGACGAGATCCATCGCGAGCCTCCTGTGATAGATGTGGTTACGCCTTATTCGATTTGCCACGCTCGGTCACGAGCCGGCGCAGCCACTCGGCGAGCGAGAGCTTGGCGTCGCTCGCCTGCTTGGCGGTTTGATCGTACTGTTTGGCGGGCAGACGAAAATGCACATTCACGGACGGATCATTCGCCGCCAGGCGCGGCCGGCCGCGGGGTTTCATCCGACCACCACCATCTGGTAGCTCGGCGGCGCTGCCGTCTGCCGCGTCATCAGATCGACGGCCATCACGAGCGCCAGCACGCCATCGATCCGTTCAGTCGAGGCCGTTTTCGACGGCTTGATATTGCCCGCCGGATCGGACTCGACCGCGACGTTACTGAGGTTCCAGCGCAAGACCGGATGTCCGTCATGGCGCAAACGCTTCGAGAGCACGGCCTGCTCGAGCGCTTTGGTCGGCGCCGAGAGCGACGCGAACCCCTGGCGCATCGAGACGCAGAGCAGGCCGTCCTGCTGCTGGAGGCGGCTCACCAGATCGGTCGCGTTCCACGGATCGAAGGCGACCATCTGGAGCGAGAACTCCGCGGCCCATCCCTGGAGGACGCGCCGGATCGCCTCATAGTCGACCACCGCGCCCTCGGTCGCGGTCAGCCGGCCCTGGCGCGCCCATTCGTCGTACGGGACATGATCGCGGCGCGATCGATCGGCGATCCGATCGGCCGGGACGAAAAACTGCGGCAGCACATCGAAGCCGGTCGCATCCGGAAAGACCGCGACGAGCGCGGACAGATCGGTCGTCGCCGACAGATCCATCCCGACAAAACAGCGCCGGCCCGCAAGCGCCGTCCGCGCGACAGGCGCCTTGCACGCGTCCCAACTCGTCATCGCCATCCAGCGCGAGGCCTGCTCGGTCCACTGATTGAGATACAGCCGGCGGAACGTATTTTCCTGCGCCGGGATCGCCTGGGCGCGCTCGCAGAGGATCTCGATCTCTTCGCGCGATCGAAAATCGCCGAGCGCGGGATTGGCCTGTTTCCAGACGCGCGGCTTGGTCCAGTCGGCCTCGGCCGGCGCCTCGTAGAGGATCGGGAGAAACGTCGGATCGAGCGCCGGATCGGCCTCGACTTTTTTCGCGTGCGCGTAGAGCTCCCAGAGGATCGAGTGGCGATCGTAGCCGGCCGTCGAGATCACAAAGAGCAGCGGTTGGCGCCGTGCGCCCATCGACGTGGCCAGGACATCGTAGAGCCGCCGATCGGGCGCCGCGTGCAGCTCGTCATAAATCACCATCGACGCATTGAACCCGTGCTTACTGTACGCCTCGGCCGAGATCGCGCGGTAAAAACTGCCACTCGCGCGATGCACGATGCGCTTCTGCGACTCGACGACGTAGCACGTCTGGTCGAGCGTCGGATCGTTTCTGAGCATCTGCGCGGCGACGCCAAAGACGAGCCCGGCCTGGTCGCGATCGGCCGCGGCCGAATAGACCTCGGCGCCCGTTTCCCCATCAGCCAGAAGCCCATAGAGCGCGATCGCGGCGGCGAGCTCCGTCTTGCCGTTCTTGCGCGGCAGCATGAGTAAGCACGTGCGGTACTGTCGGAGTCCATCGGGCCGTTTCTTGAAGAGCCGCTTCACGATCCGGCGCTGCCACGGCCGGAGATTAAACGTCTGGCGCGCAAACGCGCCCTTGGTATGCGTGAGCCGGTTGATAAACGCGATCGGATCCTGCGCGGGCGCGGCCGGCCCCAACGGACCATCGTCGCGCAGGGTTAGATTGCGCATCCAGCCGCCGCGGCGGTCCAGTTTCTTCGGCGTAACGATGGGGTCAGCCATACATCTCAGGGGTAAAGGCCGCACGTGACTCCCGCGCGGTTTCTGAGGGGTATCCTCTCAACATTTCGACACCCCCCATGGCCGTTTCTTTCTCCCCATGTGGCCGTTGGATCTCCCCATGTTTCTCCCCATGTTTCTCCCCAGGGATCAGACGGCGTGCGAGCCGCGGTGAACGGTGACACGGAGAACCTCCCTCCCCAGCTCAGGCGTCACGAGAGTTCTTTCCGACGGCCCGCACGCCACGGGAAGGTTACTCCCCACGTTGCGTCTTGCGCGAATGGCACGGGCGACAGAGCGCTTGCACGTTCGTCCGATCCCAGAAGAGGCGCGGATTCCCCTCATGTTTCACGAGGTGATCGACCTCGAGCGCGGCGACGACGTGGCCACAGTCGGCGCACTGATACGCCTGCTCTCGCAACACGCGGGCGCGGAGCGCTTTCCATTGGGGCGTGCGATACCAGCGGCGGAGCGCATAGTTCGGGCGAGCGTGTTCAGTCTCGACCGCATGGCGCGGGCAGCGCCGGCCGCGCGCCAGATGCGCGCAGCCGGGGACCACGCACAGATGCGGCGCGGCTGGTGGCACGGGCTAGCCTTTGTCGTCGAGCCGCTCGACTTCGACCGAGCGCCAGGCGCCCTGCGCATACGCGCAGACGAGCTCGTAGCCTTTCTCCTGCGAGCCCGTGACGCGCGTATCGTTGTTCCGGAATTCGAGCACGCCGTTGACGGTATGAATGTCGCCGGCTTTGATGTCGCGTTCGGTGCCGTCGTCGAGCACGAGGTGATAACTCCGCATAGTCGCCTCCTGTGTAGTTACCCCAGTCGAAAGACGTGAATGACTGCCGAGAGCGCGCCGGGGATCGTGACCTCGTCGGCGCGCTGCGAGATTAGAAAGTACCGGCCCGTGTCCGGATCAAAGTAGCCGCTATTGAACCCCGACGCCATCGTGGCCGGATCGGCAATGTGGACGCCGAAGGACGCCGCGAGGTCAAGGTACGCGTGAGGTTCGGCCGCGTAATCCTCGAGCTCGCCCGCCACGATCCGCTCGATGTCCTCGACCCGATAGCTGATGAACACGGGGATCGTCTCGGTGCAGACCGGCCCGGTGATGCTGACGGGCGGCGGGACGCCGTGGTTCGGACAGTAGAGCGAGCCGACGCCGACGTTGCTGTACCACTCGTGCGCGTTTTTGGCCGCATTGAGGCCCCAGAAGATCAGCGCGCGTTTGCCGTGGTACTCGAGCAGTTCGACGCCCGTGATGAGATCGACCTGGCGCCACGACGTGACGCCGCCGTAGTGTGCCTGGTTGATGTTGAGCGCCTGGGTGCCTTGCGCTTCCCAATAGGGCGCTAGCGCCGCCGGCCGGCGCATCGAGAGCACGGGGCCCTGCGCGACACCGTCCGCGCTGATCTTGCCGCCCATGTAGTAGTGGCGGATGAGCCGCGTCGGGAGCGGATGCGGCGCCATCGTGTCGAGATCGAGCGGCGGAAAGGTGTTGCCGGTCACGGCATGCGGGCCCCACGGGCTGCCGGCGTTTCCCGATTGGAGCGTCGTGCCGGTCAGCAGATCCCCGTTCGGATGCCGGGCCAGAAAGCCCGAGGCCCAGGGACCGTACGCCGTGTAGTCGTCCTTGTCGGTCGTCGACGGGCGCCACGGGCCGAAGGCCTGATCGACGGTGCCATCGGCGTGGAGCCGCGTCGCGCCGATGTTCCAATTCGGCAGCCCAGAGACGTTGTAGAGATCGGCATAACTCCAGTAGATCGCCTCGCGCTCCGGATGGTAGTAGAGCCCACCAAGCGGCGCCTGGCCTGGATAGAACTCATACCACGTGTAGGGATCACGCGGGGTGCGCTTGAGGAGCGTGTCGAGCCAGCCCTCGAGGATCGGGTTGGGCGCGTGGAGGAGCAGGTTGCGAATCGTGCGCACGGTTTTGTTCCGCTGCGCCGAGGTGAGCCAGGTGCCGCGCTTGTGCTGGCAGATGTTGTCGAGCCAGGCGAGCCGCGGCGCGGCGAGCGGCGCCGTCCGGTAGTCGAGGCTGTAGGTTTCCGGGTCGGCGATCTCGATGACGGTGCCGGGCCAGGTCATGTCGGTGATGGCGAGGTAGAGCGAGAGGCCGCCATCGGGGCGTTTGCGGCCGGCCAGGCCGCCGTAGGCAAACGACGTCAGCCCGCCGTCTTCTGGTTGCAGGCGGAAACAGCCCAAGTATTCCTGCACGGTGAGGACGTCGTCACTCGGTGGCGGGGTCGGGCTGGTGAGTTCGATGACGCCCGAGAGCGCGCCGGTCGATCCATCGGCCGCGGTCACCGTCGTGGCGACTTGGACGAGGGTGGGTGTCGGGTTCGCCATGGTTTACCTCACGATCACGCTCAGTAACGCCCCGAGTAAGACGCCGAGGACAAACAGGCGCAGAAGACGTGTCATCGGGCGTGATGCTCCCACCACCACAAGACGCGCGTGATCCAGCGACGCAGGCGCCGGGCCATCATCGGCGGAACGTCCCTTGGGCCGTCGCCGTGAGCGTCGCGAAACCGGCCGCCGAGCCTTCGCGAAACAGGCGCCCGTTGGTAAAAATCTGCACTTGCAAAATACCAGACGGCTGAGACAGCAGGGGCACGAGCGCCGAGCCCTCGAGCGACAGAAAGATCGACGCCTCGGTCGAGGTGATGTCGGCGACGTACGGCAGACTATTGGCGACCTGCACGGTGAGGCCGTCGATCCCGTTCGTGAATTTGATCGTGACCGGGGCGCCGCCGGTATTGCCGAAGGCGCGAAATTCGATCCGGTCGGGCGCGGCCGGCGGGGTGGGACTCGGGGCGGTCGGCGACGGATCGCGATCGCGAATGTTGTAAATCTTCGTACAGCTCGAGAACGCGAGGACGACGACGAGGAGCGAACGCCACAGCGCGCGCATACTTTCCCCCTTTCAGAGCGGCGGCTCGGCCGCGTCGGGCGCGACTTCGGCGAGCGTCTGTACCATCCGGCCGTACTTCGAGTCCTTGTAGCGGATGACGACGGCGACGCCGGCTTCCTTCGCCGCTTTCGCGTCGGTCGCGTGCGTGATCGAGAACGTGTGATAGGTCTGCGCGTCGTCGGCCGTGATGACGAACTTTTCGCGGACCGGATCGGTCTTGATCCGCCGCTTGACGATGTTGACGATCTTGACGGTGACCGTTTCGATCGGCTGCGGCGCCGGCGCACTGTGGATCTCGCCACTGTCAACATTGACAGTCTCGAGCGGCTCGGCCTGATCGAGCTCATCGCCCGTGTAGACGCCCGAGAGCTCGTGCGGGAAGGCTTTGCGGAGCGCGAGCGCCTCGGCGCATTTGGCGATCATCGTGTCCGGCATCTTGTGCCAGAGGCCGAGGAGATGCCCGCGATCATCTTTCGCCGCGTACGCCGTCGTGCGCGCCACGCCCCAGACCGGTTCGGTGAAGTCTTTGCGCCAGACGCCGACCTTGGCGGCGACCGGCGGATCAGTCGAGAGCCAGACGTCGGCCCAGTGCCCATCGGCGCCGCACCAGAACGGGCCGACCTGGCCGCGGTACTCGCCCGTGCGTTGGGCGATCAGGCGGAAGCCATCGATCGCCGTCTGGATCGTCATCTTCCCGCCGCGTTTGATCGCGTAGATCTGGCGCGTCAGCGCGTCGAGGCCCGTACGTTGGCACTGATAGAGAAAGAGGCGCAGCTCGTCATCGGTCGCGCCGATGGCGACCTGCTTTTTAATCAATTCGATCTGCTCGCGCGTGTAGGGTGCGGGCGTGATCGGCACGGGCGCAAGTGCAGTGCTCATCGTGGCCACTCCCGGATCGGTTGCATGCCCGGCGCATGGCCGTCCTCGGCCCCAAATAGGTTATGTTTCAGATACACGCGACATCCGGCCGCGCGCGCTTGTTGATACAGATCGACGACCCACTCGAACGGCGGCGCGAACGGTTCCGCTTGTTGTGAGCCCGTTGACGCGCCAATCACAACCCAGTCGAACATGCTGAGTGATGAAAACTTGAGCGGCTCAAGGAGCGGTTCACAGCTCAGCCAGCGCACGCCAGCCCTGACGCGCGCGAAACTCTTTTCAGCGACCGCGACTCGATGCTGCCGATCGACGCTCGTGCCGGCCCAGACATGCGGCGGCCAGTCGATTTCAGCTAGCCGATCTGGGAACTTCGTCAGGCAGAGGTATTCCCATTGCGAGTGTTCTCGGATCTGGTCAAAGACTGACGTAATCCATTTTTGTTTGACCCACTTACCGAAGAGGTCAGCCATCGAACAAGTAAACACACGACGCCAAGCGGGATCCTTGCCGGCCGTTTTCGGCAAAGTCGTATTCGATGGCGCGACGAGCCGCTCTGGATGGAATGTCGGCGCGAACTTCTCGGGATAGAACCGTTCGGCGAGATCGCGCGCGTAACAGTAGTCGCAATTATGCAGACAGCCCGTGACCGGGTTCCATGACCATCGCGCCCATCCGATATTGTCGTTGACCTCGTTGAACGTCTCGCCAGCTAGAGATTTCCGCGCAGGCCGGCCATCTAGGACGACCGGTAATTGCCGAAGAATCGCCTTTCGCTCAACCGTTCCGCCCGCGACGAGGCGCCGCACGATCGCGGCGTTTGCTGCCATCTGGCGACAGTCGAAAATGAATTGATTATGTAGATCAGAAAAAAAGTCATCCGTTGACTTTTGCCGACGTCGACCGAGCAATTCGCCAATCACGACCTCGGTCAACCGTTGCTCTCCGGCGAGCGCCTTCCTGGCGCGCTTGTCATTCAGATACGCATAGAACGCATCCAGCCGACGCTTGAGTTCACGGATTCGCGCAGCATCGGCCCGCACGCGATCGCGGTACGCACGCACCGACTTAATGATCTCTGGCACGGCCGCGATCGTCGTTGTTTTCGGATCTGGAAGACTAAGCGCCTGGCTCATGACGGCTTTCCCTCAATCCGACAATGGCAGTCATGACAGACCGGCCGAAGATTCGACGGCAGATCGAACGTTCCCCAGGGGGGATAGCGGAGGTGATGCACCTCGGTCGCTGGTTCACCGCACTCGAGACAGCGATACTCGGCGGCCCGCATCGCTGCCGCTCGCGCCGCGAGATAGACCGGATGCTCGCGATATTCAGCATACGTCCGGTAGAAGTGAGAGCTGAGGACTGGTCCCTGTAATGGCATGATCGAATGTCGCCAGAATCGCGCGGCCACGTTCTGATTGATCGTCGTAATAGCCGAGTGATCGGTATCCGGTCTGGGCCGTTGGCATCGTCCGGGCGACGCCTTGAATCCAGGTACTCCCGATCCCGATCTGCATCGGTTCCGTCCACATCCAATGTGGACGATTGAACCATTGCCGAAATCCAGCCGGCGGCCGGACTACTAGGTTCGCCCACTTGCCGCGGCCGATATTCTTTTGCGCCTCCTCGAGTCGAAAGGTTCGCACGTTGAGATTGAGCAGTAGATCAAATCGCGGAAACTCGAGGCAGAAAGCTCGGAGGGCCTCCCACGGGACGCCCCCGTGCCAACCATTCGGATCAATCAGAATTGATCCCATTGCACAGTCCGGCCGTCGCTCACGGCGATAAATCACCTCGCGAACGACCGGCAGTAATTCGGCGTTGTCGCCGTGATGAATGGTTAAACGGTCAGAGGGAAACGCTAAGAGGGCCCGTTGTGCGATGAGCTCTTTGATCTTGTCCAGATCGTTATCGACAAAAAAAACTTGTACATTCCATCGCCCTGTACGTTCTACCGCGCGGAGAAAATTGAGCGGACTTCCCTCGACCGGCGCACCAGGAACGAGATCGTTGCTGCCGCCACCCGCATTTAGATCGACGTGGTAGTAGGGCCAACCGGCCACACTGGGCGCAGTCGAGATTCTCAAACTCTGTGCGAGCGGCGGTCCAAACCGCTCTTGCTTGACCCACGTGTAGGCGCTCTGCCCCTCCGTCATGACGGCCTTTCGATGAGCATCGGCGGCGTCGCCGAACATTTCGGACACCAGCAGATGCTGGCGATTTTTTCAGGCGTCACACCCTTGCCCCACCAGGTGCCTGGCAACACTTGGGCGGCGTGCCATTGATAGCCACACTCTCGGCACTTGAGGTAGATGCGCTGTTCGGGTTCAACGATCGTGCGTGGGCCCGTCGTCATGCGTGTCGCCTCATTCGGGCGAACGTGGCCGCGTCAAGGGCTTTCTGTACGATCGTGGCGTCGTAGGGGAGCGCTCGTTTGGCGCAGGCTCGCTTGAACTCTTCGGCGACGGCGCCGGGATCGAGATCGAGATCGGCAGTCGCCGCGAGGATCTGCGATGCGATGGCGGCGTAGATCTTGAACGGCGGAGAATGAACCGGCGCAGCCGGTTTGATCTTATAAGTATCTGTATCTGTATCTGTATCAAGCGGGCTCGGCCGTGGGCTCGGCCCTGGGCTCGGCCCTAGGCTGAGCCTAGGGCTTTTTCGCGGCGCCGGTAACTTCGTAACTGGTTCTCGATAATGGGGATATTGGTGCGCGGCGAAGTTTTTGATCTGCACACACTTGACACGATTCGTTCCGCGGTAGCGCCGAATGAATCCACGCTTGTGCAGTGCTTGTAGCATCGTTGCGACATCCACGTGCGGTTCGAATGCAAACAGCGTCGACCTGATCACGTCGGGCCGATCCTTGAGCCGGCCTTCGCGATCGGCCATGAGCCAGAGCCCGGCGAAGAGCAGGCGCGCATGCGGCTCGAGCGCCGCGAGCTCCTCATTCTCGAAAAAGCCGGGGCGTAAGAGCCGCGTGCGCATGTCAATCGCGTGTCCTCATTGGAGCCGCGGCGAGCCGAGCGGCCCGTCGATCGCCAAACTGTCCTGATAGAGCTGCTTGACGACGTCGTATTGATGCTGCAAGGCGTCGAGCCGAGCCGTGAGCGTCTGCAAATCACTCGCGCGCAGTTGCGTGATCTCATCGAGGAGCTTGAGCGCCGCTTCCTTTCCGGTCTGCTCGTCGGCCGCGCGCACCGTGGCCGAGACGAGCTCGAGCCGGGCGGCGCGCAGTTCCGCCTTCGCTTGCGCGAGCGCGAGCCCGAGGAGCCACGTCCACGCGATCGCGAGGACGATGACGCCGATGAGGAGGCCGAGCATCATGCGTCCGGCCTCCGGCCGAGCTTTTGGAGCGCCGCGCGTTGTTCCTCGCTCGTGCGATGAATCATCGGTACGGCCTCGCCGCAGTAAAAGCAGACGAGATGCAGGACCTCGATCCCGTAGTACAGGCGCCGCTCGCGATACATATGCCGATGCTTGCAGCCGACGATGCGCCGCCAGAGCGCGCCGATCATCGGTCCGACTCCGGGGCGGCGAGCCACGCGTTCAGTTCATCGATGCTCTCGCTGGTCAGTTCACACGGCGTGTCCGGATCGACGTGGACGAGATAACAGCGGACACAAAGAAGCGTGCTCTCTGCCGGCGCATGCGGCCGGAAGCGCACGGCCTGGCCGCAGATGGCGCAGACGCCGTGCCGATCATCCGGAAAGACGGCCGGTAACGTCGTTGGCACGCAGACGAGCAGGCGCCCCGTCAGATGCATGACGGCTCCTGGTTACGCGGAGCGTCGAGTGCTCCGCATCATCTCGAGCGCCGAGCCGTGGCCATGCGCCCAGGCGTCGAGCTCGTCTTTCTCAAAGCGATAGAGCCGCCCGATCCGGCAGAACGGCATGCGATGTTCGCGGATCAGCCGGTAGAGCGCGCTTTGCGATCCGACCTTCAGATACGCCATCGCTTCTCTCGCCGTGAGGTACGGCGTCGAGAGCTTCGCCATGGGGCTCATGCGATCCTCCGTTTGGCCTTCTTCGCTGGGCGTTTGGGCCTCGCGCCGATGGCGCGGGCGACCGTCCCGGGAGTCGTATCGAGCGCCTCGGCCAGGGCGGCGACCGTCGACCAGCGCGGGTCCTTGACTTTGCCGAGCAAGAGCTGGGAGATGGTGGTCTGCTCGACGCCGGAGAGCTTCGCTAGCCGGTAGCCGGTCAGGCCGTGCTCGGCCATGAGCTCGTGGAATGTCATTTCCGTGAAGTCTAGAAAACAAACTCCGGCGACGTCAAGCAAAATCTATGGTAGGATTTAAATTCAGCATGTCTTCGTCAGGAGTTTCATTGCCGTCCATCCTAGAAAAAACTTCTTATACTGTGGGCATGGTGACTTGGGAAGAATTGTGGCGGGCTGTGGGCGAGCAGCTGCAGCGGGCGCGCCTCAAGCGGAAGTTGACGCCGCTCGATGTCGAGCGGCACGGCGGCCCCAGCTACAAGACCGTCCAGGCGATCGAGGACGGCGAGATCGGCAATGTGAACAATGTCGACCGGGTCGCGCGGGCCCTCGGCCTCTCGGCCGTCGACATCATCTATGCCGTCCTGGCCGCGCGCGAAGTCCCGCTCAGTCCCGAGGCCGCGCTGATCATCCGCAAGTTTAATGAGACGACCGTCGAAGGCCGCTCCGTACTGGTGCAGGTCGCGAACGTGATCCCGTCGGCGCCGGCCACGGTGGCGGCGCCGAGCGCGACAAAAGCCGAATCAGAGCATCGACCGCGGCCCGCCCATCCGGGCGCAAAGCATCGTAGTGCGAAGTAAGCCAGTGGTGCTTGTCGAGCGTCGCGGCGAGCGGGGACGGCATGTGGAGACCCCTTCCACACAGAAGGAACGGAAGTTGGGGCGGGGGAGAAACCCGAATTTCAAGGATGAACGACGACAGACTACGTGAACGAATTGGGTTCTGCAATAGGAAATTTTTCCAGATGACGCGCGCCGATATCGAAACGATGTTGACCAACCTGGCCGAGACGACGCGGTATCTCCGTGAGAGCAGCCGGCGGATGCGAGAGGCCGCCGAGCATCTCGTCACGGTCGCCGATCATCTGCAGGAAATTGGCGTGCGGACCGACGCGGCCATTACGGCCGGTTTGACGCATCTGCACGGCGACGAGGACGGGCAACAGTAAATGGGCATCTATCAACGCGCGGATTCAAAATTCTGGTGGCTCTACCTCGAGCCGACCAAAGAGCGCGTCCGGACGGACATCCCGATCGGCGGGACCAGCGCGCAGAAGGCCGACACGAAGCGGCTGGCTAAAGAGCTGTATCTGCGCCGGATGGTCGAGATCGCCGACGAGAAGGTGAGGCCGCTCCCCGCGCCGCAGATCCGGTTCACGGACTATGCGACCACGTACGCCGAGCACGTCATCGTACTGCGCCGCGGCGCGCGGCGTGAGCTCGAGATGCTGCAGGCTCTGCGGAAGTTTTTCAATGACGATCTTCTGTCGAAGATCGACGCCGATCGCGTGCGCGCCTACATCGCCGCCCGCCAGGTCGCGCCGCGGACCGTCAACCGGGAGATCGATCTGCTCAAGGGCATGCTGCGCGATGCAGTCCCGAAGTATCTCGAGGCCTCGCCGCTCGTCGGCTTCAAGCGGCTGAAGCCGCCGCCCATCAAGCGGCGCCTGCTCAAACCCGCCGAAGAACACGAGCTGCTCGAGGCCTGCGAGGACGATCAGGACAAGGCGATCCTCATCCTCGGCATCGACACCCTGATCCGGCTCGGCGATCTGCTCGATCTCGAGACGTCCGATCGCGACGGCCAGTGGCTATACGTCAAACACGCAAAGAGCGGCGAGGCCTATGAGACGGCCCTCTCGGCCCGCGCCGTGACCGTTCTCAAGGCGATCGAGAAGAGCGGCGACCGGTACTACTTCGTGAAGTTTCGCCGCGCCCTGGACCCGCGTGACTGGCTCGGCTCGGTCCGCCAGCGCTTCGAGTATCTCTGCAACAAGGCCGGCCTCCGGTACGGGCGCGGGCAAGGCGGGCTGACGTTTCACTGGGCGACGCGCCGCACGGGCGCGACGCGGTATCTGGTCGAGAAAGGCGCCCCGATCAGCGCCGTCCAGAAACAAGGGAACTGGAAGCATCCCGAGATGCTGCTCCAGATCTACGCCGAGGCCCGACGCGACGATCAGCTGGCGATGGTCGGCGCCCCAGGGCTACGAAAAAAGGCGTGAGCGAAAGCGGGAGCCTTGGGTCATTCACGCTCCGTTCACGCTACCCACCAAAAACCGCTAAAACATTAGGGAAAACGCAGATACGTGCGCGTTCGCAACGCGGAGGTCGCGAGTTCGAGCCTCGCGCCGTCCACCACCAAAAAGCCCGAACGAATCAACAAAAATGGGCCGAAATCGACGATTCGGCTCGGCCGGGCGCGCGCCGCCGGATCGTCACCAATCGTCACCTTTCGCCCCATTTCGGCAGTTTTCATTCACGCTGCATTCACGCCGTTCCGAGCGCCGCGTTTCGAAACGCGGCGCTCTCCCAGCTAGAACGCGCCGACGCCCCAGAGCTGGCGCAGAAAGACCGTGAAGTCTTTCGGCGCCGTGAGCGCCTCCTCGCCGCGGCTAAGGGATCACCTGCGTGCGGTCGACCCGATGCGAGAGCTCGAGGTTGATCAAGAGCTTGTTGTTCCCTTCAATGAACGTCTGCCCGCTGCCCTCGGTCCAGACCACCGGCACCCGATACCAGGCCTCCTCTTGCCGGGTCGCCTCGGCCGTGAGCGTCAACCGCGCCCAGTTTTTGGCTTCCTTCGCCGATTGGATATAGATCACATCGCCCAGGACCGCGGTTTCCAGCGCGGCCGAATAGTCGACGTTTTCGTCGGTCAGCTTGTGGAGCGCCAGCACGGTCGTCGCTTCGACGGTCGGCTGGTTGAGCCGGATCTGCCCATTGGTCGGATTGGCGATGGTCGTATTCACGCTGCACACCCAGCGGCCCTCGATCTCCTGCACGGGGCGCGGCGGCTCAAACCGGGCGTGAAAGACCGCGTCGCTCATGACGTCGAGCGGCTGGGCCGTGTATGGGTCGGTGAGGATCCAGTCGCCCTCCGTCACGGGATAGGTGGCCGTCGCGGTATAGACGCGCGGCTCGCCGTTGGGAAACGCCGGCGGGAACGGCTCGGTGGTCACGCCGATCGGTAGCGGTCCAGCGGCATGGTACTGCTCTGCGTAGATGGTGACGAGCTGCGCAGCATATGGCTGTTGCTGCCCTTGAGGCGACTTGGTGGTTGGCATGGCGTTAGACCGAGAGCACGATCTGCCCCGCGAGAAAGAAACCGGTCGTCGCCGTCCAGGGCGTCCCGCCGTAGTCGCGCTGGAGGCGGATGACATTTGAGCCGCCCGTTATGTCCAGCATCCCCACGCCCGACCCCGAGCTGCCGTACCAGTTAAACGTGCCATTGAGGCGCCGGGTGTTCGTGATGCCGGGAATGGTCACGCCCAGGACCTGCACCGATCCGGTCGTCGCCGTGCCGTTTACATGAAACGTAACGAGCAGGGTTTTCTGGTTCAGGGTCACGCGGGCCAGGGTAAGTTGATTCCCCGATGCGACCGTCCAGGTCCCGCTCCCCACAGCGACCGTGTAGTTGGCCGCGTTGAACGGAATATCGATCCACACGCCATCGGCGAAGGCATCGATCTGATCGTAAAACTGCTGCTTCCAGGCATTGTTAATGATCGTCCCGGTGGTCCCGGATCCGTCATCGTCGATCATCGTGGTCCGGGTGATCGGCATGGCGCGTTACCTCGGATCGGTGAGCCAGACGTCGGTGATGTCGGCCGGGCTCACGGCCGCCGCGTGACAGCGCATCCGCGGCGGTTGGCCCCAGACCGGCCAGGTGATCTCAGTCGTCACGATCATGAACTGGCCCGACGTCTCGGCGAGAAACGGGTGGCTCGGATCGAAACTGTAGGCGATGAGCCGCCCGGGCTTGGCATTGAGATCCTCCGTCTCGAAGTCAATCGATGTGAGATTCGCGGAGAAGTCCGCGAGTTCCTGGGTGGCGCGATTCGTCGCGCCCTGGCGCGTATAGCGGCCATCCTGAACCAGATGTTCATGGATGCCGGTCGTGTTCGGCGATCGGATGGTCAGGACCACGTCGGCGTCAATCGGCTGCGCCCGGATCGTCTCGTCGACGGCCCCACCGAGCGGCCCCGTGCCGTAGTACGGCGTGCGCAGAATGTTGTAGATGGAATCGACCGTGCTACAGGCCGCCCCGGCCTTGATCGGCCCGGTCGGCGATCCAAAACCCGTGCGCGGCACATAGATGGTCGTCGACGTCGGCCGATCATCGACGCGCAGATATTGGTTATCGATCTTGATCCAGGCGGCGCCGTTCGCCCGCCCGTCGAGGAGCTGCGTCGAGACGACCGGAATGATCACATAGGGGCTGGCGTTGCCCGGATCGTACGGGACGTCGGCCGTGACGTCGGTCGCGGTCGGCGTCCCGGCCGGCGCCAGCCATGGCCCGATAAAATTGGCCATCCAGACGCGCTGCGAGCCGATGCGGAGCGCCGTCTGCTCGGTCGGGGGCTCGGGCAAGCCGATACTCGCATCCCCGACCGGAATACTCTGCACCGAGGACGGCGATCCCGTGCCGGCCGGCATCCCGGCCGGCGCACTCGTCCGCGCGCCTTCCACGATGACGACATCGCGCACCTGCGACCCGTCGACCGTTTCGGCAAAACCTTTGAGCGTGGGGAGATCGATCGTGAGCGGCTGCGGATTGACCAGGTTCGGCTCGGAGGCGCCTTGCCAGACGTGCAGGACCTTCAGCGGATCGATATAGAAGCCGCCGCCACTACTAAACATCGTGACGAGCCGCCGGAGCACGGTCGAGAACTTTTCATTGACGACGACAAACGCTGCATGACTCGGGAGATTGGTCGCGACCCCGGCCATCGAGATCACGACCGCGCTCGAGTCCTTCCCCGCAAAGCGCGTGAACAGATCCAGGATCGTCGCCGTCGCCGACTGCGCCGGCCAGCCGTACGTGATGAGAAATTCGCTATCGAGGACCTGGAGGTAGTCGGCACACATGACCGCGCGCACCGAGGGCGTGCGCCCGGGCATCCAGGTCGTTTGGGTCGTCAGCACCCGCCCGCCGAAGAGCACATTACTCGTCGGCCCGCCGAGGCTGACCACGACATCCTGGCCGACCTCGGTATAGGTTTGCGCTTGCCAGCTCGTCATCAGGATCTCAAACGAGGCCGTATCCGGTTCATCGTTGATCTGCTGATTGACGCGGAGCGTCCCGTACCGGATCGACTTGGTCAGATCGTACCCGCCCGCGATGACGAAGCCGAAGAGCGGAAAAACGTAGTTACTGCGGCTCGCGCCCGAGCGCGCGATCGCCGACCGGGCCTGCACGTACGCCTTTTGGCTGCCGGTGAGCGCCATCGTTAGACCGCCGTCCGCAGCCGCCCCGTCACGCTGTACTTGGCCGTGAGCGCGTCACTGACTTTCGTCGCGAGCCGTTGGAGCGACTCGGGCGTATCGAAAAACGCGCCCTGCGCATTGATGACGATCGTCGCCCCGTCACTGGCCGCGGGCGCCGCGACGCCGCCCGTGACCGTGTCAAAGGCGCCCGACTCGGCGCGCGGGACGACGGCCTCCCAGCCATGCAACATGACCGGCGTCCCGGCGCCGAAGTTCTTGAAGCCGTCCGTCCCCGTCTGGTAACTCTCCATCGGCCTGGCGCCGCCACTGGCGGACGCTTTCGGGACTTCGTCGACGTCCCACGACACCTTGCCGACGATCTTCGGCTGCGGGATGTCCTTGATCGCCAGACCCAGTGAGCGGCTGATCGCGTCGGTGAGTTTCTCGACCTGGTCGATCAGTTTCTTGAAGCCGTCCGACATCGTCATCGCAAAACTGATCCCGGAGTCCTCGAGGTTCGTGATCGCGTTCCCGTTCTCGTCGAGCAGTTGCCCCGAGTCGACCATGGCCTGGAGCATCGGCCGCATCGCCTCGGGCACTTCGGCGCCCATGGCCTTGGCATCATGCACGTACGCATTGACCGACTCGGCCATATGCTCGGTAATGGCGACCGTGTCGATGCCGGCGCTATTGAGGACCTGCCAATCCTGATAGAGCTCCTGCGCCATCTTGTCGAGTTCCTGGCGCTGCATCGCGGGCCCGAGCTCTTCGAGCGTGAAGCCGTACTTTTTCGCCGTGTCGATCGCGGTCTGATACGCGTCGGCCTGAAACTTGAGCGCATCTTCGATGTCGGCAATGGCCTTGGTGACCTGGTCACTCGTGCGCGCCGCAAAGAGCGCATCGACGGAGATCCCCGCCGTCTCGGCCGCGGCGACGAGTGCATCGAAGCCGCCCTCGGTCTCGACAAAGGCCTTCCGGAGTTTCTCGGACTCGAGCGCCTCCTGGATCGTCCCGATCGCCGCCTTGACCTGATCGGTATTGCGGGCGCGGAGCAAGTTGTCGAGACTGATCCCGGCCTCCTGCGCCGCTTGCGTGAGCGGCGCGATCCCGCCGGCGGCCTGGACGAACGAATCGCGGAGCTTCTCGTACTCTTTCTTGCCGAAGAGCCCGGCGATCTTGCTGCCGAGCCACGAGACGGCCGGCCCGATGAGCGAGCCGACGACCGGCAGCGCGCCACTGATCGCACTGCCCAGGAGGCTCGGCAGTTTCGCGGCCCCATCGGCGATCGATTTGCCGAGCCCGCTCTGCTTCGGATCGAGCAGGTAATTGCCGATCGTCGAGCCGGCCGCGGCCAGGACACTGCCGCCGCCTTCGATCGCGCGGAGGATGGATCCGGAGAGCGACTTGGCGAGCCCGTCGAACATCCCCGGCGGAATCGGCGGGGGCTTGAGCGCGACGGCCATCCCCGTGTTAATGGCATTCTGAATGATCGACGTCGGCGGCGCACTCGTGAGCGTGCTCAAGAGTTCGCCCAGACTGCCCGTAAACTCCTGCGTCGCCTCTTCGGCTTTCACGGTCGCCGCCCAGATGTCGTACATGTACTGCGGCGCTTCTTTGCCGGCCGCCGCATACACTTCGATCGCGTCGGCCATCGCCGTATTGATCGCCTCTTGCTGCTTGGCCGTCAGGTCTTCAATCGGGCCGGCGCGCAGTAACGCCCCGAAATAGTCATTGGCCTTGCCGATGAGATCCTGGCCCGTGAGCTGATTGAGGAGATCGTTCACGACGTCGACGTGCTTCTGCGCGGCTGCGGCGTACTCCTCCTCGGCTTTTTTGGCGGCCTCGAGCGCGGCCTTGCGATCGGCTTCGGCTTTTTTCTGCGCCTCTTGTTTGTCGTGCAGATCTTGGAGGGCCTGGGCCGTCGTCTTGATCCCGCCCGTCATCGTCTTGTTCGCCTCGTCGGCGAGATTGATGTCCTTCGCCGTATTCTTGAGGCTGGTCCGAACGTTGTCGAGGCCCTCCACATACACGCTCGCGGCCTGCGGCCCATCAACGAAGGCCTGGCCGATCGTCTTGAAAAACGTGCCCCAGGAACTGGTCATCTTCGAGATGCCCGATTGCACGGTCGCGAGCATCTCGCCGGTGTGGATCACGACCGCGTCCTTCAAATCCTTCCAGGCGGCCTGCGCGGCTTTCAGCCGCTTGATGGTCTCCTCGGCCATGTAGTCCTGGGCGTCGGCCGCCTCGAGGAAGCCGTTCCGGATCGCGCCGGCCATCTCTTTCGCGCTCTTGCCGAGAATGCCCTGCGCGACGTCGAGCTGGAGCGTCCCGTCCTTGATGGTGCCGAGCGCCGTGATGACGGCTTTGTAGGCGTCCTCGAGCGGCATCTTGCGGAGCTTGTCGTAGGAGAGGCCGATATTGGCGAGGAGCGCCTGATACTCGGCGGAGCCTTCGGACAGGTTCTCGCTGAAGAATTGGATCGACCGGCCGAGCGACTCGGCCGTGACGCCACTCTGCTCGGCCGCATTACTCCACTGCTGCACGGCCCGCGTCGAGACGCCCCACTGATCCGACAAATCCTGGATGGCGCTCGCCGCTTGAAAGACACTGCCGATGAAATTCGTAATCGCGCCGACCGAGAACGCGACGCCGATCGCGCCCGCCATCTTCGAGATCGTCCCGAGCCAATCGGTCGTGGCTTTATTGGCGTCCTTGGTCTCGTCAGCAATGTGCTGGAGGTTTTGCGGGACGTCCATCCCGAGCGCGGTCATCTTCGCGACCGCTTCATTGGCCGTCGCGCCGAGGCGCGCCAGTTCTTTTTCGGTGAGTTTGCTCGTGCCGCCGATCTCCTCGACGGCCTTGGCCATCAAGGTCGCTTCCTGGATGACCTTCACGCCCGAGAACTGATTGGCCATCGCCGTCAGCCGGCCGCCGACCTTGTCGGCGCCCGCGCCAAAGTCTTTGAGCTTGGCGTCGGCCTTGTCGACCGCGTCGTAGAAGCTCGCGAAGTTCGCCGTAAACGTGGCCGACAGTGCCATGGCGGTCTATTTCCGCGTGCGCGCCGCGTCCTCGTTCAGCGACGCGACCAGTTCCATATAGACGTCGACCGGCAGATCCAGGAGCTCGTCATAGGTCCAGCCCATCAGCCGACAGAGGTAGAGGTCGGAGCGCGTCCGCTCTTTCCAGCCCGGTCTTTTTTTTCCTGGTCCCGCTCGGCCAGCATCGCCCCGTCGTGCGCCTGGACGGCCTCGAGGATCTCGCGCAGGCTCTCGGGCGTCTGATTGCGCAATGCCGATGCGACAAAGCCGTAGGGTTGATCGCGAATGACAATCGGATGATCGTCGGCGTCGGTGATCGACCAATCGAGGAGGTAGCTGACGGCCTGCGCGATCCCCAGATGCTCGAGGTCGAGCTCGGGCGCTTCGCCCGGCCGGAACGTGCCTTTGATGACGCGCGCCTGCGCGTCGCGCTCTTCACCGGCCGTCAAGTGTTTGCGCACGAGCAGCCAATCGCCGCCCGTCAGTTCGAGCCGCACCGATTCCTGTTTGCGATACCGCGATCCCATTTACCGCTCCTGACGGGTGGAGATGAGGCGCGCCGAGAGCTGCCCCTGCACGATCCGGACGTCGGTCAGGGCCCGCCGCGTCGGCGCGCCGTCCTTGTTCTGGATCTCGAGCATGAGCGGCATTTGTGTGATGCGGAAGCCGTCATAGTCGAGGACGCGCGCACTGAAGCCGTCGCCCTCGACGCGCCAGGCGCCGAGGGTGGCGGCTTTCTGATAGCCGAGCCGCACGACGGCCGCCACGCCTTCGATGACGATCCGATGGCGCGATCCCGTGACGCTCACGGGGTTACGCGACGCCGGCGACCCAGGTCGTCCCGTTCCAATGCGCGGTCGTGCCGTCGCCGAGGAGCACGTACTGGCCCGTCGTCCAGGCCGTCGCCGGCGAGGCCGTGACGCCCGTCATCCCGGCCAGATTGGGCGGCGCCATCGCGCCGGGCGGCGTGAACGAGCCGGGACTCGTGACCGCGCTCGCGCCGGTCGCCGCCACCATGGACGTCCGCGTCCAGGCGCCATTGGCGACAAACGTCGCATCGATCGTGACCGCGCTCGTGACGCCGCCTTTGATGGAGGCGTCGAGCCACGCGGGCCCCTCCCACGCTTGCGCAGAAGTCGCGCTCGGATAGAACGCCAGGTAGCAGCCGGTCGGCGAATCGGCGCCATCGAAGATGACGTCGGTCAGCCGATCCCAGAAGGCGGTGAAGCTGCCGGAGAGATCCTTGAGGCCAACGACATAGCGCTTGTTGGCGTCGCCGAGCGAGGTCGTTTCGACCTTGTCGGTCGCCATGTTGAGCGTCCAGTCGGAGATGTTGCCGATGGCGGCATAGCTGCCGCCACTGGTCAGCTTCATCGCGACGATGCCTTCCTTGCCGTGCGTGCCGGGATTGTTCACAGGTGCCGCAGGTGCAGCCATGATGGGTCGTCTCCTTCAGCCGTAGTCGTCAACATGAACACGTCAGCCGGCCGCGCCGGTGACGTGCAGGCCCGACCGCTCGACCAGATCGATCAGAGCGGCCAACATGATCCGGCGCCGTTGCATCGCGATCGGAATGAACACCCGACCCGCGGGCATGCGCCCCGTACTTTTCCCCTTCGCCCAATGGCGATCGGCCGTGCCGTACTCGAAGATCGACGCATGGCGCGCCCGATTGCGGACGCGCGCCGCCGCGCTCACCGCATCGGTCCCGATCTCGACCGAGAGCCCGCGCCGGAGCGCGCCGCTCTTGACCGGATAGGCCGCGCCCATCTCGCGCGCCGCGGCCTCGGCCTGCGCCTGCACGATGACGCCGGCCTCCTGCACGAGATCGGCGGGCAGATTGAGCAGCGCTTTGCGCAGCTCGGCGAGCCCATCAATGCGTAAGCGGCTCTCGGCCACGGGCCACGACCTCCACACAGAAGAGTTGCAATTCGACGTGCCGCTCGTCGAGATCGGTGATGCTCTGCACTTGAAACGTGCGCCCCTCAAACTTGATTTGCGTCTCGAGCGTGATCCCCGGATGGTACCGACCGCGGAAGAAAAACGCCGCGAGCCCGTCGAGGACTTGCGTCGCCGCCGACTGGATGGCGCAATGCCAACTGGCCGGCACGAGCGGGACGGCCGGATCGGTGAGCAAGACGACATGCCGATAGGTCCCGATGCCCATGATTACGCCATCGCCGGATCGCGATAGTAGGTGAGCAGGTTCCGGAGTTCTTTCCAGATCACGGCTTCGTCCGGCCGCGCCTGGCCGAGATCGTCGCCGCGATGCTCGTAGTAATGCACCGTCAGAAGCAGGATCGCGTGCTTGACGGCGAGGGGCGCCGTCTGACTCGTCCAGGTCGCATCGGCCGCCGGGCCCAGGTACGCGAGGACGGCCTCTTGCGCCGTCTGGAGCTTCTCGTCAATGTCGCTATCGTGATCCGTATCGGTGATGCGCAGTTGCAGCGCCTTCACTTCGGCCGTCGTCCAGAGCGGCCCACTGAGCGTGACGCGCGAAAAGGTCAGCGTCATGGCTGACTCGGCTCGGCCGGCGCCGGCGTCTCGATGTTCGTCTGGGTCGGTGCGACCGGCGCCGGCGCACTCAGATCGCGCATCGCGAGCGCCTCGAGGGAATAGTACTGCTGCTGGAGGAACGGCGAGTCGCCGCCCGGCACCGGGCCGAGGCCGAAGTACTTCATGCGCGCTTCATTGGGCGACATCGCGCCCGCGACGATCGCATCGTGCGCGGCCTTGGTTCGGGTCGCCGTGTCCATCCAGATCAAATCATCGAGATCGAATTCGGTCCCGTACGGCCAGGGGAGCTCGAGCCCGAAGTCGAGCGCCCGCTCGATCCCGGTCAAATGCGTTTGCAAGCACTGCGAGTGGTATTGCAGGGTCGACGCTTCGGCATTCGCATAGGGCGGCTGCTGACTCGAATCGATCATCGAGATCGGCACGCCAAACGCGCCCGCAATGACTTTCGCCGTCCAGCCCATTTGCTCGATCCACTGCGACTCTTCGGCGCTCGATCCGACCGGCTCGTACTTCATGCCGTTGCCGACAATGGCGGTCTTGCCCGAGCCGAGTGAATGCCAGGTTTCCGAGAGCCGCTTGGCGGTTTCCGGATCGATCTCGGTCGGCGCGATGAGCATCCCGCTCGGCCGGCCGCCGCTCGAGAAAAACGAGGTACTGGCCGTTTGCATCGCCAGACCCTGACTGGCCGCGCCGCCGCAGGCATAGAGCGGCGAGAGCCCGACCAGCGGATGAAAGGCGCAGTTCCACCGATCGTGGATGATCTCTTTGGCCGGCACGACCACGGGCCCGTCACTCGCGGGGAGCCCGGCCAGGTCATTCGTTTGCAGTTCGTAGTAGACACTGCCATCGGGCGCAATCATCGGCTTGACGCGCGCCGGGTCGAGCACCGAGAGCGCCGTCACCACGCCGCGATCATCGCGATCCTTCAAGACGTACGTGTTGCCCCAGAGGAGTTTCGAGATCACCCAGACTTCAAAGAACTGCCCCGGCGTCTGATAGCGATTCGGCGATCGGAGGACCGGCGAGAACGCCGCGCTCGTCGTCTCGTGCCAAATGCCGTTGTCGTCGACGGCCATCAGGCGACACGGGAGCTTGCCGATGTCGGACGCGATGAGCGACACGCACCGAAAGACGACCGGATTACTGAGCGCGCTCTCGAGCGAGAGCGCCTGATTGGTCTGCCAGGCGCCCGTATACGGTTCCCCGATGATGGGCGTCCAGCCGCCCATCGTCGGGGTCATAACCGAGCCGGCGCGCGGGGTGAAGACCGCGCGCAGACTCGCGCGAATGGACGCCAGGAGCGCCATCGGGCTCAGGCCTTTTTGGTGCCGCCGTTGGCCTGCGCGGCCATGGCCGCGGTCGGCGCCGGCCAGGCGGTCGCCGTCAGGTACTTGCAGGCGTTGGCGTTCGCCTTGAGCCAGTTGATGAACCGCTCGGCCCGGAGCCCGATCGTGTTCGTCTGCCAGAGCGAGACGTACACGGTCGTCGCGTCGGCCGGCGACATCGGCGCGCTGTCCATTTGGAGCGAGGCCTCCTGGGAGGCGTCGATCGTGACGCCGCCATCGTCCGCGTAGAGGACGAGCTGCGGCTGGAGCGCGATGACGTTGG
>Ga0066903_100000548_pt1 | contig 24210 bp, 20 predicted proteins | sample PanSoiMetaGPlot1_FD_67491 | JGI IMG/M metagenome (GOLD analysis project Ga0066903, IMG submission 67491) | Tropical forest soil microbial communities from Panama analyzed to predict greenhouse gas emissions - Panama Soil - Plot 1 (version 2) | ecosystem: Environmental > Terrestrial > Soil >... | reverse complement strand
TTACCAGCCGCTCCTCTAAGCATTCAACTCCGCTTCCTATAGACACCAAATATGAGAGTTCATAAGCACTTCCACTTTGCAGAATGCCGGTCCTGATGGCAGTGGGACGTCGCGAAAGTGAACACCTCTGTTCAGCCATGAACAGTTGGGTTAACTGATGCGATAATTCTCCGCGTAGATGAGCGAACCCATCAGCAACCTTCCCGCACCTGGCAAGCACGATTGCCTGTGGATTGCCGGCGCGATCGGCGCATTCGCAGTCAGCCTGCAGATGTTCACTAACGGACAATATGGCTACTTTCGTGACGAACTCTATTACCTGGCAGCGAGTGATCACCTTGCGTTTGGTTACGTCGACTTCGCTCCCCTCATCGCACTGCTGGCTCACGTCAGCCGCAGCATCTTCGGTAGTTCACTACACGCCATTCGCCTGCTTCCCGCGCTGGTATTTGGCGCGGAAATCTTCCTAACTGGCCTTATCAGCGAAGAACTTGGCGGACGACGGTGGGCAATAGTGCTTGCCTGCGTTTCCGTTCTGACCGCACCTGTCATTCTTGGTAATGCCACGCGGTTGTCCATGAATCCCATCGAACCCTTGTTCTGGATGGGCGCCCTCTACTTCGTGCTTCTCACCATCAATCGCAACGAGCCCAAACTTCTCCTCTGGTCCGGCATCTTGCTCGGACTCGGACTCGAAAACAAGCATTCGACCATCTTCTTCATCAGCGCGCTTGTCGTGGGTTTTCTCCTCACCGACATACGCTCACTTCTGAGAAGCAAGTGGTTTTGGATCGCCGTTGTTATTACTGTTGCAATTGCAATGCCTAACTTTGTTTGGGAGTACGTCAATCATTTCCCAACTCTCGAGGATCTGAGAAATGTAAAAACGCTCCACAAAAACGTAGAGTTGCCTCCACTCCCATTCCTTCAGCAACAAGTGATGGTGCTCGGCCCGTTCAGCGCCCTGGTCTGGATCCCCGGACTGATCTACGTACTTTGCTTCAAAAAAGTTCGACGCTACCGGCTTGTGGGAGTCACGTATCTTGCCTTCCTCGGGGTGATGATGTACCTCAAGGGGAAGGACTACTACCTCGCGCCGATCTATCCCATGCTTTTCGCTGCTGGAGGCGCCTTCTGGGAAAGCATCGCTGAGGTCCATCGACGTCTGCGATGGGTGAAGATCGCCTTGCCGACAGCTACTCTCCTTATCGGATGCGTCGCTGCGCCTATTGTGCTGCCTATCCTTCCTCCCGAAAGAGTCGCACCCTACTTTGAGCGGCTCGGCATAGATATCCCGCGAACGGAAACCAGCATGAAGAGCTTGCTGCCGCAGTACTTTGCTGACCAGTTTGGCTGGCCGGAGATGGTTGCCACTGTCTCCGACGTGTACCACGCCTTGCCGGCCGACGAACAAGCAAAGACTGCAATCCTTGCTGGCAACTACGGAGGAGCGGGCGCCATTGATTTCTTCGGTCCACAATATGGACTGCCAAAGGCCATCAGCGCGCATCAGAACTACTATTTTTGGGGACCTCGCGACTACACCGGCGAGAGCATCATTCTGTTGGAATGGAATCTAAAAGGGGCGCAGTACTGGTGCGCTAGCGTTGAGCAAGGACCGGAAATCTATCCTTACTACGGAATGAGTTGGGAGCATTACAACATCCTCATCTGCCACCATCTGAAAGTTCCGCTGAAGCAGGCCTGGCCGGAATTCAAATTCTGGAACTAACGGCGAGCGCGTGTCTGCGCTACCGATTCGATAGAATGACAGTCTCATCAATCCGAGGTATTCAGCATGCACCGGGCTTTTGGCTTATCAATTCCTCAGACTCTCGAGGATGTCTGCGATCCTGCGCGTCTGGCTCTCATCGTCTACGACATGCAGGTTGGCATCGTAAATCAGATCAAGAATGGGACAGAGATCACGCAGAAGGTTCTCAAGGTTTTGAACGCGGCCCGGGAAGCGCACATACGGGTGTTCTTTACCCGTCACATGTCGTTGCCGAAAGAACTCATCGGCGCGTCGCAGTTGCGCATGGCTATGGCATGGCAGCGCGTGCAGTCTCCCGACCAAGTCAAGCCCTGGTTTCTGCGAGACGCGCCGGGCTTTCATCTGATTCCGGAGATGAAGCCATTGGAGAGTGAAGCGGTTTTCGACAAGATCACGATGTCAGCCTTCGAGGGCACGCCCATGAACATCGCCTTGCGCGATTGCGGAATCAGCGCATTCGTCATCGCAGGCATTGCGATGGAAATTGGGATTGAACCGACAGTTCGACAAGGTGCTGACCTGGGTTACATCCCAGTAGTGGTAAAGGATGCTTGCGGGAGTGGGCACGCCGATGCCGCCGCGCGATCCATTGCGAGCCTGGAATTTGCTGGCGATGCGATGTTCACCGATACCAGCGAAATTTGCGCGCAGTTGCGCCGGATAACTTTGTCTGTCAATCGCGCGTCATAGCAGATATTGAGATTACCGGACAATAGGAATCATGGTGGTTTCCAGAGCTCTCATAGGTGAACTCGTTCTCCTAGTCGTGGCCTGCGGCGCAATAGGCCAGGAAATCCCCACCCTGCGCAGTCAATCGAACGTCGTCCTCGTACCTGCTTTAGTCAAAGATCAGGATGGCCAAGTGATTTACGGCCTAACAGCGGATGACTTTGTCATCGAGGATGACGGAGTTCCTCAGGCCGTCGAGTTGGAAGATTCCGTGGAATCCGATCCAGTCTCAGTCATCCTGGTCATTCAGACCGGTCGACGTGCCAGCCGCGAGTTCTCGCGTATCCAAGGCTTGAGCGCGCTGGTGAGTCCTCTCCTCGACCAGCCCCACACGCGCATGGCATTGCTGGAGTTCGATAGCCATGTGCAGATAACCCGTGACTTCTCTGAGGTCTCGGGAGACGTTGATAGGTACCTGCAGGATCTTCAACCCGGCGATAACGGGGCAGTGATTCTTGACGCACTCAATCTTGCCATCAATCTGCTAGGGAAAGAATCTGAAGATCGCAAGCGAGTCTTGCTGCTAGTCAGTGAAATGCGGGATCACGGCAGCCATATCGCCACCATTGACGACATCGTGGCTGCAGTTGGAAAGAACAACATCGTCATGCATACCATTGCTTACTCTCCTGCCATCTCGCAAGTGCTAGACACGGAGCGCGGAGCCAATCGCGATGAAACCGGCTGGAATGCACCGCCTGACTTGCTGGCACTCCTGGCGCTGGCCAGGAACTCGATGAAGAAAAATGTCGCGAAGACAATTTCGCAGATGACCGGAGGTGAGTACGAGGAGTTTGCTACCCGCAAACATTTTGAGCAGGACATGACCGGCTTCACCAATCACATTCATAGCCGGTATATGCTCAGCTTCACGCCACACGATCCACATGCGGGACTTCACCAGATACGTGTCCGGATGAGGCAGCCACGCGATGGAGTGAGCATCGTGGCAAGAACCAGTTATTGGGCGGAGGGTAGCCCAGCCGACCGTTGACGAGGGCCAGAGCTACTCCGCGAACCCGTCCGGCTGGCTCACGGCAATGCGCACCTGGTGATCGATAAACTCGCGTCCAGCGGCCAGCGCTTTGCGATTGATGTCGAGCAATTCGGTCTTCTTCACCTTGTCTTGCAAAACGCCCATCGCTGTTCCCGCAGCAAGGCACTCGGTTTCCTCAAGGAGTGCACCCATCAGAACGATGTTGGTGGCCTTGGTTGAGCCGAGCTTGTCGGCGATCTCCGAAGCCGGAATGCAGATCACGCGTACTCCCGTTGGAACGGCGAAATCCGCAGGCAGGGCTTCACGGTTGTAGAGAATCACGCCTCCGGGTGCGACCTGAGCGGCGAACTTGCGTAGCGAGATTTCATTCATGGCAATGAGGGCATCGGGATGCGAGATCAGGGGCGAGCCTATTCTTTCTTTCGACAAGCAAACATGACAATGCGCACTTCCAGATCTCATCTCAGGTCCGTATGACGGTAGCCAGCTGACATCCAGGCCTTCACGCATGCCCATCTCGGTAAGCAATTGGCCAAGCAGGAGCACACCCTGACCGCCAAAGCCGGCAACTTTGATGGTGAAGTCCTTGAAATGATGGTGATGCTGGATCTGCGTCGTGGATGAACCTTCCCGGGCAGCAATCTCGAGCACATCAGCCACCGGGCGCTGTGGAGGATTGATTCCAGCCGGGACTTCTGGCGCCTGGTCTCGGAAGACATTGAGTGGGAACGCGGGAATCATGGCGTTCTGAATCCATTGCCGGGCGACGACGGGATCCTTGCCCCAGATTGTGGGACATGGAGAAAGTATCTCGACGAATGAGAATCCGGTGCCGTCGCGTTGAATCTCAAGTGCTTTCTTTACCGCGCGCCGCGCTTTCATGATGTTCTTATTGTCGGACAACGCCACACGCTCGATGTACACCGGAGCTTGCAATGTCGACAGTAGTTCAGCCATGTGCAGCGGATAGCCTTCATTCGAAGCTCGGCGTCCCCAAGGAGTGGTCGTACTCTTCTCGCCCACCAGCGTCGTAGGAGCCAGTTGTCCACCCGTCATTCCATAGATCCCGTTGTTCACGAAAAATACGCTGATCTTTTCTCCGCGATTCGCCGCATGCACGATCTCAGCGGTGCCGATGGCAGCCAGGTCACCATCACCTTGGTAGGAGATGACAATCTTCCCCGGATGTGCCCGCTTGATTGCTGTGGCCGAGGCCGGAGCGCGCCCATGCGCAACCTGTACGTTGCCTACATCGAAGTAGTAGTACGCGAACACTGAACATCCAACGGGACTTACGAAGATCGTGTTGTCCTGCAGTCCGAGGTCCTGCAACGCCTCCGCAATCAGCTTGTGAACCACGCCGTGGCCACAACCGGGACAGTAGTGTGTCTGCTGTTGCAAGTCAGCTTTGCGCTCGTAGGTGTCGTAAAAAACCGACGACTTCGAGTGAACGACTTCATATCCGCTGTTGCTGATCTCCGGCTCCGTTAGTCCGACCTTTTCGTCTGCCATTGGGATGTCCTTTATTCGGATCCTTACGCCATTACCGTCATGCGCTGGACAACTTGTTCCACTAACTCTTCTGTGGAAGGCACGTTTCCACCGACTCGACCGTAGAATTCGACGGGCACCGTGCCATTGAGCGCCAGGCGGACGTCTTCGACCATCTGCCCGTTGCTGAGTTCAACCACCAACACCTTCTGCGCGTGTTTTGCCGCCTGAGTTAGTGCTTTCGCCGGGTATGGCCACAGCGTCAAGGGACGGAATAACCCAACCTTGATTCCTTGCTGTCGGGCCTGTTGCACGGCCGACCGCAGCACCCGCGACACAATGCCGTATCCGACTAACAGGATTTCCGCATCTTCCGTCTGGTAGCACTCGTGACGCGCTTCGACCTGCGCGCGTACGTACTTTGCTTCCAACTTGCGCTGATGGGCTTCCAGATCATCGGGCTCGAGATAAATCGAGCTGATCAAGTTTTTACGAGTCTCAGCCGTGCCCTTCACCGCCCACGGCTTTTCCGGAGCGGTAATCTCGCGATATTCGAGATCGAGCGGCTCCATCATCTGGCCAATGAACCCGTCGGCAATCACAATCGCCGGATTGCGGTACTTGTCTGCCAATTCAAAAGCCAGGATCGTGAGGTCGGCCATCTCCTGCACCGAAGCCGGAGCCAGGACGATGTTGCGGTAATTGCCGTGGCCTCCGCCCTTCACCATGGCGAAGTAGTCGCTTTGCTCGGGAGCAATATTCCCGAGGCCGGGACCGCCGCGAACCACGTCCACGATCACGCATGGCAGCTCAGCGCCGGCAAGATACGAAATCCCTTCCTGCATCAGGCTAAGTCCTGGGCCGGAAGAGCCTGTCATGACGCGTTCGCCCGCGGCCGCAGCACCGTAAACCATGTTGATCGCGGCCACTTCGCTTTCAGCCTGCAGGAACGTGCCACCAACTTGCGGAATGTACAAGGCCGCGTATTCCGCGATCTCGCTCGCCGGGGTGATGGGATACCCATAGTAGGAGCGGCATCCGGCCAACACCGCGCCTTTTACGATTGCAACGTTGCCCTTACAGAGCTGTCGCATGTTTCCCTCCCGTGGGTGTCGTGGCTACTGCCTTCTTGGGAGCAGCGAGACGATAGACCGCGATGGCGCCGGGTTCCGGGCAGCAGTAGAAGCAGATCCCGCACCCGGTGCAGTCCGCGCCTGTATAGCGTGCGGGATGAACTCCATAGGCGCTCAGCTCCGCCGCCAGTTCCAGACACTTGGGTGGGCAGCTCTCCACGCACAATCCGCAGCCTTTGCACTCTTCCACATCGATCGTGACTTTACCGCGCGATGGCCCTGGCATGTTCACCTCGTTACGGCATTCATTTTGTGCGGACGTTGCAGCCACTTGGTTTTTTCGCAGTACTCGTACAGCTCTTCGCGGAATTTCGGATGAGCGATCTCGATCAGCGACTTGGCGCGCTCGCGAATCGACTTTCCATGCAGATAAGCGACCCCGTATTCGGTAACGACGTAACGCACCAGTCCACGAGACGTGACGACACCCGCTCCGGGACTTAGCATGGGCACAATCCGTGAAACGGCCCCATTCTTAGCAGTGGAAGAGATCGCAATGATTGGCTTGCCGCCCTTCGAACGCGAGGCTCCACGCAAGAAATCCACCTGCCCGCCAATGCCGCTGTAGAACTGGTTGCCGATCGAGTCGGAGCAGACCTGTCCGGTTAAGTCGATCTGCAGAGCGGAGTTGATGGCAATCATGTTGTCGTTACGCGCAATCAGTGCCGGATCGTTTGTGTAGGCCGTGGGGTGGAACTCGAACATCGGATTGTTGTCTACGAAATCGAACAGCTTCCTTGTGCCCAGCGCGAATCCAAGGATGATCTTGCGCGGCTTGAAATTCTTGCGATTTCCGTTGATCACCCCTGCCTCGATCAGCGGGATGACGCCATCGGCAACCAGTTCGCTGTGTACGCCCAGATCTTTGCGGTCCATCAGCATGGGCAACACAGCATCCGGGATGCCGCCGATGCCGGTTTGCAGTACGGCGCCATCTTCGATCAGGCTTGCGACATTTCGAGCGATGGCTACATGGAGATCGGTGGGTTCGACTCTCTTTGCAGCGCACAGAGGTCGCGATGACTCGACAACTACGTCGATATCGCTCACATGGATAAAGCTGTCCCCATAGGTACGCGGCATCTGGTCATTTACTTGGGCCACGACATACCTGGCGCACTTTGCGGCGGTTAAAGTCGTATCGACTCCAACCCCAAAGCTGCATAGCCCGTGAGCATCCGGCGGGGAGACTTCGATCAGTGCCACGTCAATCGGCATGGCTCCGCTTTCAAACAAATCTTCGATCTCGCTCAAGTAGATGGGAGTGTAATCGGCACGTCCTTCATTGATGGCGTCGCGCACGTTGCTGCCGATAAAGACAGCGTTGTGACGGAAGTGGTCCGCCATTTCGGGAGCAACATAGGGTGCCGCCCCCATCGTCATCATGTGGACGATTTCCACGTCCTCCACATACGGGCCGCGGCGCATGAGCGCCTCGACCAGAGTTTCGGGCTCAGCACAACCCGGCTGGATGTAAACCCGCATGCCAGACTGAACGCAGCGCAATCCCTCGTCCGGAGTACGCAGCTTTTTCTTGTATTCCGTCTCCCACGACATCAAACACTCTCCTTTAGTTCCGCGTTCATCCTCTCCGACATCATTGCAGCTTGCTCACGCTCAAATCCCAAGGCGGCATAATAGATCGCCGAATCGAAGAACTGGTCGAGCAACTGCAACATCTCCAACTCGCCAAAGACTTCCGTAGGCCGCGCCATCGATGATTCTTGCTTCAGGTACTCCCACAGATTTTCCTTGGTAAAGATAATGGTCATCGCGAGCTGGCTCAGCGGTACATGCTGCCGCGCCCGTTTTGCGCCTATTTCCCGGTATCTCGTCTCAATGTCGAACTCACCCGTACCCAGCAACCACTCTCCCAGGTGGCGATAGATCTCGAACACTCTCTGCTTCAGCTCTTCGGCGGGAACGTTGCTATACGCCAGCGTACACTCAGACTCCTGGACTTTTTTCAGAAGGCCATTCGCCAAGGCTTCGGAGTGGCGCTCTATGAGCCGAACCAGCCGGTAAGCAAGCATCATGACAGCACTTCCTCACTCATCCTGAGTTCAGTTTCAAGGTATACCCGCATTCCAGCCGTGACCATTAGCACACGCGGATGTGATGACCGTCACATGGACAAGTCCTTCCACATGTGAGAGTTGCTGACATGACAGCGTTCTTTCGAGACTCATGGCTGACAATCAAAGTTCGCAGAAAAGTTGGGTTGAGAACAAAGCCTGAGGATATGCTTCCAACAGGAAGGTGGCTGAAATGAAGCAACTGATTCCTGCCTTGTTCTGCCTCATGATTGCCTTGCCGGCCTTTGCCAAGCACGAAACCGGATTCCTTGATCGCGTCGTAACCGTCAACGGCACGAGCTACCGCTACCAGGTTTTTGTTCCATCCATCTGGGACTCGAAAAAGAGCTGGGCTGTCGTCTTGTTCCTTCATGGGGCCGGGGAACGTGGGAGTGACGGTCTCTTGCAGACTGATGTCGGGCTCGGCCACGCGATCCGGATGAATGCACCAGACATGGCATTCATTGCGGTCATGCCGCAGTGTCCAAAGGACAAGCTATGGACACAACCTGAGCAACAGGCGCAGGCGTTAGCCGCGCTTGATGCAGCGATCAAGGAGTTTAAGGGAGACCGTCAGCGCGTTTACTTGACCGGCCTGTCGATGGGCGGCTATGGAACCTGGGACATCGCCGCTAACTATCCCAATAAATTCGCCGCCTACGTCGTGGTGTGCGGAGGTATACGTGGACCGGAACACTTCCCTGCATTGCATGTAGGGCTGGTCGACGACCCCAAAGTCTCCGATCCCTACGCGGAAATAGCGCAGCGAGTGGGCAAGACGCCAGTGTGGATTTTTCATGGTGACGTAGACCCAGCCGTACCGGTGGAGGAATCTCGCAAGATGCGCGACGCCCTCCAAAGCGCGCATGCAAACTTCAAATACACGGAGTATCTCGGCGTGGGGCATAACTCCTGGGACAATGCTTACGCCGAAACCGAGTTGTTTCCGTGGCTGCTACAACAGCATTTGGAGCACTAAGCATTCGCTTGAGGGCTAACGTAGCAAGGCTCTAGCTTCAGCATCAACCCGTTCAAACGCCTTTTCATGCCGATGAAGTTCGGATCGTTCCTCGGTGTGCTCTGCGCGGTTAACTCAAACGCACGGCCATATAAAAGGCGAGCCCCGACCAAATCCCCTTCGGCCTCCAGCACAGTCGCGAGCATCCACATCACGCGCACTGTGCCGGGATGCGCGCGACCAAGTGCGCTCTCGTAAAGAGTGAGAGCTCTCCGAAAATGGATCTCAGCCTCCTTCCAGTTGCCCTTTCTTTGCAGCACGCCTGCAAGTCGCGCCAGGGTGAGCGCCTCCGCTTGGCTTGGCGTGGGGGAGATTCCCCTTCGAATCAATAGTGCCCGGCGCAATAGTTCTTCGGCATCTTCCGTCGATCCGGATTGCCTGCTCATAAGAGCCAGATTTTCAAGCAGATTGGCCAATGCCAGGTCGGGCTTGCCCGTTTCACGAAGACGCAATGCATCACGGAAAAGGGACTGGGCACCCTTTGCATCGCCCAAGGCAGCTCGTACGCCGGCAATCGCCTCAAGCGCCCGAGCACAAGGGCGATGGTCAAAACCATGAACTTTCTCTTCTAAGGCGAGCGCTCGCCAAAGCGCATGCTCAGCCTGAAGCTCTGCGCCCTTATCGCGCAACATCAAACCTAAGCTCAGGTAGGTGTTCGCCAGGAATTGCAGGGCTTCGTTTCCCCCCTTTTCCCCAATCGCAATTGCACGGCGAACGTATCCCTCAGCCTGTAACCATTCCTGGCGTCGAGCAAGCAAATAACCGAGCTTGCTCAAAGGGGAAGCCAGTAAGGCGTGATCTGGTCCAAAGACCTGTTCTTTGGCTTTCACTACATCGAGGAACAAGGACTCCGCTTCATCGCACCTACCCATGTCATCGAGCAGGTCGGCCAATTCTTCCTTTACGAGGGCGTGTTGTTCCGCATCGGGCGGTTGTACTTTTTCCTGTATGGAGAGAGCGCGACGGAGCAGGGACTCGGCTGAGCTAAAGTCCTCTTTCCCCTGCAACAATCTGGCCAGGCGGATTAGAACGTCACGCACACCAACATGGTCTGGCCCGAAACTCGCCTCCTGTAGCTCGAGTGAGCGCCGGTAAAGCGCTTCAGCCTCCTCAGCTTGGCCCTTCTCCTTTAGCACGAATGCCAGGTTATTAATGCTGAGGGATAACTCTTCCATGTTGTGCGCAGGATTTTTCTGATGAATTTCGATAGCGCGGCGAAATGCCCAGATTGCACTGTCGGTATCCTGCTTCGCGTGAAGCGCGACACCGATCAGGTTGTAGTTAGGAGCGCTTTGTGATGAATCTTCCCCGAATGTCGCAGCTTGAATCGCGACCACTCGTCTCAGATACAGTAATGTCGCATCATAATTCTTTTGTTGGCGAAAGATTCCTGCTAGCCACTCACAAGTGTCGATCAGATCTGGCGAGGCCGAGCCAACGTTTATCTCTTGAATATGCAGAACCCGTAGAAATAACGCTTCTGCCGCCGCAAGGTCACCTTGATTGGACTTCATCCGAGCAAGGTGGCGAAGAGGAGCTGCGACCTCAATGGCATCCCGACCAAACTCACGCTCGGTGGACTCTATCAGCCGCCGGAACTTCTCTTCGGCCTCGGAAAAGCGCCCATCCTCAGCAAGGACGTGAGCCTCTTCTCCTAGAGTCTTGCGGGAATGGTATGGCCTCTGTCTGTTTTCGAAAAGGAAGCGGAGAAAAAAGAAGAGAATGGCAAGTTGCACAAGCGCTGAGGGATCCGTTCGCTGCCTCCTTTCTCCCCGAAACCAGCCGCGTGGCGGTTCAGGAGTACCAGAACCGGAGTGCAAGCCCTGGCGCGCAGCGAATTGGCCCTCGACTAAGAAGAAGGAGTTGCAAGCGCAGACTTATACCACACCTGGTTCGGTCCTTAAGTAAGTATTCACCAGGGAAGGCCAGAGTACAAGAACTGTCTTTAGAGCGCCGAAGCACGGTCCTGGTCACGCGGAATCACCGCAAAGCTCTCGGCCGATTGCGCTCTTGCCGTCGCCACGTATAATTCCCCGGCGTGGCAACTAACTCCCAGACCAAGCCCGCGCTTCGCAAAGCTGGCCTATTCTTCTTCGTCTGGGTAATGTTTTCCTACTGCACGGGTGGTCCATTCGGGCTCGAGGACATGGTTACCACCTCCGGCCCTGGCCTAACGTTGATTTACCTGTTAATCATTCCATTCTTCTGGTCGATTCCGGTTTCCCTCGTTTCTGCGGAGCTCACAACAGCCATGCCGGTCGAAGGCGGTTTCTACCGCTGGGTGCGCGCTGGCTTCGGCGACTTCTGGGGATTTCTTGCAGGATGGTGGAACTGGTGTGCATCGTTCTTACTGGGTGCGGTTTACGCGGTGCAGTTCGCGGATTACATGGGCTTCTACGTTCCGGGACTCACAGATTGGAAGCACTATGCAGTTTCGCTGGCGATTGTTGCCATCATTACTTACATCAATGTGCGTGGCATTGATGCCGTCGGAAAGTTCGCAACCGCGCTCGAATTGTTCATTCTGCTGCCCATCCTAGTTCTTGTTGTGATGGGGCTCGGAAAGTGGCGGCACAATCCCTTTGTGCCAGTTGTTCCCCCGCATCAGCCGATGTTCAGCGTTTTAGGAGTTGGACTCGCATTAGGTCTATGGCTCTATTCGGGATACGAGCAGTGCTCCACAGTTGCTGAGGAGGTGGAAAATCCGCAAAGAAGTTATCCGCTGGCGCTTGCGATTGTTGTGCCGCTATCAGTCGCCGTGTACTTTCTTCCGACACTTGCATCGCTCGCAGCCCTGGGCAACTGGCATGACTGGCACACGCGCTATTTTTCCGACGCCGCACAACTGATCGGCGGCCCGTGGCTGGGATCGTGGGTAACTATCGCCGCCATGATCACGAATGTTTCACTCCTGAACGCAACGGTTCTGACTTCCACGCGTATGCCTTTTGCCATGGCAGAAGACGGATACCTTCCACACGCGCTCACCGGAAAACATCAGCGTTTTGGAACGCCGTGGATTGCGATCATCGCATCGGGATTCGTCTACGGTCTACTCTCCGTACATTCGCTGTTACAGCTCATAAGCATCTACAACTGGCTACGGGTGGGTACGACGATCATGACGGTGCTCGCCGCCTGGCAGTTGCGTCGCAAGCGTCCGAAAATGCCCAGGCCATTTGTGATTCCCGGCGGAAAGCTTGGCCTGATTGCAGCCGTAGCTGCAGTCGTAATCATGAGCCTGGTCGCGTTGTTGGGAAGCGACAAGTATGGACTGCGATGGGGACCCGTGGCGCTGGCGGCAGGGCCGGTGGTGTATTGGGTTTTGAGGCGGATACCTGGTCGGCAAACCTAAGGGTCGACTCTAAACAGCGTTCTCATTCCGCCTTCGAAGTGTCCGTTCATATGGCAGTGAAACATCCATGTGCCGATATTGTCGGGCACCATGTCGGCAACCTGGGTCATCATCGGATTTAGCATCACCATGTCCATGCGCATGTGACCGACAGTAACGGTCTCGCCATGCCAATGAGGCGTGTGAATGTCCCAAGCTTCCACTTCATTCGAATTGGCAAATAGATACCAGCGCACATGCTCGCCCTTTCGCATGGTAAGCACCGGCCCGTTGGCGTCCAGGAAGCCGTTAATGGTGAAGAAGTGATGGAACTCGTGCACCTCGCGATTGCTGTCGTCGTACTTCTTGGGATCACCATAGAGATGCTTCACGTTCTCATCCCAATACCAGCTCTGATGTTCGTCGAACATCCCAAAGTCTGTGACGAATTCGCGGTCAATATCCTTCGGTGAACCGTCCGGACGCGCCATGCCGCGCTGCGTAATGATCATCGGCCCGATCAGACCGGAGTTGATATCTCTGCCCTCATTTACGTGCGAGTGATAGAGCCAGAAGGCGGTGCTGCCGTCTCCATCCGCCGGGCCAGCACGTTCTGGGACCGGCCACGTGTACGTGTACGTTGCACCGGGCGCAACGGAGTCATCTCCTTTGTCCTTTCCGCTTGTGCCATCGAGATAGCCCGCGCCCTCCGAATCCTTGTTGTAGAACACTCCGTGCGGATGGACGCTGTAGGCACGGGTCGCGTTGTTCTTGAAAACAACCTTGATTGTGTCGCCTACTTCTGCGCGGATAAGTGGCCCTAGGACTCCGAGGTGCTCCCACGCGGGAGGTATGGGTTTCAGTGTGCTGAACGTCGCATCCGTATATTCGCGGAACCGCACCTTGCGGTAATCCGTCGCGTTGGGATTCAATTCACCCTTGGAGCCCGGATCATCTTTGAAATCGTATTTCGTCCCGTGGATCTTGTCCGTGTGGGAGGGGGCAAAATCCCAATCTACTTCATCCGCTGCGATGTAGTAGGTACGCGTTTGGCCCGCCGGACTGCCTGCCATAAACATGGCCAGAAACAGGATCAGCATCAGCGACCCTCCGAATGCAGAGTTGGTGGATTATACGCGAGCAAGTGAACAATCGAAGAGCAACTCAGCTGACCCAGTCGAGGAACTTGTAATACATCCCTGCCAGAGGAAGGAACCACGGCTTCTCTCGATACAAGCCAAGTGGCGCACCGGGGAACGGGATATCAACGAAAGGATTGTCACTAGAGCCGTTGGCGATCATTTCCGCCATCTTCTGGCCTTGCCACGTTGCCATTGCGACACCGTGTCCAGCGTAGCCAAGCGCGTAATAGATGCCGTCCATCTGTCCTGCATGCGGCATGATATCGAAAGCGAAGTCGAGCGTGCCGCCCCAGACGTACTCCACGCGCGCATCACGGAGCTGAGGGTAAACATCAATCATGCCCTGCCGCAGAATGTCTGCACTGCGACGAATCGAGTCTCCAGTCTCCGGGAAGAATGCAGCGCGACCACCGAAGAGCATCCGGCGATCCGATGTCAGGCGGTAGTAATAGATGTAGTGCTTGGAGTCGTAGATCATGCGATTGTGGGGGCTCAACTCACGCGCCACGGCTTCGGGCAGGACTTCCGTCGTGATGATGTACGAGCCAATCGGAATGATCTTCCTACGAAGTGCTGGTGTAGCCGATCCGGTATAACCGCTGGTACCGACGAACACCCGCTGAGCAAAGGTCACTCCTCGCGTTGTACTCACGTTCCATCCCTGATTGCCGTTCCGTGACTCGCGCGTGATCCCCGTCACACGGGCTTTCTCGTAGATGCACGCGCCAGCTCGCCTCGCAGCTTCTCCCAATCCCGCCACATAGCGTGCAGGATTCAATCCGGCACTGACCTCATCTACCATGCCGCCGTAATAAATGTCCGATCCGATCTCGGCGCGGAGTTCGCTGCGTGGCACGATCCGCAAATGGTGATTGAATTCCCGAGCGATCACTTCCACTTGGCGCGCATAGTCGTCGAAATGGCTCTGCTTGCAGGCGACTTCCAGGTGACCACAGCGCGAGAAATTGCAGTCAATATTCTCGTCGCCAATGGTTTTCTCTACGCAATCGATCGATTCGAGCGACGCCGCATACATGCGCTGAGTCCGCTCGCGTCCGTACAGAGATATCAATTTATTGACGCCCAATTTGAGCCCGGTGAGCACCATGCCACCATTGCGCGAGCTCGCGCCCCACCCAACCGTTTCGGCTTCGAGGACGGCTACGTTGATCCCCCGCTGCGCCAGCGCACGAGCGGCAGAGAGTCCGGTAAATCCAGCGCCAATCACTGCGACATCGACAGACGCGGGCAGAGGCTCGGCCGCAAGCTGCGGCATCGCAACGGTTGTGAGCCAGTAATTGCTCTCTGCGACGCTCATTGTTGCAAGTTTAGAAGCTCACCTTGAATCAAGATGTGGCCAAAGCTGACAGCTGACGACTGATGGCTGTTTTTACAACACCGCTGTCTCGTGAATCGTCCTTCCTTCCGCAAATCGCGCCAGGTCCAGCAGCTTGGCATCGATCAATGACGTCTTTCGGTCGAGAATAAGATCCGACAAGATTTTTCCCGTAGCTGGTGCATGCATCACTCCATGCCCGCTGAAGCCGTTGGCGAGGAAAAATCCAGACACGCCTGGCGCTTCTCCCAGGATCGGATGGTGATCCGGCGTCATCTCGTACAGCCCGGCCCATGCACGCTTGGGATTCACTGCCAGGTTTTCGAAAATAGGTACGCGGTCTGCCGCACGCGTGAGAATTTTTTCGATGAATGCCGGTTCAAATTCAGTCTTATATCCCGTCGTTTCCTCGGGATCATTCCAAGCCAGGAGAAATCCGCGCGCCTCGGGACGAAAGTGAAATCCGTTCGACATGTCGATGATCATTGGAGCTGTATGCGGAAATTGATCGAACGGTTCAGTTGGGACAAGCATTCTGCGCAGCGGTGCAACCGGTAAGTCAACACCAATCATCCCCGCTACCGATCGAGCCCAAGCGCCGCAGGCGTTGACGACTTTGCCTGCTGAGACTCTTCCGCGCGACGTCTCCACCTCGAAATCGTGCCCGTTCTTCGCGATCGCGCTGACACTGGTGTTCTTCCACAACTTGGCACCATGGTCGGATGCCCAGGTCATGAATCCAATCATGGCGCTATAAGGATCGACAAAACCGTCCGTAGCACAGATACTACCGCCAATAATGTCATCGCCGCGTAACTGCGGGAACATGCTGCGTATCTCGTCGCCCGAGATCATGCGGACGTTTTTCAGCCCCAGCGCGATCTGCTTCTCCTGGTTGGTGCGGAGGTACGCAAGGTGCTTCTCTGACGTCGCGCAGAACAGGTACCCCTGTGGCCGGTAATCACACGGATGTCCAAGCCGATCTTCGAATGAAGCGTAGAAGGGAATCGAGTAAAGCGACATCTGGATGTTCACGGGTGTCGAGAACTGGGCGCGTACACCTCCCATGCTCTTGCCTGTGGAACCTTTCCCCTGTGCGCTCTCTCGCTCGATGACGAGAACGCTCTTGCACCCGGCCTCGATCAGGTGATAGGCAATGCTCGATCCGACAATGCCCCCACCAACAATGACTACTTCGAATGTTTCCATGCCCGGTAACCTACGGAACGAAGCATTGTACAGAGGGATACTGGCCAAATACCAAGGTTGGGCTCGGATCTTCTAAATTCCTGCCAATCCTGCCCCTTCGCTTGCCATCAAGAAGCAGGTCCTTCCGACGCTCAGTTCACACCTCGTATCCTCAGGATGGCAAGGGTTTAGAGATACAGAGGCAAGAAACTAGAAAACGGCAGAACGTCATCGTAGCGATGCCACCCACACCAAAGTTCCATCTACCTTGAACCGGGCCTCTCATCACCCTAGAATTGAATTATGCACTCGCATGCCAGCCCGAACGCGAACGAAAAGACCTCCCGCGTTCTTCGATTTTCTCTGCTGGTTACGCTCGGCTACATAGCGTTATTAGTTGTCGCCGGCATTCGAGCGCATTCGCTGGCACTGTTGTCGGAAGCCGGCCATAACCTCTCCGATTTTGCGGCCTTGCTATTGTCCCTGGTCGCTGTATATCTGCACTCACGCCCACCGAGTTCTACCAAGACCTATGGATATCACCGCGCCGGAGTCTTAGCGGCGTTGATGAATGCGGTTTCACTCGTCGTGGTCGCATGCTTCATCTTTTATGAGGCATTTCGCCGAGTACAGAATCCGCCGCAGGTTCACGCTGGCGTGATGATTTGGGTGGCAGCCGCCGGCGTCGTCATGAACGGGGTTATCGCGCTTCTCCTTTATCGCGCTGGACGTGATGTAAATATCCGCAGTGCCCTTCTTCACGAAGTGGGCGATACGATTTCGACCGCCGCTGTGATCCTTGGCGGCTGGCTGATTTTGGAAACTGGTCAAACGTGGATTGATCCGGCGCTTTCGTTCGGCATCGGCGCTTTGATATTGTGGTCCGCCTTTGGGATTGTGCGCGAGACGTTGAACATCCTTTTGGAAGGTACGCCGCGCGGTTTGAAACTAGATCGAGTGGAAGCTGCTATGCGATCAATCGACGGGGTCAATGACGTGCACGATCTTCATGTGTGGAGCATTGGATCTGAGACACACGCCCTGTCGTGTCACATCGCGATCGCGGATATCCCACCGTCCGTCAGTGAACGCATTCTGAGAGAAGTAAAGGATTTGCTCCACGAGCAATTCCAGATTGATCACACCACTATTCAGTTCGAACACGAGGAATGTGAAGTCGCTCACGGATGCGTGATGCCGGTCGCGGAGACTGAACACCACCACTAGACAAGAATCGTCTTAACTGCTGCTCTGTTTATCGTAAATTTCTTTCGCTCTCTCGATCGTGTCTGCTTCCTCTGGTGGCTTATCCGGCCGCATCCGCACAATCCTCGGAAAGCGTAGTGCATAACCACTGTCGTGCCTGTCCGAATGCATCATGTTATTGAAGGCGACTTCCAGCACAATCTTGGGCTCGACGATCAATCGAAAACCCTGGTCCTCCACCACATGCTCCAGAAACCATTTCGTCATTTCGTTGATCTCGGAGTCGGTGAGGCCTGAGTAGGCCTTTCCGATATTGACCAGGCGATCTCCATCCCGAACCGCAAAGGTGTAGTCGCTGAGCACGCCGATGCGCTTGCCGTGTCCGTACTCAACTGCCGTCACAACAACGTCCAGTGTTGCCAACTCACGCTTTAGTTTCAGCCACCATTTGCCACGACGTCCAGGAGCATAAGCAGAACTGGGATCTTTGATCATCAGGCCCTCGTTGCCGCGCGCTTGTGCCGCCTCGAACAGAGCGTCGAGTTCATCTGGTGTGTTCGCCTGCCTGACTGCCGAGCGAATGATCTGCGCTGTAGTGCGTGTCTCCTCGCCAAAATCCAATCGGTGCTGCGCCTCCCTTTGTGCCCCTTTGTGGCCTTTGTGATTGCTGTCTTTCGTGCGTGCTATCAAGGTATTCAGGATTTCTGCCCGCTCACGCAGTGGACGATCGATCAGCAATTCGCCGCCGGCGTACAGAACATCGAATGCCAGGTAGGCCACCGGAACACGCCGCATCATCTCTTCCGTTACTTTTTTTCGTCCCAAACGCTGCTGCAGCGCACTGAATGGCAAGGCTCGCCCGGACCCATCCGGATCCTCAGTGAGATAACTCCAGGCAACAATTTCGCCGTCAAGAATCACATCATCGAGTGCGGAGAAAGCGTCGGGCAATTCCGGAAAGGATTCCGTAATCTCATCCCGGGTACGGGAGAAAATTCTGACTTCGCTATCAGACACGTGGACCTGAGCACGAATGCCATCGTATTTATCCTCGACCAGCGCCTGTTCGAAGTAACTGAGCGCCTCTTCTGCATTCTGCGCGGGGCTGGCCAGCATCAAGCCCATAGGATGAAACAGGCGCATCTTGGTTTCGTCCAGCCGACCCTCGATAGCGAACCTCGTAGTCTCCCCAATGTCTCCCAGCAGCATGTTGGCACGCTGCACCTGGGCCAAACTGGCGCCATAAGCCTTGGCGATGGCCTCCTCCACGAGGCTCTCTTTCAAGCCGATCCGCAGATCGCCCGTCATGATCTTCACGATGTACTTGGCCTCGAGCGGAGAAACCTGCGTCAGGAATTCTCGGACCAGTGCAGTCTTAGCCGCTGGCCCACGTGCCGCAGCGATTTGGCGAAATCGATTTTCTATTTCGACAATGCTTAACTCGCTTACATCACGCGCAGGCAGGATGTCCGCCGCGACTGCCCCAAGATCACCCAGCTTGCGATAGGAAGCAGTAGCCTCGGCCTCGGGCCTCCCTGAAATTTCAGCGACTAGTCTCCAGAGTAGAGAACCACCCACCTGCAAAGTAGCCTCCTCCCACATGGGGAAGGGACGGCCGGACAGGAAGACTGAGGATGCTGCCGCTTCCTGCGGCGCGCATGACTTCAAATAATCCGCCACGATCGCGGTCTTTTCGAGTTTCTTGGTGGTAGCTGCGATCCGCTCGCAAGCTTCTGCCAGCCTTTTCATTGCGTAGCCATCACAGAAACCAACCTGTCCATCGCCTGTTTCCAAGCCCTAATCTCGGGGACTTTCCAATCCCGGACGAGCCCTCCGCCGATTAATATTCGTCACCCACGCCTTTTGGCATAATACCAATTGAATCAGCAACATAGGTAGCTTACATGACGCCCGCGATCTGCCCGTCTGTGATACTCTTACAATTGCTACTTCGATTCCGGAAAGATCATCTAACTGTTATGCGGCGTTGGCGAACCATCTTACGTTTTCTTGCAGCGCTTCAACTGCTGCCTGCTCTCGAGAGTGGCGAAGAAACCACACTTGTCGGCGGGCAGGCGGTGCTTGAAGGCGTAATGATGAGGTCTCCGCATGCTTGGGCGATCGCCTGCCGCAAGCCGTCCGGCGAAGTCACTACTCATTGCGAACCACTCGAGCGACTTTCCGAAAAGCACAAATGGATGGGATGGCCCGTTATTCGAGGAGTGATGACACTCGGCCACGCCATGACCCTCGGCTTCCGCGCACTGAAATTCTCCGCCAACGCTGCGCTCGATGAGTTGCCACCCACGGACAGCGGAAAGAAGCTTGAGGTGAACGGATGGATTGCCGCCGTTAATATCATTTTTTCGGTCGGCTTCTTCATCTTTATGTACAAATTCCTGCCATTGGTGGCTGCGACAGAACTGAAACGTGTTAATCCAGTATTCGGCGAGCAGGTAATTTTCAACCTGGTGGATGGTGCGATCCGCATCCTTCTGTTCTTGCTGTTCATCTGGGGCATCTCGCTGTGGAAAGACATCCGCCGCGTCTACGAATATCACGGAGCCGAACACAAGACGGTATACGCGTTCGAGAGTAGAGATAGTCTCAATACAGCCTCGGTACAAAAGTATTCGACGTTCCACCCGCGTTGCGGGACCAGCTTTCTGATGACCGTCATGATCATCTCGATTCTCGTCTACGTGGTGGTTCCGGCAACGACGTTCTGGGGCAAGTTCGCCGCGCGTATCATCCTACTGCCGGTGATTACAGGCCTCTCCTACGAGATCATCCGCTTCGCGGCCAAGCATCGCGGTTCGCTGTTCGCCCTTATGACCGCGCCGGGTCTTTGGCTGCAAAGAATAACCACTCAGCCTCCGGCAGACGATCAAGCGGAGTGCGCTATCGTGGCTCTCAATCAGGCCATGTCGCTTGAGAAAGAGCGCGGCGGCGAACTGGTTATCGCCTAGGGGAGCTCTCCCCTCTAACACTTCTCCTTGCTTTGTTCCCGAACTAAAATTAATTAGACTCCGCCAGTGAAAGGCGGCTTTTGCCAACGACCGACGACCAACGACAAAGAACATGTTTGAAAAACTGAATCAAATCGAAGCGCGATACGAGGAACTGACGCAAGCACTGGCATCGCCGGAGATCACGGCTGACTCAGCCAAATACCAGAAGACCGCCAAAGCTCATAGTGAAATAGCCCCGATCGCGGAGAAGTATCGCGAATACAAGGATCTGAAGCGCGGCATTGAAGACAGCAAGGTACTGCTCGCCGACGAAAAAGATCCAGAAATGCGGGCCTACGCGCAGGAAGAGCTCACTTCTCTGGAGGCGCGCCTCGTCCGTACCGAGGAAGAGCTCAAAATTCTTCTCGTTCCAAAGGATCCCAACGACGAAAAGGATGTGATCCTTGAAATCCGCGCCGGAACCGGAGGCGACGAAGCAACGCTTTTTGCCGCGGAAATGTTCCGCATGTACTCCCGCTACGCCGAATTGCTTGGATGGAAGGTCGAAGTGCTCTCAACCTCCGAATCATCGGTAGGCGGCCTTAAAGAAGTCATTGCCATGATCTCCGGCGACAAGGTGTATTCGCGCCTTAAGTACGAGAGCGGCGTGCATCGGGTACAGCGCGTGCCCGCTACCGAACAGCAGGGTCGCGTTCACACTTCCGCCGTAACCGTCGCTGTGCTGCCCGAAGCGGAAGAAGTCGACATCAAGATCGAAGCCAAGGACCTGCGCATCGACACCTTCTGCTCATCGGGACCGGGCGGTCAATCGGTCAACACCACCTATTCCGCGGTGCGCATTACGCATATCCCCACGGGCACAGTTGTGAGCTGCCAGGACGAAAAGTCCCAGATCAAGAATCGCGAAAAGGGAATGCGCGTTCTGCGATCACGTCTCTACGAGATGGAGATGCAGAAGCAGCAGGAGGCTCTCGCCAAGGAACGCAAAACCATGGTCGGCAGCGGAGATCGTAGCGAGAAGATTCGCACCTACAACTTTCCGCAAAACCGCGTTACCGATCACCGCATCGGCTTCAGCGTGCATCAATTGCAGGAATTCATGGACGGCAAAATTCAACCGCTAATCGAAGCCCTGATGACCCACTTCCAGGCTGAAAAATTGAAGCAAGAAGCTCCGGTGACGATTTAGGCGTCATCATGACAAACGGCAAACTGATTTCAGCGATTCGACGTAAAGCATGCAACGCAGCGTAACTTCGCTTGGAGAAACTCTAGCTTGCGCGATCGCCGATTTAGGCGCGGCTAAAGTCGGCTCACCTCGATTGAATGCCGAGGTACTGCTGATGTTCACCCTCGACGTCGACCGCGCGTATCTGTATGCACATCCTGAGCGCGAGCTAAACGCGGACGAGAGCCAGCGCTACCATCAACTCATTCAGCAACGCTCGCAGGGAGTGCCCTCGCAATACATCACTGGACATCAGGAATTCTGGGGGATGGACCTCATCGTTACTCCCGCAGTGCTTATCCCGCGTCCTGAGACCGAACATCTGATCGAAGCAGTTCTTCCACTAGCCAAACCAATGCAGGCGCCCCGCATCGTGGACGTCGGTACAGGTTCCGGGGGCATTGCCCTTGCCTTGGCCAAAGAGCTGCCTCGCGCGGAGATTCACGCTACCGATATTTCTCCCGACGCACTGGAGATCGCTGAAGCAAATGCTGCCCGCCATCAACTGGCAAACCGCATTCGGTTCCATGACACGGACCTCCTCAAGGAGCTGGCATCGAACAGCTTCGACTTCGTGATTTCGAATCCGCCTTACGTTGGCAGTTGCGAGGAGGATCAAGTCCAACTCGAGGTTCGCAAGTTCGAGCCACGGAACGCCGTGTTCGCTGGCCCGACAGGCCTCGAGGTGATCGAGCGACTGGTCCCTGAAGCACTCCGCGTTCTCAAGCCGAAGGGGTGGCTGGCTTTGGAAGTGAGTGGGACAATTGCTGCTGGAGTCGAGAAACTCTTGCACGGCTGGGAGTCGGTCGAAGTAAAGCCCGACCTGCAGGGGATTGCCCGCGTAGTGCTCGCGCGTCGGCCAATTTCTTGACCGTAGATAAAGAGGGGCTGCCCTTTTTTCAGGACAGCCCGGTATCACCTAACCCGCTAACCTAATTGTTGTGGAATGGACCGCCGAGGAAGTTGTCGCAGCCCCCGCCGCGTGCATTCTCCCAGTTCATCTGCAGGAGATAGTTCACGCCATTCATGGTCTCGTTGTAGCCGCCGTTTCCGATCGTCCCTCCCAACAGCGTGCCAAATTTCCAGGCACACTTGTCGGCATTTTCCTGACCAACGTTGTCCCACCAGGCATTGAGGTCCGGATCAGAGATAGCCTCTTCGAGTTCATGGGCCGCGATGTTGATCATGCCATCGGCCCCGCTGTCATTGTTCGGGCTCTTCGTCTGCGGTTCGCAGGAGTTTGCACAACGATCGGGGTTTCCGATGAACGAGTACTTGATGTCACTGCCACTGATCGTTCCGTGTGTATGCCATCCGCAATACACGCTGCAGAATCCCGAGGTTTCGTTGACGTCGGAGGTCGTCAGCACAAAGTAGACACCATTCGTGTCCTTCGGCAGCTTCCCGAGGGTGATTACCTTACTCACGATCTGCTGTATGCTCGCATCCGAGAGGTTCTTCCCCATAGGGTAGTTTGTGGCTTTCGCAGAACCGGCGACGTTGACCAACCCAGTGACGTCATTGCTGTTGTCACCATAAGTGCTGTTGATCATCTCGTAGCCGGAGCCACTCAGATTCTTGAAGAAGTTGGTAACCAGATTGACGGTGGTGAGGCTGTCAGATGGTGCCGGGCCACTTATCCAGTTGCCGTACCAGATCAGATAGACGTTCGGCGTTCCAGGCATGATAGGGCCGCCATGGTAGTTGATGCCATTGCCCTGATGAACGGAAAAGCGCTCAACCTGCGGTTCTCCCGGAACTCCGTAACCCTTACCGCTCGGAACGAGGGCACCGGAATGGCGAACCGTCTGGGCGCTAACGAGCGCGGCGCACATGCACACGAGCGAAACGATCAGTATTGCTTTACGCATCTGTCCTCCTCGAAAAGATTTTTGTCTGAGTTGTCTTGCAATTGGCCTTGCAAGCAGCAGAGCTTAGAGGCCCGCTATCCTAGATTGTCTTGAGAAGCAAGGTCAATGTGGCCTTTGCTCCAGGGTCCAACATCTCCATGCTGCGAGAGCGCATTCTTTGGTCGAGAGAATCCCGGAGCTACTATTGAGTCTAGTTCGTGTGGAACGGACCACCGAGGAAGTTATCGCAGCCGCCGCCGCGCGCGTTTTCCCAGTTCATCTGGATAAGGTAGTTCACGCCATTCATGGTTTCGTTAAAACCACCGTTGCCGATGGTCCCGCCTAATAGGTCGCCGAATTTCCAAGCGCACTGGTCGGCGTTCTCCTGGCCGGTGTGACTGTTCCACCAGGCGTTGAGGTCTGGATCGGAAATCGCCTCTTCCAACTCATGCGCCGCAATGTTGATCATTCCATCTGCGCCGCTGTCATTGTTCGGGCTCTTGGTTTGCGCTTCGCAAGCGGAAGAGCAGCGATCGGTGTTGCCAACGAATGCGTATTTGATGTCGCTTCCACCGATCATCGCGTGGTTATGCCAGCCGCAATACACGCTGCAGAAGCCTGAGGTTTCGTTGACATCGGAGGTCGTCAACACGAAGTACACGCCATTTACATCTTTCGGCAACATCCTGGTACTAACCACCTTGGTCACAATCTGCAGGATTGTGCTGTCGCTCAGA
>Ga0066903_100000547_pt1 | contig 24218 bp, 23 predicted proteins | sample PanSoiMetaGPlot1_FD_67491 | JGI IMG/M metagenome (GOLD analysis project Ga0066903, IMG submission 67491) | Tropical forest soil microbial communities from Panama analyzed to predict greenhouse gas emissions - Panama Soil - Plot 1 (version 2) | ecosystem: Environmental > Terrestrial > Soil >... | reverse complement strand
GCTGCACCCTCGGGCGGACCCCGGAGCAACCCCGTCGGCTACTACCGGGCCGGCTCGGGTCCGGGCACCGTGAAACGCGAAAGCGGAAAGATGTCGCGTGGCGCGCCGACTGGCGCGGGTTTCTTCTTCTTCCGCGCCTGCTCGGCGCGCCCACCCCCTCATTTTGAGGGAAGGGAAAAGAGACGGGCTAACCCCAAGCCCGACCAAAGCCGGGGCCAACATAGCGTTGGCTATGCGCTCCCCGGCAAGATTTGCCCAGCTCATGGTTAGCGGTTAGTTAACGTCGGTATCAGGGCATGGAAAAAAGACGGAGAATGGATGATGCGACTTGCGGTGATATGCGGCCTGGTCCTGGGTTTGGTCGCGTTGGCAGCCACCGGGGCGCTGGCCGACGGGATCGCGCCCGGGCTGTGGCGGGTCACCAACAAACCCACGATCAACGGCACCCGCGGCCCGACGGCGCAAAATATGCGCTGTCTCACGGCCGAAGAGGTCGCCGATCTCGACAAGACCTTCAGCCCGGTCAGCCGTACCATCAACTCGGAGTGCGAGCGCGTCGAGCACGAGTTCTCGCCGCAGCGGCTCAAGTGGCGGCTGCAGTGCACCGGCCAGGTCGATATGGATGTGGCCGGCGAATTCATCTTCGACGCGAGCGACCACTACACCGGCCTGGTCACGGCGCGCTCATCGATGCTCGGCCAGCCGATGCAGGACGTGCGCACCGAAATCGAGGGACAGCGGACCGGCGAATGCCGTTAGCACGAGAACCGATTGCCGGCGTCAACCCTTTGTTTCCTGTAACGGGGGCCGCGGCCGCAGCATTGGAACTTCGACATTCGCTCAGGCATTGCCCGGCGCTGACAAGGCAGGAGCCGATCATGAGACATTGCTCGTTTGTACCGCTCATCGCCGCGGGCTTTGTCGCCGCCGCGGCGCCGGCTTTGGCGCAGGCGCAACTGACGGACGATCAACGCAGGGCGGCCTATGGCGCCATCATCAGGCAGCGCACGCCGGAGCCGCACCGGCCGCCGGGCTTCAACATCATCCTGGGCAGTGAGCTGCCGAGCTCGGTCTACCTCAACAGATTCCCCCCGACGGTCACGGACCCGGCGATCCGGCGCTACGGCTACGTCGCGGTGAACAATATGGTGGTGCTGATCGATCTCGAGACCCGCCGGATGGTCGAAGTCCTGCGCTGAGCGATCAGCGCGAAGTGGCCCGCCGCGTGTTCCGGCGGCGGGCCCGGGCGATCGGGCAGAACCGGGGACTCCCGCATCGATCGACCCGCGGGGAGCGGGGGTTCAGCCGCTCGGCAGCAGCACGGTGTCGATCACGTGGATGACGCCGTTCGACTGGAACACGTTCTGGATCGTCACCTTCGAGGCGCTTCCCTTGCTGTCCCAGATCGTGAGCGTGTTGCCCTTGCTCTCGACGGTGAGCTCTTCGCCCTCGACCGTCTTGAACTTGGCCCGGCCGCCGTTCTGCCGCGCCGCGTCCATCAAGTCCTTGGCGGAGATGCGGCCCGGCACGACGTGATAGGTCAGCACCGCGACGAGCTTCTCCTTCATCTCGGGGCGCAGCAGCGTCTCCACCGTGCCCTTCGGCAGCTTGGCGAAAGCCGCGTTGGTCGGTGCGAACACGGTGAACGGGCCGGGGCTCTGCAGCGTCTCGACCAGGCCGGCGGCCTTGACGGCGGCGACGAGCGTGGTGTGGTCCTTCGAGTTGACCGCGTTCTCGACGATGTTCTTCGACGGATACATCGGCGCCCCGCCGACCATGACGGTCTGCTCCTTGCGCTGCTGCGCGAACGTCGGCGTCGCGGCGATGGCGCCGAGCGCGAGCGCGGCGGCGGCGACGGTCGTCAGCGTGATGCGTGCATGCTTCATGGCAGTTCTCCTGTTGGTTCGTGTCGTTCCCGTCATCGGGGTCACGGCACGAGCTACGGGAGGCGGACGGCGGCGGATGCAGCGGCGCTGGCGGCTGCGGTTACAAGTTCGTGAGGTCGCCGACAGCAATGATGTCGTCGCTCGGCGCGCCGGTGCGCGAGCCGCCGGGTTCTTCGCGAGAAACTGCGAGCTTGGCGTCGCGGGTGACAAGCGGCACGAGCTGCGGTGGCACAGTGATGCGCACCGGCTGGTTCGGTGCGATCAGCCCTAGCGAACGTGGCGTGGCCGTGGTGCCGGTGGGTGCCACCGGGATCAGCCATAGCTCCATCGACTTCTGATCGGCGGTAAGCAGCGAAGCCGGCACGATGACGAGCGTACCGCCCGCGCCGATGGCGGCGACAAAACCCGGCTGCCCGCCGGGGCTCGTCTGACGGATATTGGCCAACAGCGGCGCGCCCTCGTCGCGCAGGACCCCGGTTCCGATGACGACCAGCGCAGCGATGCAGGCGGCCGCGACCGCCGCCGATCCGATCGCGAAGACGCGCCAGAACGGCAAGTTGTTCCACACTCCGCCGCGTTGTGGCGCGGGAGTCGCTACGGGCTCGCTGATCGCGGCCTCGATGCGCGACCACATGCCCTCCGGCGGCGCAACCGGGCGGACATCGTCGGCGAGCCCGCCGACCTTCTCCTCCCAGAACGCGACTTCGCGCGCGAAATCGGCGTCGTATTCGATGCGCTGCACGGCCGCGCGACGCTCAGTGGCGTCGAGCACGCCGAGCACGTATTCCCCCGCCAAGACCCTGCGGTCGTCCTCGGGCGTGCCGTTATGGTCGGTTTCGCTCATCGCTTCGGTCGGTCATCGCTCCAAACAGGCGCGCAGCTTGATCAGCCCGCGCCTGATCCAGCTCTTCATGGTGCCGAGCGGTACGTTCATGCGCTCGGCTAGTTGTTCATAGGTCATGCCGTCGAGGAACGCCGAGCGGATCACCGACGACTGGCGCTCCTCAAGCTCGCCGAGGCAGATCTTGAGCCGCGCCTGCTGCTCGGCCGCCACCACCAGGTCGACCGCCGACGGCGCTTCGTCGCGCACCGCTTCAGCGTTTTCGATCGGCTCGGCGCGCCTCGACACCGCGCTCGCCCGCAGCCGGTCGATCGCCCGGTTCCGAGCTATGGCCACCAGCCAGGTGATCGGGCTGGCGCGGGCCGGGTCGAAGCTCGCGGCCTTGCGCCAAACCGTCACGTAAACGTCCTGCAGCACGTCTTCGGCCTCGCTTCTGTCGTTCAAGATACGAAGACAGACGCCGAAAAGCTTCGCCGAGGTGTCCTGGTATACGATTCGCAGCGCGGCGCGGTCGCCGTCGGCCACGCGCGCGAGCGCGGCGGCAAGCTGGCTGCGGGTGGCGACTACGTCCATGCGGCAACGAACGGTCGGACCGCGCCGGCCAAGGGACGGCGGCGCGAGGTGGATGGCGGGAGCTTTGGCATATTGCGGCGCAACCGTCACCTGCGATGTTGCGAGCGCCCGGCCGAAGTGAGGCAGGGCGTATCGAGTTACGAAATCAGGGGCCTTCCCTGGTTGCCGTCAGCGGCAACCGGTAAGCTTGCTTTCTGTGTTCTCGAGCTTGAATGCTCCGAGCCTGCCCGCCGCCGCTCCGACATAGCGCAAATCGAGCAGCCGCTCCGGTGGCGACGAGCTGCTGACATACTTGTTTCTGATGTACCAAGCCTGCATGTCGAGCATGTTGCGCATGCTCACGCGCCCGTTCGGATGGCGGGCCGGCCAGGTGTACTGGTGCAGCATTTCGGGCCTTCGTTCGATGCCGCTTTTGACCAGGAGATCGACGATCTCGCCGCGGATGGCGCCGCCATGATACGCCTGACAGTAGTCGCGGGCGCCGCGCCATGCCGCCAGGTAGAACTTGTATGCAGCGTCGGGTTCGTGCTTGGCCAGTCGATATTGACCATGTTCACCGAGATCGAGATCGGCCCCGGCTCGATGAGCTCGTCGGAATCCGCGAACGGGATGGCGAGGTTGAGGTCGCGTAGCTGCGAGGTGAACGGGTGGATGGCGAGCGCTGCGTCGATCGCCTTGTTGGCGAACGCTATCGAATACTGCGCGAACGGAATGACCTTGAGCTCGACGTCTGCGATCGTGAGACCCGCCGTTTCCAGAATCTTGCCGATCTCGTAGGTCGAGACCGAGCCGGGGCCGTTGGTGGCGATCACGCGGCCCTTGAGCTGCCTGAGCTCCTTGACCCGATCCTTGAGATCGGCGCGCAGCATTAGATTGTGGCCGAGTGGAGTCGAGACCCGCGACATCGCGATGGCGATGGGCAGGTTCCGTTCGAGGGCGTTGAAATACCCGGCGGCGAGCCCGCCTTCGATCATCTGGAATTGGTTTTGGGCAAGCAGAGCGATCGCGTTCGATGCGGTGTCGAGCGGCTCGATCACGACCTTGATCCCGGCTTCGCGAAAATAGCCGCGCTCGATCGCGATCAGCAGGGCGCCCGAGGCAATGGAAGGCGCGTTGCCGATCCGCACGGTTGTCTCCCGCGCTGGCGCGGACGGCGCGAGACTCAAGAGCAGGATCGAGGCCAACGTCGTGCGTTTGCCCATTCGTCGGGTCCCATGGGTCAGTGTGGGTGATCGCCGCCTCCGGGTGGAGGCGGCTGCCCGCCGGGGGGCCCGAATGACTGGTTGTTGAACGGCGGTGAGATCGGCTGTTGGATCACGATGAAGGCATGCTTGGTGACCTGGTGGCAGGCATTGCAGGCTGCGCTCAGCTGGTCGAATGCGATGGTGAACTTGACGCGGTCCTGGGCCTCGATGGCCTTGGCCAGTTCGGCGAGCTCGCCCGCGTTGAGCGCGGCCACCACCGGATCGAGTGTCACTCCATAGGCGGTCGGATAGATCCTTGCGACATCGGCGAAGCCCGCCTTGAGCTCATAGAGCCCGTGTTCGGCGAGCTCCCAGTTGTTGGCTGCAACCGCGAACCAGAGTTTGGAATGCCGAATCTGCTGCAGAATCATGAGCTCGCTGAGCCGCGGCGCGTAGGCGCCGGTGACCGCGGGGCGCGCCTCCTCATGCTCGTGCTGGGCCACCGTGGCCGCCGGCGCCATCGCGGTCGCGAGCGCGACGCTCGCCATCGTGACTGCTCGCATCCTGGTCCTCCGGCGCGCTCACCTCTTCGCAGCAAGGCGAGGGTCGGCAGCGGCCCGCCTTCGTGCAGCCATCAGCGGCTGGTATGGCCGCCGCCTCGATGGATGCTAGCCAATTGCCATGAATCTTGCCATGCGTGCTGCGGCCGCGGTCGGGTCGGTTCTCGGGGCCGTGCTGACGCCACCGTCTGGTCCGGCGGCGATGCCGGCCGAGTTCGTCGATGCTGCGAGTGTGGTCGAGGGACTCGTCGTCGATATGCGTTATTTCGGCATCGACAATTTCGTCGGTCGGCGGATCGATGGCTACGAACAGCCGCTCTGTGTCTTAACGCATCAAGCGGCGGCGGCGCTCGCCAGGGTGCAGCGGGAGCTTGCCGCACGCGATCTCGGCCTCAAGGTGTTCGATTGCTACCGGCCGACGCGCGCGGTTGGGCATTTCGTTCGCTGGGCGCGCGATATTGCCGACACGAAGCGCAAGGGCGAATACTATCCCGACATTGACAAGCGCGATCTGTTCCAGCTCGGCTACATCGCCGAGCGTTCGCGCCATTCGCGCGGCTCGACCGTCGATCTCACGCTGGTGCGGCGCGTCGGCGCCGCGACGGTCGACCTCGACATGGGCACGCCGTTCGATTTCTTTAGTCCGAAATCATGGCCGTCCGACAGGAGCGTCAGCGCCGAGGCGCAGGCGAACCGAGCGCTGCTCGCCGCCGCGATGAGGCGAAGCGGCTTTCGGAGCTACGATAAGGAGTGGTGGCACTTCACGCTCGACAATGAACCGTTCCCGGACAGCTATTTCGATTTCCCGCTGCGATGAGCCTCGACGTCACTCCATGCGGATGTTCGCGCCCCTGATCACATCGCCCCAACGCTTCGATTCCGCCGCCACGAAGTCCGCTGTCTCCTCCGGCGTTCCGAGCACGATCGTCAGGGCTTGTTGGGCGAATTGGCTGCGGATTTCAGGCGTGGAAAAGGCCTGCTTGGCTTCGGCATAGAGCCAGTCGATGACCGGCTGCGGCGTCCTTGCCGGCACGAAGAAACCGAACCAAGGGCCACCTTCAAGCTGCGGGAAGCCGAGCTCGGCGGTTGTCGGCACGCCGGGAAACAGCGGATCGCGCTGCGGCGAGGTGATCGCCAGGGCGCGGACCTTCCCGGCCGTGACCTGAGGCAGCGCGAGCGTCAGGATATCGAAGGTCAGCGAGACGTGGCCGGCGATCAGGTCCTGCACCGCCGGCGCCGCCCCGCGGTAGGGGACGTGAACGAGGTCGATCCCCGCCAGCTGCTTGAGCTGCTCGGCGACGATGTGGCCTGAGCTGCCATTTCCCTGCGACGCATAGGTCAGCTTGCCAGGATTGGCCTTCGCAAGTGCGATGAGCTCGTTGAGCGAATGCGCAGGTACCGCCGGGTTGACCACGAGCACGTTGGACGACCTGACCGCGATCGTGACTGGGCTGAAGTCCTTTCCGGCATCGTAGGACAGTTTTTGCAGATGCGGGAGGATAGCCTGCGTGGCGTGGAGGCCGACGTACACGGTGTAACCGTCGGGCGCCGATTTCGCGACGAACTCGGCGGCGATTGCGCCGCCTCCGCCGGTGCGGTTCTCGACAACTGCGGTTTTCCCGATCTCGTTCAATCGCTGCGCAAACGTGCGCCCGGCAATGTCGGCGACACCGCCCGGCGCGGTCGGCACGACGATCCTGATCGGCCGCGAGGGATAATTCTGCGCCGCCGCCGCACTCGCGAGCAACAGGGCAGCAGCAGCCGCCAGGCAATCGAGGAGCAAACGCTTGGCGCTCATGATCTCCCCTACGGACATATCTGTTGGTTTGCGGCCGCGGCACGGCTACCGCTCGCGATCATAACACGCGCGCTGCCGCAGGCCACACCATGGTCGTTCCGCAAGTCTTGGCCTAGAATGGTCTACCGATTGTCGGCCAGAAGCGCTTTCCGGCCGGGCATGTGTCAATCGTCCGCGTGAGTCGGACGGAAGCGGCAGAACAAATCATGGGAGGACAGTCATGCTCGCGCGAAGCGTAATCGGGGCCATGGCGCTGTCGGTTATGTGCATGGGCAGCGTCCAGGCCTTCGATGAATCGAAGTATCCCGATTTCAAAGGCCAATGGAGCCGCGTCGGCGCGCCGCGCTGGCTCGAGCGTGGCAAAAAGGCGCCGCTGACGGCGGAATATCAGGCTCGCTACGAGGCCATTCTGGCGGACCAGAAGGAGGGCGGGACCGGCAATTGGCCGTCGACGTTCTGCATCCCGCAAGGCATGCCGGCGATGATGAACCTATTTGATCCGATGGAAATCGTGGTGACGCCTGAGACGACGTATATTCTGATCAGCCACATCAACGACTCCTATCGGCGCATCTTCACCGACGGCCGCGACTGGCCAGCGCCCGAAGAGGTCGAACATACCTATGCAGGCTATTCGATCGGCAAGTGGGTCGACGAAGATGGCGACGGCAAGTACGACGTGCTCGAAGTCGAGACGCGCTATTTCACGGGACCGCGGGCTTTCGAATCGACCGGCCTGCCGCTGCACGATGACAACAAGACCATCACCAAGGAGCGGATCTATCTGGACAAGGACGATCCTGCGGGCGTGCTCTGGGACGACATCACGGTTATCGACAATGCGCTGACGCGACCCTGGACCCTGCACAAGAAGGCGGTGCGCACCAAGAGCCCACGGCCGGTCTGGAACTATGACGTCTGCTCGGAACACAATGCGCAGGTCCGCATCGGCCGCGAGGCCTACTTCCTCAGCGCTGACGGATTCCTGATGCCGATGAAGAAGGACCAGCCGCCGCCCGACCTGCGCTATTTCAACGCGCGCCGCTGACTTGGCGGACCGTCACTCCGCGGCGACGGCAGGAGGCTGCTCAGCCTCGCGCACAGCTCGGTGGCGGTGGCGCATAAGCCAAGCATGCACGCGATCGAGATAGAGATAGACCACGGGCGTCGTGTAGAGAGTGAGCAGTTGGCTGAGGGCCAGTCCGCCGACCATGGCATAGCCGAGCGGCTGGCGCAGCTCCGAGCCGGTGCCGGTGCCGAGCGCCAAGGGAAGGCCCGCGAGCATCGTCGCGGCGGTCGTCATCAGGATCGGACGGAAGCGCAGCAGGCACGCCTCGCGGATTGCGGCGACCGGCGGCATATGACGCTCGCGTTCCGCGGCGATTGCGAAATCTACCAGCATGATGCCGTTCTTCTTCACAATACCGATCAGCAGGATGATGCCAATGATGCCGATCACCGACAGGTCCATGTGCCCGAGCTGAAGCGCGAGCAACGCGCCCACGCCGGCCGACGGCAACGTCGACAGGATCGTGAGCGGGTGGACGAAGCTCTCGTAGAGCACACCAAGGATCATGTAGACGACGATGATCGCAGCTAGGATCAGGATCGGCATGTTCGAGAGCGAGGATTGAAAGGCTTGCGCATTGCCCTGGAAGGTGGCGACGATCGATCCCGGCATGCCGATGTCGGCTGCTGCCTTGGTGATGGCATCGACAGCCTCGCCGAGCGCAACACCTGGCCGCAGATTGAATCCGAGCGTCACCGAGGGAAACTGGCCCTGGTGCGTCACCGACAATGGGCCGACCTTGTTCGAATCGACGTCCACCAGCGCCGACAGGGGCACCAACCCGCTGGTCAGCGGCGATTTCACGTATAGGCGTTCGAGCGAGGACAAGTCGCCCTGCAGTTCAGGCAGGATCTCGAGGATGATCGGGTTGGCGTTGAGCTGCGTCAGATATTGCGTCACTTGCCGTTGCCCGTACGCATCGTTGAGCGTGTCGTCAATGAGTTGCGGTGAGATGCCGAAGCGCGAGGCGTGGTCGCGATTGATGGCGAATTTGAGCTGCGGTGCACTGGATAAGAGATCGGTCGACGCGTCGGCAAGCTGCGGGAGCGAGCGCATCTTCTCGAGCATCTTCTGCGACCATTCGGCCAGCTCGTCGATATCCACCGCCTGCAACGTGTACTGGAAAGTGCTGCGCCCGATGCGCCCGCCGACGTTGATGTCCTGCGATACCTGCAGCGAGAGATTGGCGCCCTGGACCTGCGCGAGCTGCGGCCGCAGCCGGTCAATGACCTCGGACGCCGTTGCATCGCGCTCGCTGCGCGGCCTCAATACGATGAAAAAGCGGCCGGTATTGGCGGTCGAGGGAGAGTCGTTGCTGCCGGTCTGCGAGCCGACCGCTGCGACGGCGGGATCGCGCATGATCACCTCGCCGAAAACGCGTTGCAGCCGCATCATCTCCTCGGGCGGCGTTTCCTGCGCAGACTCCGATATGCCAGCGATCAGGCCGGTATCCTGGATCGGGAAGAACCCTTTCGGGATCTGGAGCGCCAGCGCGAGGGTGCAAGCCAGCGTGGCGAAGAACACGGTGAGCGTGACCGCCTGGTGACCCAGCGCGACATCGAGCGTGCGTCGGTAACCTGAAACGAGCGCGTCGAAGCCCGCTTCGATGAAGCGGTAAATCGCTCCATGGTGCTCCGCCTGCACCTTCAGGAAACGCGAGCAGAGCATCGGTGCAAGCGTGAGCGATACCAGGCAGGAGACAGCGACCGCGGCCGTGACCGTGAGAGCAAACTCGCGGAACAGGCGGCCGATGATTCCGCCCATGAGGAAGAGCGGAATGAACACCGCAATCAGCGAGGCGCTGATCGACAGGACCGTGAATGCGATCTCGCGCGAGCCATTGAGCGCGGCCTGGAACGCGGTCGCGCCGCGTTCCATGTGGCGATAGATGTTCTCGACTACCACGATGGCGTCGTCGACCACGAACCCGATGGCGATCACGAGGGCCATCAGCGACAGGTTGTTGAGGCTGAAATTGAGCACGTACATCGCGGCAAACGAGCCGAGCAAGGCGAGCGGTATGGTCAGGCTCGGAATGATTGTCGCCCAGGCATTGCGTAAGAACAGCAGGATGACCAGGATCACCAGGGCGATGGTGAGCGCGAGCGTGAATTCCACCTCGTGCACGGACGCGCGAATGGTCAGCGTCCGATCGAGGATGGTTTCGACCGACATCGCGGGCGGGATCTTGGCGGTGAGCCGCGGCAGCTGGGCCTTGATCTGGTCGACAGTGTCGACGACGTTGGCGCCGGGCTGCTTGAAGACGTTGAGCAGGATGCCGGGTTCGTTGTTCTGGTAGGCGGCGACGTTCCGGTTTGAAGCTTCGGCGATCGCCTGGCCGACATCGCGCACGCGGATCGGCGCGCCGTTGCGATAGGCCAGAATGACATCCTCGAACAGCTTGGCCTCGCTGATCTGGTCATTGGCCGAGATCGTGAACGACGCCTTCGCGGTGTTGAGCGTGCCCTTGGCGGCATTGGTTGTCGCGGTAATCAGGGTCGAGCGGACCTCTTCGAGGGTGAGGCCCGCAGCGGCGAGCTTGGCCGGGTCCACCTGAATGCGGATCGAGGGCTTGCGGTCACCGCCGACTGAGACGCGGGCGACGCCGGGCACCTGCGAGATCGCCGGGATCAGGAAGTTGTCGGCATTATCCTGAACCTGCGGGAGCGGCAGCGTCTCGGAGCGCAGCGAGAGCGTGAGGATGGGTGGATCGGCCGGATTGACCTTCCGATACGTCGGGGGCGTCGACATCGCCTGCGGGAGAGACCTGCCGGCAGCGGTGATCGCCGCCTGCACGTCCTGGGCCGCCAGATCGATGTTACGATTAAGATCGAACTGAATGACAACCTCGGTTGCGCCGAGTGCGCTGAGCGAGGTGAGCTGGGTCACACCGGATATCTGCGAGAATTGACGCTCGAGCGGGGAGGCGACTGCGGCCGCCATGGTCTCTGCGCTCGCCCCTGCAAGCGTCGCCTGAACCTGGACCGTCGGAAAATCGATCTGCGGCAACGACGCGACCGGCAGGAACGGAAATGCCGCGATGCCGGCAAATGCGACTGCGGCCATCAGCAGCGAGGTGGCGACCGGTCGGCGGATGAATGGCTCGGAGAGGTTCACCTGGCCCTCCCGGCTTCGGCCGATTGTGGCGTGGTAAAGCTCACCGGCGCATTGCGCGCCAGCCGATATTGCCCGTCGGTCACGACGCGATCACCCTCACGCAGACCCGAAGTGACGACGGTCAGGTCGCCGGACGTAGGCCCGACTTCGATCGCGCGCGGCTCAGCCGTGTTATTGGCGGCCACGGTCCACGCGAACAAGCCGCGCGGTCCGCGCTGGATGGCCGGGGAGGGCACCGCGAGCACGTTGTATTGCGTCTCCATGAGCAGGCGCGCATTGACGAAGTCGCCGGGCCACAGCCGCTCGTCGTCATTTGGAAACATCGCCTTAAGGCGGATGGTCGAGGTCGCCTGGTCGATCGCATTGTCGATGAGCAGGAGTTTGCCTGAAGCCAGCGCGCGACGGTTGTTCTGGTCGTAGGCGAGGACCTCGACCGGGCCGCGCGCCATCGCGTCGCGCAAGTCGCCGAGCGCCCGCGACGGCAGCGTGAACACCACGGCCGCCGGCTGTGTCAGCATCAGTGTCGCTATCGCCCCGGCATCGGCCGGGCGCACGAGATTGCCCGGATCGACCAGCCGAATGCCGATCCGCCCGTCGCTCGGCGCCACGATGGTGGCATAGTCAAGCTGCGTCTGCGCGGTCTCGATCGCGGCATCGTCGCCGGCAATCGCGGCTTTGAGTTGGTCGACCTTGCTCTGCTGCAGGTCGACATTCTGCTGCGATGTGTAGTCCCGCAGCGCCAGAGTCTTCGAGCGGGCAAGGTCCTTTTCGGCGGCGACCAACAGCGCCTGGTCCTGCGCCTTCCTGGCTTTGGCCTGATCGAGCGCGGCCTGGAACAGACGCGGGTCGAGCTTGGCCAGCACGTCGCCCTTTTTCACCCGCTGCCCTTCGGTGAACAGCACCTCCTGCAGCTTGCCTTCGACTTGGGAATTGATCCTCACGGTGTAGGAGGCCTGTACCGAGCCGATGCCGGTCAGATAGATCGGCAGGTCTTGCCTTTTCGTGACCGCGATGCTGACCGGAACTGTTGGACCCGTGCCGGCGCGCACCGTCTGCGTCGTTCGCGGCCAAAACCAGTAGGCCGCACCGGCGGCGGCAAGCGTCGCCAGGATGGCGACGAACGCGACGGTCTTCCGGCGGCGCACCTCCGCGCCGCTGCGGCTCATCTCCACGGGCTTCCCTCGGGAGCGCTTGCGCTCCGTCATTCTTGTTCTGTCTGCGATCCTCCGCCCCATCCGCCGACCGGCGGACGATCCGGATATCGAGCTTCAGGCGACGCTCCACGGCCGAAACTCGACCCATGAACTATAGCAATCCGGCGGGGAGCCCGGAAGCGCAGGCCTAGAACCTTTCCACCCAGGGCCGGACCTCGACCTCCCACGACCACGCGCTGCGCGGCTGGTGGATGAGGTGGAGATAGGTCGCCGCGATGGCGTCGGGATCGAGCAGGCTTGCCGGCTTGTCGGACGGCTCCTCGCGGCGCGGGCTTTTGATGCCGCCGTCGACCACGACATGCGCGACGTGGATGCCTTGAGGATGCAGTTCGCGCGCCATGCTCTGCGCGAGCCCGCGCAGCGCGAACTTGCCCATCGCAAACGGCGCCGACTGCGGATATCCCTTTACGCCGGCGGAGGCGCCTGTGAACAGGATGGCGCCATGGTTTTTCGGCAGCATGCGGCGCGCCGCCTGCTGCGCCACCAGGAACGCCCCATAGGCGGTCACCGCGAGTGACCGCTCCACGTCGGCCGGATCAAGCTCGACCAGCGGGCCGCGGGTGCGAAAGCTCGCATTGTAGATCACGATGTCGGGCGCTCCGTGTGAGGCATCGAGGTCGGCAAACAGCTTCTCGACGTCGGCGCGCCGCGAGGCATCGCAGGCGAAAGCCTTGGCGCCGATCTCGCGCACGAGCGGATCGAGATCGCCCGGCGTGCGTGCGGCCAGCGCGACCGCGATGCCTTCACTGGCGAGTGCCCGCGCCAGAGACGCCGACAGGCCGGAACCGACGCCGACGATCAGGGCCTTGTTGTGCTTGTCGTCGGTCATGGTGAAATCCGATCCGGGTCGTTAGAGTGAGCTCAAGCAAGCCGGTATGTAAGTCGCAAAAGGATCGACCGCCATGATGCGGTTTCTTGTCATCTTCCTGATTGCCCTCGTCGCCCTCATTATTCTGTGGCCCTACCTGAACCGGCTCGGGTTCGGCCGGCCCATCAGCGCGGCGCCAATCGAGCGGCCGCTCGGCAAGCTCTATATCATCGTTGCGACGTCCCTCGCGCTGAGCGTCCTGCTCAGCGGGCTGATGTGGTGGGTCGGCCACTGATCCGCGCCGCTGCTTACGCCGCGCCACGCACCTCGCCATTGCTGCCGGGGGGTGGGATCGGCACACCGTCACCGGCATATTCGTTGAGCTTGTTGCGCAGCGTGCGGATCGAGATGCCGAGAATGTTGGCGGCGTGGGTGCGGTTGCCGAGGCAATGCTTGAGCGTCTCGAGAATGAGATCGCGCTCGACGTCGGCGACCGTGCGGCCGACCAGCGCCCGGGTGACTGCTTCCGCCGCCATGGCCGCGTGCGCCACCGCGGCCGGAGTCTTGGCCTCGTCGAGCCGCACGCCGTCGGGGGTCAGAATTCCCTCGGGCCCGATCTCGTCGCCGGTCGCGAGCAGCACTGCGCGATGAATGGTGTTCTCGAGCTCGCGCACGTTGCCGGGCCAGCGGTTGAGCACCAGTGTGCGGCGCGCTTCCGCCGAGAGCGGGCGAGCCGGCACCCCGTTCGCCTCCGAGTATTTCTTGATGAAGTGCTGGGCGAGTTCGAGCACGTCGGCCGGACGCTCGCGCAGCGGTGGGATCTTCAGGTTGACCACGTTGAGGCGGAATAGCAGGTCCTCGCGGAACTCACCTTGACGTACTGCGTCGACCAGGTTGCGGTTCGACGTGGCGATGATGCGGATGTTGACCGGCACTGGCCGAGTGCCGCCGACCCGGTCGATCACCCGCTCCTGGATCGCGCGCAGGAGCTTGGCCTGCAGCCTCGTGTCCATCTCGGAAATCTCGTCGAGCAGCAGCGTGCCGCCCGAAGCCTCCTCGAATTTACCGATGCGGCGCGCGACCGCTCCGGTGAAGGAGCCCTTCTCGTGGCCGAACAGCTCCGACTCGAGCAGGTTCTCCGGAATGGCCGCGCAGTTGACCGAGATGAACGGCGCGCGCGCGCGATTTGATCTTCCGTGAACGTAGCGCGCAAGGACTTCCTTGCCGGTGCCGGACTCCCCGGTGATCAGGACCGAGGCTTCCGACGGCGCGATCTGCTGGGCAAGCTTGACCACGTGCGCCATGCTCTCGTCACGGTACACGAGCTCGCGTGCATCATCGGACACCGCCGCGAGGACCGCCGCGATCAGCTCGGGATCGGGCGGCAGCGGGATGTATTCCTTGGCGCCGGCATGAATGGCCGCGACCGCGGCGCGCGCGTCGTTGCCCACGCCGCAGGCGACGATCGGCACCGCAAAGCGCTCGGAGTCAAGGCGAAGCACCAGGTCGCGGATGTCAAGCGCGACGTCCACCATCAAGAGGTCGGCGCCGCGGCCGGAGCGCAGAACGCCGAGGGCCTGATCGATCGTGGCCGCTTGGATGACACTCGCGCCCTTGTCCATCGCGAGCTTGGTTGCGGTGGTCAGCTGGCCATGCAGGCTGCCGACGATCAGGAGGCGCATGTGGGGTTCCTTTCCTTCGTAAAGGCGTCGCGTAGCGAACTCGCTCACTCCCACTATTCGCTACGCGCTAACCGCTCCTAGCTGCGTTCCGCCTTGATGATTTCCGTCATGGTCACGCCGAGCTTGTCCTCGACCAGGACGACCTCCCCGCGCGCGACCAGGCGGTTGTTGACGTAGATGTCGATCGCTTCACCGACCTTGCGGTCGAGCTCGAGCACCGCGCCGGGGCCGAGCTTGAGCAGTTCGCCCACCTCCATGCGCGCGCGTCCGAGCACCGCGGAGACCTTGACCGGGACGTCGAAAGCGTGCCGCGCACCTTGAGTACGATCGAAGCCGATGCCTCGACCTTTTCGCGGGAGAACAGCGGCCGCTCCGGCAGCACCAGATGGACGCGCGCCGCCTGCACCCGGTCGAGCGCGCGGATGGTGCGCGCGAGTTCGCCCTCGAGTGCGCGCAAGTGATTGAGATTCTGCACGAAACTGGTGGCACCGAGGGCGTCCGATTTGTCGAAGATCTCATACCCGACGCTGCCGCCCTTGGGCAGGCCCGCCTCGGCGAGCTTCATGCGAAGTCGCGTGACGCGATCCTTGGGGACCAGCACGATGGCATTGTCGTTTCTGAGTTCGAAGGGGATACCCTGGCGCTCGAGGTCCTTCACGATCGCGACGGAATCCTCGAACGACAGGTCGGTGAACAGCGGCGTCATCTGGGGCGGCGTGACCCGCAAGATCACAAAGGCAAAGAACCCCATGAGCGCAATCGTTACCGCAGCCATGGCCGCGATTCGCGCCGCTCCCAGCGACTTGAGAAACTCGACGAAGCCCTGCACGTGTCCCGCCCAGTAACGTTCTGCCCGGCAAGAATTGCCTGGTTTATGGTTACTGTGGGGTTAAGATCGTGCGGTTCGGCGGTGCGTGAGCCCGGATTGGGAGGGGTCATGTCCAGAGCTTGTTTGAGTGTGGCCGCGCTGCTGCTGGCGGTTTCCGGTGGCAGCCCTGCGAGCGCCGCCGACTTCAGTTGGGAGGTCGTCAATCCGTTCCGACTTTATCGGCAGGGCAAATCCTTCAACTTGCATGAGAGTGCGTTCAACGCGGTGCGCGGATTGAGTGCCGAGCTGCCCGCCGACATCATCCAGCGAATCGAGCGTTGCCTGAACGATCCGGATCCCACCCACCCGGAAGCGTTCGCGACATGCCAGGGCTTGGCCCAGGCGGAGGATTTCAATCGGCAGCGCGGCTGGGCCTCGAGCACCCTCGAGGACACTTGCTTCGACCGCTCCGCGCGCCCGCGCCGCTATCCGGCCAACTGCTTGCGCGACGGCCATTCGGAGGATTTCGTGCTGCCGACCTCCCATTCGGTGCAGATCGGCCTGTCGGCCGGGCGGCGCGCCGAGGCCGGCACCGGCGACTGCACCTGGAGCTGGAAACGACGCTCAGACGGTAGCGTGCTGGCACAATCGGTGAGCATGCCGTGCAACCAGACGGTGCCGATCCCAGACGTTCCCTACGCGCGTGATCGCGCCTTATCCGGCGTTGAGGTCGGGGTGAGACTGCCCGACGGCCGTACGTTTTCGGAGGATGTCGTTGTCGACGATCTGTTTGTGGTCGCGCTGGGCGATTCGTTCGCCTCCGGCGAGGGGAATCCGGACAAGCCCGTCAGGTTCAGCAACAAGCGCAGTATGAACTACGAGCCCATTCGCCCGGAAACCGCCGCGCTCCTCGAGAAGAGAGGGCGGGTCCGCGACGGCTCCTATGTGCTGCCCAAGCGGCTGATGCGAGACGAGGAAATCGACAGGATCTACAACTACAACACGCAGGAATTCCTTGATGCGTTCTGGCCGCGTTCGGCCGAATGGCTCAGTCCGGACTGCCATCGGTCGCAATACGCCTTCCCGTTCCGCGTCGCGTTGCAGGTCGCGCTGGAAGACCGCCATCGTGCCGTGACCTTCGCAACGTTCGGCTGCTCCGGCGCGGAAGTCGTCAATGGTTTGTTTCGCGCGATGCCCGCTCGCGAGCACTGGAATCCCTCGGGGCAGAAAACCACGGAGGTCAGATCGCAGTTCGAGCAGCTGACGAACCTGATCTGCAGGACAGCAGGAGAGACGACTGAGCGGCCCATGAAGGTATTTGCGCCGGGCAGCACCCAGCCGACCGTGCAGCAGGTCCAACTCAGGTCGTGTCCGGCAACTCAGCGCAAGCGGGACATCGATCTGGTGCTCCTGTCGGTTGGCGGGAACGATGTGGGTTTCAGCCAGATCGCCGCCTACACTTTCCTCGAACGGGTCGGCGACATCGCGGCCGTTGCCCGCGTGAGAGAGCAAGAACTGCGGTTCGGGACGAACATCGGCGCGGCCTATCTTGCGGTTCTCGATGAGCGGCTCGACGCGGTTGCCAAGGCGCTCGGCGTCGGGTTCGGCGTCAATCGTGAGAAGGTCGTTCATGTGTCCTATGAACAGGCGCTCAACGACGAACAGGGCAACCCATGCGGACGGACCGAGGCAACCGCCTTGGCCGGATTGGATGTCCATTCCCGGTTCAGGTACGACGGCACGCGCACGACCGAAGTTGTGGGTTTCACCGCGCGCCTGCTTGATCGCATGCAATGCATCGCCCAGCCAGGACCGAGCTGTCGCGGCTTTCGTCCGGCCAGCGGCGGCACCGGCTTCACGCTGGTGGTGGAACATCAGCCCGAATTCCTGCGTCGAGGCCTTTGCGCGCGGGGTCCGGAGGACGCGAACTTCATGAGGATGCCGCGCGAACGGGGCTCCAGCGGGTTTTCGCCGTACCTTCCGGGTTCATACCGGCCCTACGCGTCGCACCAGCGTCTGTTCCGTACCCCGAACGACGCATTCCTCACCGCCAACGAGCACAAGGGCGGCGAGACACCGCTCATTGACATTCTGCAACCCGCCATTGCGGCGCTTTACAGCGGCGCTTTCCACCCGACCGCCCAGGCGCATGCACTCGTTGCCGACAACGTCATGCCGCACGTGCGAAGGATCCTCGGCGCCGGCTCGGTTGCCGCGGACCAGCCGCAAGGCGCCAATGCAATTGCGCCGGCTCAGTGAGCCGGCGCGCGCAATCGGAACAGGATACCTTGTCGGAGGCTATTGGCGGTATTGCTGGATGCGCGTCGTGCGCAGGCCGGCGAGGCCGTGCTGGTCGATCGAATACTGCCAGGAGAGGAACTCCTCGACGGTCAGCGTGTAGCGGGCGCAGGCCTCCTCAAGCGAGAGCAAACCGCCGCGCACCGCGGCGACGACCTCGGCCTTGCGTCGAATAACCCAGCGCTTGGTGCCGGGCGCTGGCAGATCAGCAATCGTCAGCGGACTTCCATCCGGTCCGATGACGTATTTTGCCCTTGGTCGGAGGGGCTCGTTCATGCATCAACTCACGCACTCGACTGACCAACTTTCGCCCCAAACTACGCTTGGCCGCTTAAAATTTGCCTAAGCACATCTTATCAATTGGGAAATTCCTGCCGATCAAGACGGCGGTAATCCAGAAGTGATGGACGGTGATCGGCGAACGCGCGACGCTCAGCGTGAGGACCGAGCGTCGGTGATCCCGCGGAGCTGCGTGAAGCCCGGCGGGAGAGTTCCAAATTCATCTTTTGGTAAGTGGTGCACGCGGACGGCCGACGGGAGGACAGTTCAGGCGCCTCTTGCTTGTGATATGCTGCATGTGCGCCGGGTCGAGAATGTCAGCATTAGCATGAGATCCGACAGTGTGGCCGCCGCCGCCGGTTCCCGCCTTCGCGGGGGTTGGGCGTATGCGCTCGAACTGGCCGCAATCGCGATACTCTACTTCGCCCTCGCGAAGATCGGGTTCACCCTCGCGTCGATTAATCCCAGCGCCTCGCCGATCTGGCCGCCGACCGGACTGGCGTTCGCCACGGTGGTGCTACGCGGCTATCGGGTCGCTCCGGCGATTCTGATCGGGGCATTCGCCGCCAACATCATTACCGCCGGGACGATCGCGACGTCGGCGGCGATCGGTATTGGGAACACGCTGGAAGCCCTAGCGGGGGGCTGGCTGGTCAACCGCTGGGCCGGCGGCCGCCAAGTCTTTGCGACCCCGGGTGGGGTCGCGCGGTTTGCGCTCATTAGCTTTCTTGCCACCCCATTGAGCCCGACGATCGGCGTCGGCAGCCTGGCGCTCGGGGGCTTTGCCGACTGGCAGAACATTGGCCTGATCTGGCTCACTTGGTGGTTTGGGGATTTCGCCGGCGCCGTCGTCGTCGCGCCTGTCATCGTCCTGTGGGCGAAGTTTCCCGCGGTATCTGTTCCGGCGCATCGGCTGGTCTCCTCGCTGGCTCTGTACGCGGGAACCTGCGCGATCGGCATCGTTGCCTTCAGTCCGCTCCTCGAGCAAACCGCACAACGCGCGCCGCTTGGCTTCCTGGCGATCCTGCCGCTCGTACTGTCGGCGCTCCGCTTTGACCAGCGTGATACCGCAACGGTCGGCCTTATCCTGTCCGCGTTTGCGGTCTGGGGCACGTTCGCCGGAGGCGGCCCGTTCGCGCACGAATCCCTGAATGAATCCGCTCTCATGGTGTTGATGTTCATGGTCAGCACCGCGGTACCAAGCCTTGCGCTCAGCGCGGACGTGGCGATGCGCCAGGAGGCTCAAGACGAGCTCCGCCGTACGCATGGCGAGCTCAACCAGAGGGTGGATGCGCGAACCGCGGCGGTGCGCGCGATGAATCGCGCATTGCAGGCGGAGGTCGAGCATCGCAGGCGAGTGGAAAGCGAGCTTGCTCAGCAGCGGTCGTTCCTGCAGGACGCCCAGCGCCTCGCCAATCTCGGCAGCTGGGTGCGCGATCTCGACCAAAACAAGGTCACGTGGTCGGAGCAGCTGTACGAGATTTTTGGAATAGAGCCAGGCGAGGAGTTTGCCGGCACCTTTGAAGGCTACCTCAAGCGCATCCATCCGGACGACCGCGAGCGGGTTCGCGAAGAGGTGGAGCGCGCGATCGCGACGGGTGAGGGCTTTGGTGCCGAGCGGCGCATCATGCGGCCGAATGGCGAGGTCAGGTATATCCAGACCTGCGTCGAGATGTTCAAGAACGAACAGGGCCAGGTCGTGCGCATGCACGGGGTCTGCCTCGACGTCACCGATCGCAAGGAGGCGGAGCGCGCGCTCGAACGCACCCGCGAACACCTCGCGCAAGTCCACAAGATGGAAGCGATTGGACAGCTCACCGGTGGCATCGCCCACGACTTCAACAATCTGCTGATGATTGTCAGCGGCCACGCCGAAATGCTCAGGCGGCGCGCGTCCGACCCGAAGGCGATCCAGGGGCTCGAGGCCATCCGGACCGCGGCCCGGCGGGGGGAGGGCCTGACCCGCCAGCTGTTGACCTTCTCACGGCGCCAGCCGCTCAATCCGGTGGCGGTCGATCTATGGCAGCGGATCGAGGCCATCCGGCCGATGCTCGGCAGCTCATTGCGCGGCAACATCGCGTTTGTTGTCGATATCCCTGATAATGTCTGGCCGGTGAAGGTCGACGTGGCCGAGTTCGACCTCGCGCTGGTCAATGTTGCCGTCAATGCGCGCGATGCGATGCCGGAGGGAGGCACCTTCACCCTGTCGGCGCGAAACGTCGCTGCGCCGCCGGCCCGGGCGGCCGGACCGCCGGCTGCCGATCACGTCGAGATTGCGCTGTGCGATACCGGCACCGGCATCGCTCCCGACGTTATCAAGAAGATCTTCGATCCGTTCTTCACCACCAAGGAGGTCGGCAAGGGCACTGGACTGGGCCTGTCGCAGGTTTACGGCTTTGTCCATCAGTCGGGCGGCGTCGTCAACGTCCATAGCGAACTCGGCAAGGGCACGACCATGACCTTGTGTCTCCCGCGCAGCCGCGCGGTCGTGGCGGAACGGCAGGAGCCGGTTCGCCCGGAGTACACGGCGCCTGCGGAAGGCACCGTACTCGTCGTCGAGGACAATCCCGACGTCGGTGACCTGACCGCGACCCTGCTGGAGCAGATCGGGTACCGGGTCCTGCGCGCAGAGAACGCCACCGAGGCGCTCGCGCAGTTGCAGGCCGGCAGCGCAGTCGACGTGCTGTTCAGCGACATCGTCATGCCGAACGGCATGAACGGCATCCACCTGGCCCAGGAGGTGAGCGAACGCTATCCACAGATGCGGGTCGTGCTCACGACCGGCTACAGCGACATTGCCGCGGCTGCGGAGGTGCGCTTCCCGATCCTGCGCAAGCCATTTGAGGCCGCGGCGCTGGAGCGCGCCATCCGCAATGCGCTCGCTTGCGCGCCGCGCCGGGCCGATGCCGCGGCCGACCCTACGAGTTCGCGCGCACCACGCGCTTGATCTTGTCGAGCGTGAAGCTCTGGCCGCCGATCGAGAGCACCGGCGGCGTCTGGGTCAGGTCCACGGAATCAACCACTCCCTCCACCTCGGTCGACACCGCTACAGCCTGCCCGCTCGCATCCTTGCCGCTGATCGAGATCGTGTAATTGCCGTCCGGCCATAGCGCGCCGCTGCTGTCGCGGCCGTCCCAGGTGAAATTCTGCGGACCGGCATTCATGGTGAAGGTGCTGGAATAAACCGTCTGGCCGGTCGCGCGGCGGAGGCGGCGCAGCCGGAGCTGCAGCCGGAGTCGGTTGCGGCGCCGTCGCGTCGACCGGGGAGGCCGTCGCCACGACGACCGTGGCCTCGAGCGTATCGGCTTGCGCAGCGGTCGCGTCCTCCGCGCATGCCGCTGGGGCTTTCCCCGCCGTCGCCACGTCGATGCTCTCGACCGGCGCGATCATCGGTTCGGGGATCTGAAACGAGGGAACCTCCGCGGTGGCCTCATCGACCGGCGCCGCGAGGCTCGGCGGGTCCGTACAGGGTTGAGGTGGCGCGTGTTCGGATGATGATAGCCTGCTCCTCGGTGCGCGCGCGGCCGGGTGATCCTTTTCTGGCGGGGGCGTCTGCACCGAATCAACCAGCAGCGCGAAGGGGGACGTGGCCTCCCTGGCGTCGTTGCCGGCGGAGCCACCTGCGCGGACCGAGATGACGGTGCGCGGCATGGACGAGGTTTGGTTCGGACGCGACGCGCGGCACGGGAGACCTCTCGGACTTAATCTGACGCTTGCTTTGCAATCCCCGGGCCATCCCGGTCGGCGTGTGGCAGCTTCGTGATTTCAATGGCTTGAGGGCACCCGCTGGGATTGTGTAGAGGGTGCTGTCGGCACGACCTTGCTGGTTTGACGGCAAGAACTGCCGAGCCGTCGGCCCGCGCCCGCGATGCGTGGCCGATGTGCCTGCGACTACCTATAATTAGGGAGTTGAGGCCGGATCGCCGGCCTCCTCTGGGAGCATCGACGTCGTGGCCGGCATGCGCAATTCGCTTGATCTCGAGGGCCCCCCCGGCGCAACCCGTGTCGTGGTGGCGATGTCGGGTGGGGTCGATTCCTCGGTCACCGCTGCGCTGCTCAAGGCCGAGGGCTACGACGTCGTCGGTGTCACGCTGCAGCTCTACGATCACGGCGCGGCGACCCACCGCAAGGGCGCTTGCTGCGCCGGCCAGGACATCCACGACGCGCGGGCGGTCGCCGATCGCATCGGCATCCCGCATTACGTGCTCGACTACGAGGATCGCTTCAAGGAAGCGGTCATCGACCGTTTCGCCGACAGCTATCTCGCCGGCGAGACGCCGGTGCCGTGCGTCGAATGCAACCAATCGATCAAATTTCGCGATCTGCTCGGGACCGTACGGGAGCTCGGCGCCAGCGTGCTGGCGACGGGCCACTATGTCGCATCGCGGCCGCTCGCCGACGGCACCCGCGCGCTCTATCGCTCGCGCGACGCCGAGCGCGATCAGAGCTATTTCCTGTTCGCGACCACCCGCGAGCAGCTCGAGCTGCTGCGCTTCCCGCTCGGCGAGCGCAGCAAGAGCGCGACGCGCGCGCTGGCGCGCCGCTTCGGTCTTGCTGTTGCGGACAAGCACGACAGCCAGGACATCTGCTTCGTGCCGACCGGCCGCTACACCGAAGTGATCGAACGGTTGCGGCCGGGCGCGGCCGAACCGGGCGAGATCGTCGATCTCGAGGGAAGGGTCCTCGGCCGCCATGACGGCATCATCCATTTCACGGTCGGACAGCGCCGCGGTCTCGGCGTGGCCGCTGGCCATCCGCTCTACGTGGTCCGGCTCGACGCGGCACGACGGCGCGTCGTCGTCGGCCCGCGCGGGGCGCTGCGCACGAGCCGCATGCGGCTGCGCGACGTCAACTGGCTCGGCGAAGGCTCGATCGATCATGCGCTCTGCGCCGGCTGGCATGAGGTCTACGTCAAGGTGCGCTCGACCCGGCCGCCGCACCCCGCCTGGCTCAGCCGCGGTGCGCGCGGAATTGAGGTCGATCTCGTCGCCGGCGAGGACGGCGTGTCGCCGGGGCAGGCCTGCGTGTTCTACGATGCGCCGCAGGGGCAGGCGCGCGTGCTGGGCGGCGGCATCATACAGAGCGCGGTGACCTTGTCCGAGACCGCGCCCGCGCGCGAGCGACGCGTGACATCGGGCGCAAGCCTGACCTAGCCGTCGTTTTTCGAGGCGCATGTAGGGGCGATGGCCGGCGAAATCGACAATGCGAGGGTCGTGAGGGCCTATGCGCGCTGGGCGCCGGTCTACGACGTCGTGTTCGGAAAGGTGTTTGAGCGCGGCCGCAAGGAATCGATCGCCGCAGCCGAGCGCATCGGCGGGAGAATCCTCGACGTCGGCATCGGCACCGGGATTTCGCTCACCGACTATGCGCCGGTGAACCGCATCGTCGGGGTGGACTATTCCGAGGCGATGCTGCGCAAGGCGCAGGAGCGGGTGCGCGCGCACAAGCTCGACCATGTCGAGGCGCTGGCGGTGATGGACGCGCAGCAGCTCGGCTTTGCCGATGATTATTTCGACGCCGTGGTCGCGCAATATGTCATCACCACGGTCCCCGACCCGGAGAAGACCCTGGACGAATTCGCGCGCGTCACGCGGCCAGGCGGCGAGATCATCCTGGTCAATCATCTCGGCGCCGAGACCGGCGTGCGACGCGCCTTCGAGCAGGGCTTCGCCCCGCTCGCGCGGCGGCTCGGCTGGCGGCCGGAATTCGGCTGGGATCGTTTGGCGCGTTGGGCCGAATGTCACGGCGGCGTGCGTCTCATCGAGCGCCGCGCGATGCCGCCCTTCGGCCAGTTCTCGCTCATCCGATTCGAGCGCACGCGCGCTCCTTAGCTTTCCCGCTCTGCAGGGGGTGGGCAAAGACGCCTGCCAGGCGCGAACGGACGCGTTCGTCATATTCAATGTCAAACAAGCAAGCTTCAGCGGCCCCAGGTTTGGTCGGGCTTGGGGGTTTGCCCGTCTCTTTTCCCATTCCCCCAAACGCGAGGGGGTGTGGCGCGCCAGAGCAGACGCCAGAAGAAGAAACGCGCCTGTCCAGCGCGCCACCGGCTTTTCCCGCTTTCGCGTTCCACGGTGCCCGGACCCGAGCCGGCCCGGTAGTAG
>Ga0066903_100000546_pt1 | contig 24224 bp, 25 predicted proteins | sample PanSoiMetaGPlot1_FD_67491 | JGI IMG/M metagenome (GOLD analysis project Ga0066903, IMG submission 67491) | Tropical forest soil microbial communities from Panama analyzed to predict greenhouse gas emissions - Panama Soil - Plot 1 (version 2) | ecosystem: Environmental > Terrestrial > Soil >... | reverse complement strand
TCGCCTCGGTCCCGGCCCTGACGTGCGTCTACTACCGGGTCAACCAGGAGAATCCCGACCTGGCAGCCGCCTTCGTCAACGGACTGACCGACCCGGCGGAACTTTCGGCCGACGAACCGCTCTATCTCTTGCGCGAAGCCTTCGACAAGCGCAACGAGGAACTGCAACGGCCGAATTCCAAGGCCAAACGCTACCGGCCGGTCGAAGTCATCGCCATGGCGATCAAGTGCGTGAATGCCATGCACACCGGTGACCGGCCGAAACAAATCCGCTGGCGCAGCACGGGCGCCAGGCCCGAGCCGATGCCGGAACTGGCTGTCAAGCCGGCCGCACTCGCGGCAGAGTGACGCGACGATCCGCTACCCCACTCGATTCCCACGCCAGGGGCCAATTGCACAAATGCCCTGCACGGCGGCGGATCGCTCTTTTCATTAAGATGAGGACATGAACGAGAACCCGAAGGACCCCCCGCCGCCCCGCGACCGGCCGCCCAGCTTGTGGTTTCAGAAGCTGTTCCTGCGCGGGCTCCGCGCCATCCGCGACGAGCGCGGAATCCCGCTGACGGACGAAGAGTACGCCAAGCTCGAGAGCTCTCTCAAGGAGCCGGAATGAACGAGAAACCCCCGGAGAAGAAAGCCGCCCCACCCGCCACCCGCGAGTACAGCGAAGCCCTGATCGACCCGCATCTGCTGCGCGCGCCGGCGATGGCGATCTGGATCGACCAGCCGCTGTTCGACCGGGCCAAGAATATCGCCCTCTACTTGAGTAAGGCGGAGGGCTTCGTGCCGCCGCATTTGCTCGGCAAGACGGAATCGTGCTTTGCCGTGGTCGAGCGGGCGCTGGCCTGGAATCTGAGCCCCTTTGCGGTCGCCAATTGCTGCTACCAGACCCCCAATGGCCGGGTCGGCTTCGAAGGCAAATTGTGCCAGGCGGCGATCGAGAACTCGGGCAAGCTCGAGGGCGGAGTCAAGTTCATCCATATCGGCGACTGGACCAAGGTCGCCGGCAAGTTCGAGATCAGAACCAGCACCAAGTCCGGGCGCGAGTATGCAGTGCCGACCTGGTCGCGCGATGAGGCGCGGGAATGGGGCCTCGGCGTTATCGTCTCGGCCAAGCTCAAGGGCGAGGAGGAGCCCAGGACCTGGGAATTGAACCTCGCCCAGTGCTTCCCCCTGAACAGCACGCTGTGGGCGACCGACCCCAAGACCCAGATTTGCTATACGGCCGTCCGCCGCTTCGCCTCGCTCGCCATGCCCGGCCTGTTCATGGGCATGGATTTCGACCGCGAATCCTCCGATGAGGATTCCGAAATGGTGCGCGCGGCCCGGGCCAAGGACATCACGCCCCCGGCGCCCACGCGCGAAGACTTCAAACAAACAACCGTCGACCCGGCGGCGGGTGCCGGTACAGCCCCCCAGCGGGCCGGCACAGAGGAGGAAGCCGCTCCCATCGGCCCCTCCACCGGGGATGAAAACTTGACCGCATCTGGTCAAGAATCCGAGGAACCCACGCGCGTCAACGTCACCGAGGGCGGAACTTGGTATGCCGTCCTCGCCTCGACCGGCATCGAGTTCACCAGCGAGGACCCGGTCGCCTTCGTCGATGAGATCCTCAACGAGGCCATGCGGGTGATGAAGAAGGTCAAGGACCTGAACGCGCTCTGGGACGCCAACAGCGCCCAGTTCCAATTCCTGCCCGAGGCGATGGGCCAGCGCATCCGCGACCAATGGCCCCGGGTGAAGAAATCCGGTAACCCGAATCAGGATAATCTCGTGTGACTTCCCTGCTGATCCGGCTCTGGTGCCGCCTGCTCGGGCATCGCTGGGTCCCGGTCTATGGTACAACCGACACGCATTGTCAGCGCTGCGGCCAACGGAAGGGGGATTCCAAATGACCGATTATCCGACGCGGATTCAGATCACCGACCCCGCCACCGGCAAGGTGCTCGATCTTTCCGGCAATCTGCAGCCGACCGGCGCGACCGGACCCACGGGCCCCACCGGGCCGACCGGCCCGGCTCCCGACATCATCGAGGTCATTTATGCGCCGGAGGAGTTTGCCGACTTCACGGCCATGCGCCAGGCCATCCTGCAGAACCAGGCGACCCATGCCGATGGCAAGATGCGCGCCGTCGTCCAGTTCCAGCGCGGCCGGGTCTACGAATACACCGATAACCAATTCCTGAACGGGGTCCAGAACTACCGCTGCGAGGCGATCGGCGAAGGTGCCCGGCCCAAGCTACGCAACATTAGGACGGGGGCGCCGGTGTGGATCCTCGAAGGCCCGCTCTGTCTCGGCAAAGGCTCCAACTGCTTCACCGAGCCCTTGGACAAAACCACCGCCATGGCCTTGATCGATACCGCGCAGAAGGGCGCGACCACGGTGCAGCTGCAGTCGAGCAGCGACGCTGCCAAGCTGAAAGCCGGGCGCTGGCACGCCGTCTTCTCCTGCAGCCAGCAGATCACGGGCTACCCGCCCAATGTCCGCTGGATCGACTACTGCAAGGTTGTCAGCATCAACGGGCGCGTCGTCACCCTCGACCGCGCCCTGCAGTTCAGTCACTTCGCCGACTATTGGGAAGATCCTGCCGACCAGCTCTCCATCGGCAAGGCCCGTATCGGGCTGTGGGATGGCTTCGATGGGGTGACCCGCGCGAACCTCGATGGCCACTGGAAGGGGATCGAGTTCATCGGTGACCGCCAGGATCGCGACACCACATATGTCGAGAGTCACATCAACTGCCTGTTCGAGGACTGCAGCATCTCCAACTTCTGGCCCTCGATGAACAAGTGCGTCGAAGCCCGCAACTGCAGCTTGACCGGTTACGGGAACCAGTTCGCCGAGCCCGACAAGCTCTCCGATACCCTGATCTTCGACGGCGTTACCGCGACCGATCCGAGCAAATATATCGGCGCCATTTCGGGCTTCACGCATTTCGTCATGCGCGGTTGCAATACCTCCAGCGTCAAGGTCAGCCCGCGCTATCTTGAGGTCAGCGACAGCACCATCGACAGCTTCGGCAATGAGTGGCTCTCCGTGCCGATCTCCTGGAATTTTCAGGGGCCGATCCTCGAAGCCAGCTTCAGCAATGTGACCTTCGCGGCACGTACGGCGAAGCAGCCGACCTGGACCTGGAACTCGGCGCCTGTCGGCGGCGATACCGGCCCGCTGCCCCTCTCGAGCGCGTCCTGGTCGGGCAAGAAGCTCATCATTCCCCGCAGCTTCGCGCATTTCGAGGCCTGGCTCGTCTGGCTCTACGAGGGCATCATGCTGTTCACCGGTCCGCGTGTTTACGACCCGCAGAAATATGGCCGGGTCGATAAGCTCTATGCGCCCCCCGACGGCTCGGCCATCTGGTGTGATGTGACCTGGATCGCAGGATCCAAGCCGACCTCAGGCAACCTGCATATTCCCAACCATGGCCTCAGGAAGCTTGTCTGGAGCAACGGGACTCATGTCGATCCCGGCAATTGGATCGAGCCCGATTATGTCTGCATGGAGGGCACGCCCGCCGACCGGCCCTTCCCTCAGGGCATCAGTTGATGCCTGAGATGACTCCGGTCTCGAGCTCACACCTTGCCGCCGTCGGCTACGACGCCGAGGCCCGCGAGCTCACGATCGAGTTCACCGACGGCAACACCTACACCTATGCCGGCATCGAGGCGCAACTCTATGAGGACCTGATGAGCGCCAGCTCGCCCGGGTCGTTCTTCTGGCGCTACATCCGGCAACGGCCCTTTACCTGGGAATGAATCAGAAGCGCCCGCCCCCGATCCGCAGCAAGACCCACCGGCTGTGGATTCAATCCCTCGCCTGCAGCGTCTCGGGCTGCTATCGCCCGCCCGAGGGGCATCACGTTCGCTGGGGCTTCTATACGCTGGCGCGCAAGCCCGGCGACGACAAGCTGGTGCCGCTCTGCCGAATCCACCATGACGAGATCGAGCACGGGGCCAAGAGCTTCGAAGCCAAATATGGCGTCGACCTGAAACTCGTCGCCGATACACTGTGGACCATGTCGCCGGGCAACCCGGCCAATGAAGGGGGACTGCAATGGGCGGACCATATCCCGCGTCGGTGATCGTCGTCATGCCCGACGGGACTCAGGTGACCTACTATCCCGATAGCGGCGTCGAGCCGATCCCGCCGCAGCCTGGGGGGCTCGATCTGCGGGCCGATTTCGATGTCGTCTCGCCGGGACCGCTGACGACGGCCAACAAATGCAAGATCTGGGGCAATCTGCCGAGCACGACCAAGTATGGCAACGGGCTCTGGGCCCCAGACGCCGGCCCCGTGCTCTACGACGCCGACCCGCAGGGCAAATACTTCTCCATCGTCGCCGATGGCGGCAAGAACGGCGGGCAGTGCATCCGCTTGTGGTATCCCGCCGGCGAGGTGGGCGAGCAGCAGAAGTTCTACCAGATCATCTGCGGCCCCCTGAATGCGACCATCAATATGGAATTCGACATGCTCTTCGAGCAGGGATTCAACTGGTGGACCGATGTCGGCAAGATAGGCCCATTGATTGGCTGGGGCGGACGATCTGGAGCTGACGGCGGCCTAACAATATTCTGCGTCTGGCAAACCGGTACAGCGCAGAGCAAAAGCTTCAATCCCATTATTCAAAATCAGCAAAGTCCCTCGGAGTGGGGCTCCAACTTCATCGTGCCAGCGATCTACACGAAGAAGTTCGTCGCCAACCAATGGTACAACTGGCGCTGGCAGCTCCGCTGCGACGGGACTGAGGGCTCCGCCAGGGTCTGGCTCGATGGCGAGGACTTAGGTGCTGAGACACCAAATGGCTTCGGCAATACTTCGATCACTGACAACATCATGCTGGAGCACGGTTTCTGGCATGGCGGCACCAGTGCACCGCCGACCGATGGCTGGATTCGCCAGGATAATATTCGTATTTGGACGAGCTAGATCGGGAACTGCCGGGCGGGAATGATCGAGAGGAATCCGCCGGCCGAATCCTGGATCACCGAAATGGTCTGCCCGACCGGGAATTTGACCTTCCATTTCGTTCCCGCGGCGAGGTAATCCGAGCCCGAGGCGTGCGCCACCGCCGCCCCCGCCAGCGAATACCAGCAATTCGTGTTGGCGGTGATGACGGCGACGGAATAGGGATTGGCGAAGGCCGCACTCGCATTGGCCGCGGCCCCCACGGTCACCATCTGGCCGGCGCCGAAATCGTATTCCAGGGCATCGACGACTTGCCCATTTCCGACGGTGGCGGCAACGGCATCGACCATGATGATTCCTCCTAGTAGACGGTGAGGGCCTGCAGCTGCGCCGGCGTGAGCGCGGTGTTGTAGTAGGTGAAGCGGCGCAGCCAGCCATTGAGGGGTTGTGCGGCGCCGGCGCCCTGCGCGCCAAGCCGCAAAAAGGTTTGGGTTGTCGGATGGGCGCCGAGGCCAGAGCCAACGATCGCGCCGCTCACGGCAAAATTGTTGCCGTTGACTGCATCGACGGCGAAGGCAACTTTGTACAACTGAAGGGCAACGGTCTGTTGCGGCGCGTTGAAAGAGAACTGACCCGCGCCGCCAATGATGCACGTTGCAACAATTTGGTTGCTACCCGTGCCCCGAAAAATGAGCATTCTATCCGACGAATTGTTGTCAAGCTGGATTGCGGTCTGCTGCCCTGTACCGATGGCTTCATAAATATACTCAGCATCAAACGTGCCCGTGTTTTGGTTATACCAGCCACCGAGGGGCGCGCTGGCGTTATCGACGGCGCGGGTCACGGCCACGGTCGATGTGGCAATCGGCGAGGTGGCGAAGGCGCCCAGCTCCAACTGCGGCAGGCCGAAGCGGATCGTGACATCGGTCGCACCAGCCGCCGCCGTATTTATATTGAGAGACAAGCGGGTCCAGGCCGTCGTGGCGGGCGCCGTCTGGGGGTTGGTGACGAAACGTTGCACGGCAAGATTGGCCGCAGACGGCATGATGCCAGGCAGCCCGGTGCCTTGGACTATGGTGAGTGCGGCGTTGAAGAATTGTAATCCCATAGAAAGGGAGGAGATATTGGTGAGCGAGCCGCCGACGAGTTTCATATAACAGGAACCAGTCCATATTTGGCCGGGGGTTGCGGCGGCATTGTTATTCGCATCGGTAAGGAAGTTGAAGTTTCCTCCACCTGTCGCGGTGCCAAAAATCCGCAAATCAACATAGGCGATGCCGTTCTCGGTCCCGGTGCCGACGACGTTGAGCGAGCATCCCGTGTTGGTGGATTGCGTCCAGTTTGTCGGCAGCGTTCCTGGCGTCCCGGCGACGGCCCCAACCATGGTGTTGTTGCGGATCGAGTTGGTCCGCGCCTCCTCTATCAGCAGCCCGCGCGGGGTCAAGGCCACGGGGTCATAGTCGAAGCGCGCGGCATTGATGGCGGCGGTTTGCAGGGTGCCGGTATTGTCGAAGTATGGGCCCGTCGTCGTCCGGGTGAAGGTGATCGAGGCGTCGAGGACCCCGGTGGTGAAGTCGAAAACCTGCGCCGCTGCCGGGATATTGAGCAGCGCGACCGCCGGGGCGGCCGGGGGCAGCGCCGGGGTGATCGAGACATAGCCGGCGGCGGAATCGGCGATAAAGGAAAGCGCTTGGCCCGCGGGAATCTTCAGCATCCACTTCGTGCCGGCGGCCAGGTAATCGCTGCCCGCGGTCGCCTTGGCCGCCGTCCCACCGACGGTGAACCAGCAATTCGTGGTCGCGGTCAGGACGACGACCGTGTTGGCGTTGGGGAAGGCAACGGGGGAGACGGGCGCCAGGCTGATGGCGATGACCTGCGGCAGATCGTAGACCAGGGCGTTGATGACGGCGCCCCCTACGCTGGCGGCGATGGCGTCGGGCATGGCTTCGCTCCTAAACGGGCCGCATGGGGATGACCCCGATGATTCCGAGCAGGACCAGGATCGCGATCAGGACCACAATCACGATGGCGACGTTCTTGAACGGCGGTTGGATGGGCAGGATCTGCACGCAGTAGATCACCAGCCCGAAGATCACCACGACAACGAGGACGTAAATCAGCAGGCTAATCATCTATCGCCTCCCTCGACGGCGAGCTCGCCGTTTCTTTCCTCGGCTCGAGCCTCGGGCGACCACGGCATTGGCCTGGCGGATTGCCGCCCCCTCGCTCTGGCCTCGCGCCAGCGCACTATTGGCGATATGAGACCACTGCCGGCGCTGCTTCGCGCTGCGCGCCTTGCGGGTATGCCTGCGAGCTGACGCTGCGGTCCACGGCATTTAGGCCCCCTGATGGAAACCGGGCGGCGCGAGCTGGCGCAGAAGTTGTTGTAGCAGGCTGGGCGCCGGCGCTTGCCCAGGCGGCACGGGCACGTTGAGAAGCGGCTGGGCCTGGAACGGCCGCCAATCGCCGGGACCGGTCTCAGCCGGCAGCGGCGGGCCAGGGCTGATCGTCGGCCCCTGGTGGTGCTTCCAGAACATCTGCGAGCTCGGGTCTTCGGCCGGATAGGGGACGGGGGCGAATTGATCCGCCCCTGGCGGCGGATTGCCGGGATCGTAACGCGGCGGCTCGCCCTCAAGCTCGGGCACGTAGACTCCAGGTTTCCTGTCCCCGGGCGGCGCCCCTATTCCCGGCGGGCGCCACTCGAACGGCTGCGACCCTGCTCCCGGCGTCCCGCGCATGGCCCGCAGAATCTGGACGACCGGGTGGTTATCGAGGTGCTGCAGCAACTCGGCCAACTGCTGCGGGGTCATGCCCTGGAGCAGGCTTTGGATGTCGACTCCATTGGCCATCTCAGCCCTTCTTCGCAATGAGCCAAACCAAAGGGAGAACGAGGAGTGCGTCAGCCGCTGCCACCAGAATCATCTTCTGAACGCTCGCCTCCGGGTTGATCAGAATCAGCCAGGTCAGTGCCGTTGCGGCGGCGAGACCCAGCAGGAGCAGCGAGCGCGCGCCCAGCAGCGTCAACAGGGTCTGGATATAAAGGGCCGTTTTCTGCTGCTGGCCCGCGATCTGGAGAATCCTTTGTTCGGCCTGCTGCAGCTGCGCTTCCCGCAGGGTGATAGCCGGGGACGAGGCCCCTGGGCTTGCGCCCGAGCCTCCTGGGGACATCTGCGGCTGGTCCGCTTGCTCCTCGAGCAGTTCCATCCTGAAGGGCGTTTGCGACGGCATTGATGTTGCTCCCGATTCCGGCTGCGTCCTCGGCCTCGCGCAGTTCGGCGAACATGCGCTGGCTGGCGTTCATGATGGCGACGAACTCATTGGGGTCGATGTCGCCGTGGCGGGCCCGCTTCTCGGCGTTGTTGGCGACGGTGATCATCAGCTGCTCGATCGCCGCGCGCGCCGTCTGCGGCTTCTCGGTCTTGGGCCTCGGCATCAGGGCAAGAACCTCCATCCTCCGGTGGTGGCGGGGGCTGGCACCGCTGCCGGGGCGTCCTCGCGCGCCTTCTTGCGCCGCGGTCCCGCCAGCGAGCGTTCGTAGCCCGCCTGCGCCCCGGCCGGATCGACAATATAGCCCGGGGCGGCCTGGAAGCCGAAGACCGACGAGGCCCAGGCGGAGGCCGAGGGAGCGCCGGTCTGCTCGAGCTTCTGGATCGACTGCATGGAGAAGGGCTGGGCGCTGCGCCAGACCCACTTCGCGGTATCGAAGGCCTGTTTCTCAAACGGGTCGTCGGGGTCGCTGATCAGCGCGCCATAGAAGTCGCGATTGCTCCACCAGTCGGCGATCATGGAAATCATCGGCGCGGCCTTGTTCATGGCGGTCTGTTTGGGGTCGTGGGCGAAGGCGACGACGTCCTTGATGTAGTCGGGGATCGAGACCCGCTCCTTGTTCCCCTTGGCGTCCAATTTCCCGTTCCAGGGGAAGAAGTAGTCCATCAGCTCGGTCGGCCCCTTGCCGGTATAGAGGTAGGTCAGGATGGCGCCCTCGAGGGCGTGGATCGTGGTCATCGACACTGCGTAGGCCATGCGCGGGGTGAATTCGAGCTTCTTCAGATCGAGGTGGCTGAGATGCTTCAGGTTGCCATAGGCGTCGAGCGCCGCCCCGCCAAGGGCACGGACATCGCCCAAGGTCCAGCCGAGGGCACGGACCAGGAGGAAGGAGAGATTCTTGCCGGTCTTGGTCCAGAAGATGTTGTCGTAGACCATCTGGCCCATGCGGTCGTCGACCGTGGCCCATTTCTGCATGGCGGCGACCTGGCGTTCGAGCGCCGTGGCGTCGGGGTGGGTGCGCAGGAAATCCTGGGCCATGTCGTAGAAGACGCCGAGCTTCTGCCTGGGCACCCACCAGCTCATCAGCGGCTCGGTGATCGGCTCGAACAGCAGCTTCAGCAATTGCCGGCCGCCCTCGAGGGCCTGCTTGATCGGCTGGTCCTTGAAATCGTTTTTGAGGTCGGAGATGAAGGTTCCGTTGACGATCTTGCGCCACACCGGCTGGCCCTGCAGGACCTGGTGAATCTCGTCCATCCGCACCCGCCCGCCGCCCTTGACCAGCATGTCGACGATCGGGGCCATCTCGTGGTCTGGCGCCGGCCCGAGCGGGTTGAGATAGGCGGCGCGCAGCTTGCTGCCCTTGGCGAGATTGCGAGCAAAGCCGAGGGGAGATGTGGCGAGCGTCACGAAGCCGCGGGGATCGAGCCGGGATAATTGCTCGAGGCCGAGCGCGGCGCGGGAAAAGAGGGCATCGTTGGTGGTGAAGGTCAGATGGAACAGCGACCAGCCCAGCGTCGTCAGGTTGAGCAGGTTGTTGCCCGCCCGGATGAAGCTGCCGACGGGGCCGGTCACCGGATCGAAGATGCCCAGGTGGCTCTTGGAGGTGTAGTTGTCGATGAGGCGGGCGATCGGCTCGGGGGCCCAATAGTCGCCGGTCTTTTGCGGGCCATATTCGCCCTCGCCGGGGGGCCGCCAGACCTCGAAGCTCTTGTCCTTCATCTGGGTGAAGCCCGCCGGGCCCCGCTCGCCGTTGCGGACGAAGACGAGATGGCCATCGGCCTTCATGTCCCGCTTCATGATCTCGAACCAATAGGCGTGGTCCATCTGCTGCAGGCGAATCATCGCCAGGCGCAGCGGGTTCGTGGTGACGAGCTTGAGCTTCACCCCCTTGGCTGCGGCCCAGGCCATGGCCTCGCGCACGGTGGCGAAGACGCGCTTCTTGGTCCAGGAGCGGTCGCCCTTAAGCGGGGTCTTGCTGGCGGCGCGGAGCTCGGCTTCTCTGGCGGGGTCGGCCTCTTTGGCGGCCTCGACCTCGTCGGCGGCCTCTTGCGCGGCTCTGCGGCTCTCGGGCGTGTAGATGTGGCCGATATAGTTTTCCCGGTAGCTGGTGTCGTCGAGCAGGCCGACCTCGACGGCCCGCTGGAAGCGCTGGTCGTGCAGGGCGTGGAGGTGGTCGGCGGCCTCCTGGAGTCCGGGGGTCAACTGCCCCTCGCCGGTCTCGATGCGGTGGATCATGTCGAGCTTGCCAGTCTCGTCGAGGCGGCCGACGATTCTGTCGTACTGGCCGAGCGCCTCTCTCACCCGTGCCGTGTCGTGGGCGACCTGGGAGGCGAACTGGACCAGCGCCCGCTCGCCCGGGGCGGCACCTTCGATCGAGGTCGGCGAGACGGCGGCGATGATCTTTTGGGCGGCCTCGGTGTCGCGCAGCGCCGAGAGCGCGTCGGTGGCCTCGGCGACCGGGCCGAAGAATCCGGCCGCGGCGTTCATCGTGTTCGAGAGGAACGCGCTCGACCCCTTGATCTTGCTCGTCCGCTCGAAGGGATCGGAGATGAAGGCCTTGCCGAGGGCCTGGAAAGGCGCCCAGCCGATCTGCCCCGCCCCGGCGAGGATCTCGAGGGCCGATATGCCGCGGGTCATGACCCCCGCCTTGATGGAGTCGTCCCAGCCCTCCTTCATCAGTTCCCAGCCGCTCTTCACTTCGTTGACGAAGTTAGGGCCCTGCTCGTAGAAGGGCTGGAGCAGCGGATTCTTGTAGTCGAGCTGCGTCACCCCGCCGGTGTCGCTGACCTTCTGCAGGGGCGCGGTGTTGTCGCCGATGAAGCGCCACCCGCCTTTTCCGCCCGAATCGAGCCCCTGGGCCATGCTCCAGAGCGCTTGCTGATTCGGGTTCTGCGGGCTTTGTCCCAAGGTGCCGTAGCCCTGGACGGCCGCGAGCCAGGATCCGGCCTGCTTGTGGCGGGCGGCGAGGTATTGCCCGGCGAAGTCGATGTCGCTGGCCGGGTTCCCCATGGTGTGGGGCTGGAGGCCATAGCCCGGCCTGGCGGCCGTCGCCGGCTCGATCTGGGCGATGCCGGTGGCCCCGGAGCTCGCGTTGTAGGCGCTGGGATCGAGGCCCGATTCGGTCTGCAGCAACTGCCGCAGCAGCCCGCTCGGGATTCCGTATTGCGTCTCGGCCTGGGAGATCCGCGCGCCATAATCGGGGGCCGACGGCGCGCTGGGCGCGCTCCGCTGATCAGGCAGGAATTGCCATTGATCGGCCATTTACTGTGCCGTGGCGGGCGTTGCGGCGGCCAGGTCCGCCGCAGTCGGGGTCTCGCCTGTCGGCACCAGCGAATTGCCGTGCTTGACCCAGACCTTGCCGTCGGGTCCCACAAGACGCTTGCCGTCCGGCGCATTGGCCATGGCGGGCCCCATCTCTGGGGTAATCGGAATCGGCTGGCCGGGGGATTCCTGGGGGACCCCGGGGAGGTCGAAGGCCGGGTCGTAGAGTGGCTGGTTGGCTTTGACATAGTCCGCGTACCAGCGCCGCTGCTGGGGCGTCTGGATGCCGCCCGTGGCCACCATCTTAGGGTCGCTCAGCATATTCGGATTCTGCCAGTCGAGACCGGCATCCTTGAGCTCTTTCCGGGCGTCCTGAATCGCCTGGTCGTGAACGCGCTGGGCCGGGGTCATCCCGCCATAGGCCAAGTGATAGCGGTAGTTGAGCGCGGCATACCTGTACTGCTCGTCGAGCAGCTGCTTCCTCATGTTGAGGAAGTCGTCCATCTGGCCGTTCTCGATGTCGTGCAGCGCGACCTTGTCGCCATATTCGTCGGCGATCGACCGATAGGCGAGCGTCAGCTTGTCGAGGTCGTCACCGTATTTCTCGCGGGCGGCCTCATAGCGCCGGTATTCAAGCTCGTTCTGCTTCATCGCCACATCGACGCTGTCCTTCCACTGGGCGCGGGCGGCGTAGTAGTCGTTCCAGCGCCCCTCGTTGTAAGCCTTCATCGCCGCCGCACCCGATTTGAGGGCGGCGGTGAGCGGCCGGCGGGTCAAGAGCGAGCCCAGCATGGCCAGCGCCACCCCCCAATTCTGGAAGGCTTTGATCGGCTGGATGTCGGGCGTCGGCGGCGGGGCCCGGAGCGCGGGGTCGGCCGGCAGGTCCAGCTTCGACATTTTGTCTCGATCAGCAAGCATCGCGTCGACCAGCTTCGACTGCTGGTTCTGCTTGTCGACCAAGGCCTGCTCGAGGCGCTGGTCGTTGGCGAACTTGGTGATGTAGGCGGCCTGCAGCTCGGGCGGCAGGCTCTTCACCATCGCCATGATGTCGGGGCTCATCCCGGCGGGGAGAGCGTTGGTATTTGCCGGCGCGGGCTGGGTCTGGGGGTGGCCGATGACCGGCGGATGGGCCGGGTCGGCCGGGGTCTGTGGTTGAACCGCAGGTGCCGGGGTTTGAATCAGCGGGCGCTGGGGGGGCTGGATAGGCTGAGCGGTGACCCCGCCGGCTTGCCCGCCGCCGATCAGCTGCTGGATGAGCGCCGTTATCGGATCGGTTCCGCCGGCTGGAGGCGCTGTCTGTGGTGCATATCCTGCCATGTGCTGCCTTTCCATCGGAGCCCGGGCGGCCAAGTGGCGGCTTCAACCACCCGGGCTTCCGACGTTTCCCCCTGTGCCCCGCAAATAGCCGGGGGAAACCTATGCGGCCTGATTCAGGCCCAAACTTCCGCGGTTGCCGCTGACGCTGTAGTTGAGGCTCCCGCCCGAGGCCGCCGAGGCGAAGGCGGCCAGCGCATCCTGGAGCTGCTGGTCCTGCTGCAGCTGATAGTCGGCGATCTGCGAATAGATCGTGTCGGCCAGATTCATCGACTGGATCCCGACCTGGGTCGCATCGGCGGCCATCTGATACTTCATCCCCTCGGTCCTGGCCTGCGCGGATGCTAGGTCCTGGGCCTCCATGGTCGAGCCCGAGAGACCCATCGCCGCATAGCGCGACTGGATTCCGGCCGCGGCATCGGCATAAGCCTGGTCGGCGTATTGCTCCGCACCCGGCGGCAGCCGGCCCGAGCGCAAGCTATTGGCCATGGCGGCATTGCCCATCGCCTGGTTGGCGAGCTGCTCGAGGTTGCCCTGCTCGGGCATGGCGCTCTGGCCGCCCTGGCTGAGGGCCGCCCCCCCGAGCCCGAGGGCGGCAAGGAGCGGAGCGAGATTGCCGCCGCCCAAGCCCAAGCCGCTCCCAGTGCCGCCCGCGCCGGTGCCACTGACTACCTGGCCAGGGGCGAGAGCCGTTCCGGCTGCGGCAGCCGAGCCCGGCACGTCGGCCGCCCCGGCGCCGCCGGCACCACCGCCGGCCCCGCCGCTGAATCCGCCGCCCGCCCCAGCGCCCGCGCCTCCCAGCGAGGCCGCGGTAACCCCGGAGACGCCGCCCGTTCCTGCCTGGACTCCCCCGCGGCCCCAGCCGGCGCCGCCGAACAGGGACGAGAGGAAGGGGGTCACGTTGGACTGGCCGAACCAGCCGGGAGCGCCGAGCCAATTGCTGATCTGTGGGCCGGTCAGAAGCCCCGCCAGGCCGCCGCCCAGCGCGCCCAGCCCGCGATGGCGCGGGTTCGCGAGCGCGCCGCCGCCCGCACCCCCCAGCGCCCCGCCGATATCGGCCAGCATCGAGGGGGTCAGGAGGGAGGTCGGGCCCGAGCCGAACAGCTCGCCCAAGCCTTCGCCGGCGATCGAGCCCAGCGCGCCGCCGGCGATGGGGGCGACGATGTCCGCAATGGTGCCCAGCCCGCCGCTCATCAGACGCTCCTGTTTTGCCCGCCGCCCATATTGCCCGGGCCGCCGCCGAGCCCGCCGCCGGTATCTGGCCCAGCGCCGCCCATGTCGGCCCCACCCCCGCCCATGTCGCCGAACCTGCCGCCATAGACCGCGGTCTCGGCCGCGATCTGGTCGGCCGTGAGCGGGGTGCTGCCGACGCGCGAGATGCCGAAGCCAGGGGCGGCGAAGTTGGCCCCGCCATAGCCGCCCGCGGTCATCAGGCCGGGGACGCTTGAGACCGTCGACTGCAGGGCTTGGTTTCGCATGCTGGCCAGGAGCCGCTGAGCATAGGCGGGGCCGAATTGCTGGTAAGCCATCGAGACCTGTTGCAATTGCTGCGGGGTGAGGCGCGGGCCGGGGACGTTGAAGCCGCTGCCGAAGCCCAGCATCGAGCCGAGGTAGTCGCCGAGCAGTTGCTGCGGCGCGGTCATGGGGCTCATCACCAGCCCGGCCATCTGCATGGCGTTGCGGAGCGAGGGGGAGACCGCGGCGTTGGCCTGGGCGAAGCGGTTGCCTTGAGCCGCCGCCGTTTCCCCGGGGCCGATGCCGCCGGGCGCAGTGCCGCCGGCCCCGCCGGCGCCGCCAGGCCCACTCTGGGGGCTGATGAATTGTTTCAGCAGGGCGCCGAGATTCGTCGCCCCTGTCGGCACCCCTTGACCGGGGACGGTGGTCGGGCGGGATCCGGGCATGAGCGGCAGGCCACGGCCACCGCCACCGAGCGCGAGGTCGCCGCCGCCAGCACCCCCCGGGGACCCGAGCCCTCGGGGCGCCCCGCCATAGCCGCCGACGGAGCTCGGCGCGCCCTGGTTGACCGTCGACAGCATGTCAGTGAGGGTCGGCTGGCGGCCGAGAATCGCGCGCCCGTCCGAGGTCTGCATGAACTGCGGATAGCTGCCGGTCACGCTGCTGCGCTCCCGCGAGGTTAGAGCTCCATCACAAACGACGGCATGTCGCGGGTCATGCCTAAGCGAAGCGCCAGAGGCGAAAGGTCAGCCTGCCCCAGCTCGCTCGAAAGGTGAAACCGCCGAGCCCCTTGCGAGCGCCCCCAACTTATCAGCGCCCGCAGCAATTTCAAAGTCGCCCACGGCTCCTTGCCGAGCTGATCGTTGCCGAAGATGAACAGGCAGTAGCACTGGACGAATGTCGGCCAGTAGAAGGTCGTCGTGACACAACCGACCAGGGCGTGGTTTCCCGACATGAGGAAGAGATGGTTGGGGTCGAGCAGACGGGTCTCGAACCAGGCCCGCGTGGCGGCCCGGTCATGCTTGCCGTAGGTGAGATAGAACATCAGCAGGGCGCGGTCGAGATCCGTCGGGCGCATGAGGTGCACATCGCTAGATTCCCAGGACGGCACGAACCGATTGATGCTCTTGCCAGTTGGTCCACATCCACTGTCGGACAATCTCGGGATCCTTCAAGTCGAGGCCCTGCAGGTCGGTGCCGTTGATGCGGAACAGGCCGTTCATATCGTTATGGTAATACTGGTGGCGCTGGAGCCAGGAGCGCATGTCTTGCAGGGGCAGCGGGTCGATGACATAGACCTGCAGATTCGTGCCCAGCTGGCGGTTGATGGCGCCGACGATCTCCTGGTGATCCTGCCAGTGCCAGAAGATCCAGCTGCGCATACCTTCCTCCCCCGGCGGGGGGTAGATGATATGCGGCAAAGGAATCTTAGGTCTCCCTAGCTCGTCTTCGAGCCGAGCAAGCGCCTGGCGTTATAGGCATCCTCGAGCAGGCGGATGTCGAGCTCGCGGGTCCGGACCGGGGTGCCCATCTCGACGCTCGAAACCTTGAATTGCAGGCGCCCGGGTCCTTCCTGGAAGGCGGTCCCGGCGGGCGCCCTGCCGCAGCAGATGCGCTTGTTGCCGGCGGGGAAGATATCGGACCTAGACATGGGCCTTGGCTCCTGGCGCTGCGGCCAGTCCCTTCGGGTTGGGCGCGCCTTTCTCGGCCGGCGCCGGGGCCTGGGCTGGGTCGGGGACGTTGCCGGCCTTCAGCCATTCCTGGAACTCGGTCCATTCCGGGTTCGGCACGTCGGCGTCTTCATGGATCCACTTATCGCCCTTCATGACGCCGGCGGCGGGGGTGGCGATCAGTTGATACTCGGCCATGTTGTCCTCCTTAGGTTCGGGTGAGTTTATCACCGTTTGCGGCGGGCTTGGATCTTGCCGGCCACGGTTGTCGCCGGCCCGCCGGGCAGAACCAAGTAACCTCCGCTGTTCGTGCCGGTCCAGATCCCGGTGGCGTGATAGGCGCCAGAGGCGGGGATGGTCACGGCAGCCTGATCGGCGGTTGCGGGTGTCCCGGTCGTGCCGTGGAGGGGCGATCCATCGTCGGCCCGGAAGCTCGAATGGGTGAGGCTAACTCCGCTGCTGCCATGGTTGGTGTAGAAACTGGCGCTGCTGCCATTGAAATAGTAGGCAGGAATCGAGCCGTAGACGGCGCTGCCGTCGGTGCCCCAATTCTTGGGCGCCCATTTTGGCGTCGATGTGCTGTCGAAATGGAGGCCGAAGATGGCCGGATTCGACATGTCGTAGGTCAGCTGACTCTGCCAGTCGGGGGCGATGATCCACTGGCTCCACTCGGCGGGGGTTATGCTTTCGCACCACCACCAGGGATTTAATCCGCCGGGGCCAAAGGTCGAGCCTGGGCTGGTGCCGGGGGGCGACAGCGATTGCTGCTTGGAATCGTTCTCGGGTCCGACGGGACCGTAGGTTCCATTGATCGGTGTGCCGCCGCCTTGGTATCGCCAATAGTCCGATCCCAGGTTGAGATCCAACACGGTCGGGTGCGAGGGGTCGGTGGTATTGAACAGGCGATAGGCGGGATCGACCGTGCCGCCGGCGAAGGCGCCCAAATGCGTCGTATCGCACTCGCCGGGATTGCCGGTGGTGAGGTCATTGCCCACGGCGTCATAGGCATCGACGCCGCCGGCGATGAGGATCGTGCCCGCGGACTGGCCGATGCACATCTGGGTCTTCCACAGCGTCGTCGTGAAGTCCCATTGCAGAACCCAGGGGAATCCGCCGCTCGGTGCGGTAAATCCGGTGCGAACACGATACTGAGCAACGAGGCGCGCACTCCCAGCGATGGGGATGTTGTTGAACTCGGCGGCAAGCGAAAAGCTGGCGCCGCCGCGCACGCCCATGGCCATCTTGAGGCCCTGCACATCGGTAATGTAACCCGTGCCGGTGGGATTGGGCCTGAGCGAGGAGAACAGGTTGACCCCATTGCTTCCCGTTCCCGTCGCGTAGGGATTGATCCAACCCATGATGAGACCCGTCGCGCCCGGGATGGGCATGGCTTACCTCTCGCGCCGGGCAAAGATCGAGCCCGCCACCGTGGCCTGGGGCTGGGGCGTGATCATCCACTGCGCGTACTGGCAGCCATAATTGAAGGTGACGTTGTGATAGGGGGCGAGGCCGGCGCCGAAGCCGACGTCGGTGCCCGGCGGATAGACGGTGCCCTGGACCGGCTGGTGGGAGGATGGATAGGCCGCACCACCTTGGGGATCGCCGAGCCAGGCATTTGGGCCGCAGTTGAAGTAGAGGATGGACCCGTTGAATAGCTGGTAGGCCGGGGCGAGCGGCGAGCCGGCATTGCACTCGCCCTGATTGGCGGTCCTGAGCGAGGCGCCGGTGGAATCGATTGCCGTCGTTGTCGTGTCGTAGTGATAGGTGCCATCGGCCCGGTTGAGCAGGGCGAAGACGAGCTGCGCCTTCCAGATATTGCCGGCGAAGTTCCATTGCACGGCGAGCGGGAAGCCATAGATCGGGAACGGGGCCGCGGGGAGATTCCCGGTGATGCGGAATTGCGCCACCGTCGTCCCGCCGACCGTGGGCAGGTTGAAGAAATCGACCGTGATGGTGATTTGGTTGGTCGGGTTGAGGGTGATGATAAGCCCTTGCACATTGGCGACATGGCCGGAGGCGAAGGGTTTCAGGATCGAGATGACGTTGGCCGAGGGCGAGCCGCCGGCGCGCATTCCGGTCGGGTCGATCCAGCCGGTGATGAGTCCAGCATTGCTTAGGAGGCTGCCGGCCGGCAGCGTCACGGCCCCGGCGCGATTGCGCCCGAACGAGATTCCCTGCGCGGTATAGCCGCCGGCGCTGGGCACGTTGATAGCGTCGTTATTAGTGCCCGGGGTCAGGCCGCCGCTGCCCCCGCCCCAGGCCGAGAAGCCGGTTGGCATCGGATAGAGGAAGGCCGCCGCGCCGAAGTTGGCGGTGAAGGTGGTGGTGTTGTTGCTCACAAAGACAAGCAGTGGAAAGGCGGCGTTGGCCGGAAACACGGCGGAGATGTCGAAGCCGCCGACGTTGGTGCCGGGATCGTTGAGACCATTGTTGTTCCAGACGTTATTGTTGAGGCGCCACCAGATGCGAGCGTTGCCGAAATCTATGGCGACACAAGCGGTATTGCCGGAAGCGAAAGCGCCGCTGGCGATGCCGGGGCTGGCCCCATTGATGAAGACGGTGCCATTGCCGACGTTGAGATAGGCCTCGTTTGCCGATCCGGTGGTGAGGCTCGATGAGGCCGTGCCGATGCCCACGCCGGCATTGCCGATGGTGCCGCCGGTTGTCACCTCAAAATAGACCTTGCCCGTGGTTCTGGAACTTGTCGCCCGGACGCCGCCATTCGCGGTGCTGTTTGCCGCCGCGGTCAGGTTGCCGCCGCTCAGGACGACGTTGGCGGACATATCACCTGAGTTCCAAACCGTCGGGTTGTCGTCGCTGGTAAAGGAAAAGGCGACCAGGGTGGCGGCGCCCCCCGTGCCGTCATTGGGGTAGAAGGTCGACCCGGTATTCTGGCCGTTGAAGTAGTAGGCAGCGCTGCCGCCGCCGAGCGGGACCGAGCCATTGGCTCCCCAATTCTTGGGCGCAAACGCCGGGTTGCCGAACAGCAGGCCGCCTGAGTCGTAGAAGCGGGTGAAGGTCGCGACGTCCTTCATGTCGAAGTTGAGGAAGTAGGAGCCCGGCATGGGTGGACCTAATAATTCAGGGTGACGTTGAGGTAGACGGTGAGCGCGCTCGCGGTCGAGACCCGGATGCGGCCGGTCTGGAGGATCGAGACGCTGGTCGCCTGGATGTTGGAAACCCCCTCGCCATAGGTCGTGTCGATCGTGTGGTTGGGCGCGACCGCGACCTGCATCCCGTTGTTGGTAGCACTCGGCACTGCCGAGCCCCAGACTTCCCAATCGCCGGCGGTGAGGTTGATCGAGACGATATCGGTGGCGGTGTTGCGGACCACGCCGACCCCCGAAGCCGTGGCCGAGATGACTTCGCCGACATGGCCCGGGGCGGCGTTGCCGCCATCGATGACCCCGAGGGTGCCGTCGCCGGCACTGCCGCTGGGCGGCGGCGTTTGATAGGGGGGCGGCAAGCCACCCCCGCCGCCACCCCCGCCGCCGCCGCCACCGCCCGCGCCCGATCCGCCGGCGACGAAGTCGGCCTGGGTCCCGTTGCCCGAGATGACGACCTCGGTCGCGACCCCGGCGATGAACATATTGGCGCTGAGGGCAGCACCCCCGACATGGACCGGGATCGCGGCGAGCGCGCCGACCTGGATGGTGACCGGCCCGGAATTGTTGGCTGGCGCCAGGAAGTTGAATCTTTGCCCATTGCCGTAGCCGGTCGGCACCGGCTGGTTGGGCGCGACGGTGAGCAGCAGGTTGTTGGTCCCGGTCGCCGTGCAATAGGTCGTGCCCATGGCGGCGACCGCGGCGAACTGCTGATCGAGCAGCGAGGCCGGCTGGTTGCCGGCGGCGAGGTTGGCGAAGATTACCGGAAGCGCCATTGGTCAAGCCTCATCCGAAGATCGCGCTGTTTTCATAGTGTAGCTGCAAGAGCAGGAGAACTTCGTCGGGGTTCGATGTCGTCGCCGTCATGCCGAGGAGGCGCCCGCTGGCATCGACGTCTTTGCCGGCGATGCAGAGCCCGAGCACGGTGAAATAGATGTTTTGCGCAGCTGAATTCTGGAACTGGAGCTGGCCGCCGAAGATGTTGATGAAGGTGATGATGTTCGTGGCGTTGATGCCGGAATCGACCGAGTTGAACTCGTTGTCGATGGTGACGCCAAGCGAGGTCGGGGTGGTGCTTTTGCTCTGCACCATGACGTAGAGGCGGAAGGTGTTCTTGTAGATCATGATGCCGTCGCCGGCCCACAGCTTCGATTGCACCTTCTTGGCGAGGCTCGCGCTCGGGGTGCCGAACAGGGGCCAGACCGAATGGCCGTCGGTGCCCCAAGCCTGCAAGACCCCGTTGAACTCCTGGCCCCAGATGAAGACGAGCGGGGATTCCTGTGAGGCGATCCACCATTTCTGGCCGTCCCAGACGGTCATGACCTTGCGGGTGATGGGGGGCTGGGTGAAGGGATCGGTGATGGTCCACAGCACCATGTAGCAGCGGATATCGAAGATGTTGGAGACCGCGGCCGAGGGAAACGCGGTCATGGTGCCCTGGGTCGGAATCGCGGGTGCTGCGAGCAGCAGGCCGTCGAGCATGTCGGAGACCTTCTCGACGCTGCCGCCATAGCAGGCATAGACCCCGGTCGTCGTCATACCGATGATCCCCCGCCCGAAGACATCGACGCTGTCGCGCCAGGGGCTACCGATCTGCGGATCGACATTGGCGACGTTGAAGGTCGTCGTCGCCGGCGAGCCCGAGGTCTGCACGTTCGAGATGACCTGCACGGAGCTGTCGCCGTAAAGGTAAAGAAAACCGTTCGAGCTCTGCAGATGGATGAACTGCACCCGGAGCGTTGAGTCGTTGCTGGGAAAGACCCCGCCGCCGCTCGAGGTGGCGAAGTCGGCGATGGCATTGGGGGCGGAAAACGCGACCTTGTTGTTGAAGCCGACCCAGACCCGGCTCTGGAAGTTCTCGATCGTGGTCCCGGTAATGCCGCTGGGCATGGTCGGCAGCGTGGCCGCGGCGACCCCGTTGACCACGGCATAGGCTTGGGCCCCGGCGCCGCCGCCGCCGGTGAAGGTGACGGTGGGCTGGCCGGTGTAGCCGGAGCCCGGATTGGTGATGTTGAAGGAGGTCACGATGCCGGCGGTCATGACGGCCGTGGCCGTCGCGCCGGTGCCACCGCCGCCGGTGAATCCCACCGTGGGTGCCGAGGTGTAGTTCGAGCCGCCGGCGATGATTCGGATCGAGGCGATCGCCCCGCCCGCGGTCCCGCCCGGGGTGACCTGGCCGATGGTGACGGTGGGCTGGCTGGTGTAGCCGGTGCCGGGGTTGGTGATCTTCAGGTTGATGACGACGCCGCCTTGCACGGTGGCTGTCGCCGTGGCCCCGGAGCCGCCGCCGCCGGAGATGACGACGTCGGGGGCCGAGGTGTAGCCGAGGCCCGGCGAGATCAGATCGGCGTCGGCATAGGGCGCCACCATGCCCGGGCCGAACAGGAGGCTTCCGTCCCAGATGAAGTAGCCGGTCGAGGCGATGACCTGGAGATAGGAGTTATTCCACTGCGCGCATTGCGGCAGGGTGCCCCCGGTATAGAAGCTGTTGGCCCCGCCGATCGAGGTCACCGCGCCGGTATCGGTCCGGACCGCGACCGCGCTGCCGTCGGAAAGACAGAGGAAGTGATAGGGCAGGGCCCCGATGTTGAAGCTGTCGGCATAGACGAGGGTTTGCCCGGCATTGGTATAGAGCTGGGTCCCGAGGCCATACATGGTGCGCAGGTTGCCGCGGCCGAGCGGCATCCAATTCTCGCACCAGGGCATCTGCTGGTCTTCGATCGAGGGCCGGGTGGCCTTGCTGTTGGTGCCTTCGAAGCCTTCGAGCTGGAAGGTCTTGAGCTTCCCGGTGGCAAAGGCTTTCTGGTCAAGCGCCATGGGTTAGGCATTCACATAGTAGTCAGGGACGACGCCGAAGCGGCTGAAGGTGCCGGCGCGTTGCATGTACCACTGGTATTTCTTGAGCTGGCGATCGGCGTTGTCGGTCTGGCGCGCGTTCTCGAAGGCGAGGTGGGCGGCATAGCTCGGCACGGCGTCGGTCCAGGGGTAGGGAATCGCCTCGGGGTCGCCGTCGCTTGAGAGCGCAATCGGAATGCAGAAGCAATCCCAATCCATGATGTAGCTCCCTGAGGGCACGGGCCAGAGCGCGATCGACCCATTCACCCCCTGACCGTACTGCGTGGCGTAGGTGGGGTAGCCCATGAGGCCGATGGAATAGGCCCGGAGATAGGCTTGGAAGCTCGACCAGTCGAACTTGAAGACGGTCGGCTTCATGCCCTGGCCCCAGGAGATCGAGATGCTGTCGACGCCGTGAATCATCAGCACCCCGGGCCCGCCGCCCTGGCCGCCGCCGGCGAGCCCGGAGGGCGCCTGGCTGACCAGGGAATTGAACTGGCTGAAGTTGTAGACCTCCTGGTTGTTGGTGGTGGCAAGCGCGCCCGGGATTTGGGCTGTCGCGCTCGCGCCGTGGCCGGTCGGGTCCGAGATCGCGACATTGGTCGACTGTGGGAAGTAGCCGTCGCCGCTGGTGACGACGCTAACGGCGGTGATGATTCCGCCAGCTTGGGTGACGGTGGCGGTGGCGCCCGAGCCTTGGCCCAGGATCGAGACGGTGGGGGCGGTGTAGCCCGTGCCGCCATTGTTGACGACGACCGAGCCGATCGGGCCCGAGGTCCGGGGCAGGACTCGGATGCACTGGCCTTCCATGGCGACCTGGTGGCGCGCTTCGTTGATATAGGCGACGAGATCGGCCTGGCCCCAGAACTGATAGGCCGGGTCGTGAAGCAGGCGCTGGACCTTGAGCAGGTAGGTGTTGAGCAAGCTCTTGCTCCTAACAAAAGAGCCGGGGGCCAGAGGGCCCCCGGCCCATGGTGCCGAGAGGGGAGGATCCTCTTTAGAAAGGCTGCATCCAAATCTGGCTGTTGGCCCCGCCGACCGTGGCGGTCAAGGCGGCGACCGCGGTGGCGATGCCGTTGAGCGAGACGGCGCCGATCGTGGGCACGACCTGGATTCCCGAGCCGGGATCCTCGACGACTTGGTTGGCGACGGTGATGGCCCCGCCCGAGACCCCGGCGGTGATGCGGCAGGGGCGCGGCGTGGTGAGCTGGGTCGTGTGCGCCGGGTTGGCCAGCACCGAGGTCCCGGCGACGGTATGGTTGGCCGAGGTGACGATCGAGCCGCTGCCATAGGCGGTGCCGCCGGAGCCGGTATAGGCGACGACGGCGAAATTCATGATCGCCGTGGCCGCCGTTGTCGAGGCGGGGCTGAAGGTGAAGGTCGGGACCGCGCTCAAGGTCGTGCCGTCGCTCGCGGGATACATGCCCGTGAGCGTTCCGGATCCGGTCAAGGCGGCGGTGAGCACGGCTTGGGTATTGAGCGCGCCCGGGCCGCCGGCGGCGGTCGTATCGCGCGGGTCGTTGATGACGGTGATCTTGGGCGCCCCGCTATAGCCGGCGCCCTGGTTGACCACGGTGACCGCATTGATGGCGCCGCCCGAGATCGTGCAGGTGGCGCTGGCCTGGAAGCCGCCGACCGGGGGTGCGTCGATGACCAAATTCGGGGCGAAGCTGAAGCCCGAGCCGGCTGTCGTGATGGTGACCGAGGTCGCCAAGGCCCCACCGACGATCGGGGTCCAGGTCGAGCCGCCGGCAGAAGGCGTGATGGTGAGGCCGGTGGCGGCGCTGCCGATGCCGTTGGTGTAGCCCGTGCCCGCGTTGGTGATGAGGCCGCCGACGGGTAAACCGGTCCGGTTGGCGACCGCGAAGTTGGCGCCGTCCGAATTGACCACGGTATGGCCGTCGCCATAGGCGGATGAGGCCACGCGCCACATGGTCGAGACCGGATCGAGGAATTCGATATTGGAGACCGTGTCGAGGTCGATGCCCCAGATTCCGGCCGGGATGATGAAGCGCTTGCCCGGGAGCAGCGTGAGCATGTTGGTGAGGCCGGCGCCGCCGGGGGCGAGACCGTTTGCGACGTTGAGGCCGATGCCGGGGCCGCCGATACGGGGGAACGCCATCTTACTTTCTCCTTCCTCTGCGCCCCTTGCGGCGCTCGTGAAGCGCGCTTCGGCGCTTCAGGTGCGGCGGGCGAACCGGCGCCCGGCCTTGATTGCGGCTGACGACCGACCTCATTTGCGCCGGCTCCGGCGCGAATGCCTGAGCCCCTTGATCCCGGCGGTGATGCGGGGGGATGCGGGGGTCTTGCGCGGGCTTCTGTGGTGGTGGCGCCGTCTGCGTTCGCTCATCTAGCGTCTCCTGCTTCGCCGAGCGGCCCCGCGGTTGAGCCGGGCGCGAATCCGCTTGAAGGTGGG
>Ga0066903_100000544_pt1 | contig 24231 bp, 21 predicted proteins | sample PanSoiMetaGPlot1_FD_67491 | JGI IMG/M metagenome (GOLD analysis project Ga0066903, IMG submission 67491) | Tropical forest soil microbial communities from Panama analyzed to predict greenhouse gas emissions - Panama Soil - Plot 1 (version 2) | ecosystem: Environmental > Terrestrial > Soil >... | reverse complement strand
TGCCCGGCGTCTCGCGCGACCATGGCTTCACCTACCTGGACCACGAGCCGATCTTCTTCCCCGAGTCCGATTTCGCTCTGGTCGGGTCGATCAACTGGTACGACTACACCTGGGACAACGACCTGCTCCGAGCCGCGGCCCCGGCCGACTGGCAGGAACGTCTGCGCACCAAGCGGTTCATTCGCGGGATGCACAACGACTCGAACTACGTCCGCTGGCCGATGACCGACCTGACGTTCACGGACCGCGTGGTCTCCAAATTGACCGCGGACCTGGACGCGGCCCTGGCGAAGGTGGGAAGCGTGATCGTCGCAGTCCATCACCCGCCGCTGAGGGGTCTGCTCTACCCGGCCGAGGAGCCGCCGACGCTCGATGCACTGTTGTGGCGCGCTTTTTCCGGGAACACGCGGCTGGAATCGGTGCTGTCGGCCCGTTCTCGGCGGATCCCGTTCGTCTTCTGCGGGCACACACACACGGCCCGCGCCTGCCAGGTGGAGGCGATGCGCGGCTACAACGTCGGCAGCGACTACCACTTCAAGCGCCTGATCTGGCTCGATTGGCCGTCGGGGAAAGTTACGGAAGAGGAGTTTCGTTAGGGGTTGCGAGGTGGTGGGGTGTCGGGGTGGTGAAAAACCACCTCACCACCTCACTACCTCACCACATAATAAATCACGCCCTTGGTCCCGCCGGAAGCCCCCACTGCTGCCGTCGCGCCGCCATGTCCTTGCGGTACTGGTCGCGCAGGGCCCGGAACTCGGGCGTCGTCTTGTTGAGCATCTCCTTGCGCCGTTTCTCGCGGTCCTCCGCGGAGCCGCCGCGCGGGCCGTTGGCGAACGTGCCTGGCGGAGGCCGCTGACCGGCGCCGGGATTCTGCTGGGCGAACTGCTGACGCATCTTCTGTTGCCGGGCGATCTGCTCGTCGAGGTAGCGCGTCTTTTCGGCCGGGCTCATTTTCGCGTAGCGCTCCATTTCCGCTTGCATCCTCTTCATCCCCTCCGCGGCGAGCGCATCGCGCTGGGATGGGGAGAGCTTTTGCATAGCGTCGCGCATTTCGCGGCCCTTGTCGCGCCGTTGTTCCGGCGTCCAGTCTTTCGCGTTCGCAAACTCCTCGCGGAGCTGTTTCACTTTCTTCAGGTTCGGATCCGGGCGAATCGCACGGTAGGTCCCCCACACGAGGAGGAGCAAGAGAAGAACCAGGCCGCTACGTCGAACCCAAGGCCGCTTGTGGAACGGTCGCGACGCGGGCTTTGCTTTTGCAAGTTGATGCATGGTGTTATCTCCGACTCCGGACTCAGCACTCAGAACTCATGACTACTCATTCCACATGACCGTCGGCGTACAGGAACGATCGCGACCGGTCGCCGAGCCCGTGAACTGGATCGAAGTCGTAGGTCAGCCAGATCTGGTGCAGGCCGAGCCCCTGGGAGTTGCCGGCCAGCTCCGCGAACGTCTTGCCCGAGACCCGCGGCAGGTACTCGTAGCTCAGCCCTTCGACCTGGAACCGCGTCTGGTCGAGTGGGCAGCGGAACGGTTTGCGATTCTCTTCCATGAACGGGGCGAGGCAATCGGCCAGGCTCGGCTGGCCGGGCGGGGACGCAATGCTCGGCAGCCGCGGCGCCTGCGGCAACTGATCGCGGTTCACATCGGCAAAGTGGTGCATCGCCAGCCCCATCTGGTGCTGGTTGTTCTGACAGCTCATCCGACAGGCCGCCAATCGGACTTTTTGAACGGCCGGCAGGAGCAGGCTGATCAAAAGGCCGATGATTCCGATGACGACCAGTAGCTCGAGAAGCGTAAACGCACGGCGCATGGAGAGGCCCTCCGCTGGGACACAACGCGCGCAAAGATAGGCTCGAAGCGATGAAATGCCGCTGAGGCTGCGGTGAAAAGCGAGTGAGTTAGGAGTTAATGAAGCGGCAAGAACGTCGATCCTGTATCGTGGATACTGCCTCGCTCCCATCCGGACCGCTCATGAACTCGCCCCAATCGCTTCTGTGTCTATGTGTCCTGGCGACAGCTTGCGCCGCCGACACGCCGGCCAAGTCAACGGTCGCGCGCAAGCCCAATTTCACCGTCGGCAAGGACACCACGTTCGTGACTGGCCCGGTCGACAAAGACGGGTACGTGGACTACGCGGCCGCCCTGAATGAGCGACTCAGCAAGGGCGTCACACCAGACACCAACGCCAACGTCCCCATCTGGCAGGCGATCGGTCCGCGGCCCCTGGGCAGCAAGCCGATGCCGATCGAATTCTTCAAAAGGATGGGCATGGACGAGCCGCCGGAGAAGGGGGAGTACTTTATTGACCTGCACCGGTACCTTCTGGATCGCAAGGTCGAAGACCCCGAGGTCATCGTGGCGGCCGAGAAGGAACTGTCAGTGACCGGCGAGTACCCGTGGACGGCCAAGGACCACCCGCAGATCGCCGACTGGCTGAAGGCGAACGAAAAGCCCCTGACCTTGATTGTTGAAGCGACGAAGCGCAAGCACTACTTCTCTCCCATGACGCCGAAAAGGACGCTCAAGGGATCGTCCGGGGTGATTTCGGTGTCCATACCCGGCACACACACCTGTCGCGCGATCACTACTGCCCTCACCAGCCGGGCGATGCGGCGCATCTACGAGGGCAAGCTGGACGACGCCTGGCAGGACCTGCTCGCGTGTCATCGACTCGCGCGGCACGTGGGTCACGGCGGGACGGCCATCGAATGCCTGGTCGGAATCGCCGTCGAGAATCTCGCCCAGCGCGCGGACATCGCCTTGCTCGACGTCCCCGGCTTGGATTCGAAGCGCGTCCGCGGCTACCTCGGCGAGCTAAAGGCCCTGCCGCCGATGCCGGCCATTGCCGATGTGATCGACTTGGGCGAGCGAATCTCGTTTCTCGACACAGTAATGCTGGTCGATCGAACCGGGGCCGGTTTGATTCGCGAACTGGTCGGCCCGCCGAATTCGGACGAGGAAAAACTGCCATTCGGGCCACTCGAAAAGATCGACTGGAACCCGGGCCTCCGCAGCGTCAACAAGTGGTTCGACCGACTGGCCGCCGCGTCGCGCGGAAAGGACCGGGCGACGCGTGAGGAACTCTTCGCCAAGTTCGACACGGACATCAAAGAGCTGAAAGCCGCTTTGATCAATTCGGAGGACATGATCAAGGCCCTTCGCGGCGTCGATATCTCACCCGCGGCCCGCGGCAAACTGCTCGGCGATGCTCTCGTCAGCTGCCTGATCCCCGCCATGTGGAAAATCCAACAGTCGGGCGACCGGTGCGAACAGGGTCAGCGCAACCTGCACATCGCCTTCGCCCTGGCTGCGTTTCGGTGCGACCACAAGACCTATCCGAATTCGCTCAGCGAGCTGGCCCCCAGGTACCTCGACAAGGTCCCCGAAGACCTCTTCTCCGGCAAACCGCTCCTCTACCGGGGGTTCGAGAAGAGTTGCCTGCTCTACAGCGTCGGCCCGAACGGCGTGGACGACGATGGCCAGTCCCCGCGCGACGAACCGCGTGGGGACGACGTCGCGGTCCGGATACCGATACCGATTCCGAAGAAGTGACGGCCGTCCACTCGCCGGGGACACAGATCAATGAACGTGCTCACCCCGCTCCTCGCCCTCACCATCCTCGCGGCCGCCTGCGCCGCCGATCCGCCGGCCAAGGACAAGCCGGCGCGCAAGCCGAACTTCACCGTCAGCAGGGAGACGACGTACGTCACCGGCCCGCTCGACAAGGACGGGTGCGTGGACTATGCGACAGCGATCGACGAGCGCCTCGGCAAGGGTGTGACGCCAGAGACGAACGCCAACGTCCTGATTTGGAAGGCGCTCGGCCCGCGGCCCCTGGGCGGCAAGCCCATGCCCGCGCAGTTCTTCAAGCCCATGGGTATGGACGAGCCACCAGAGAAGGGGGAGTACTTTGTCGACGTGCGGCCATTTGTCCGCGACCGGCTCGGGATCGAAGACCGCGAGCAATTCAGCGCCGCTTTTGAGCGAATTTATCCTTTAACGCACGAGCCATGGAAGGTCGAGGACCATCGGCAAATCGCCGAATGGCTCAAGTCGAATGAGAAGCCGCTGAACCTCGTGGTAGAAGGACTCAATCGCCCGCATTACTTCGCCCCCGTGTATCGGGGCGGCGACGAGCCAACCGTCGACCTGGTCACGGCTTACTTTGCCAGGACGAGTGCGGCGCTGGAACTGACGACGGCCCTGGCAGTTCGCGGTATGTTGCGCGTGGGCGAAGGAAAGCCAGCCGACGCGTGGCCGGACCTGCTCGCGTGTCAGCGGATGGGGCGGTATGTGGGCCGGGGCGTGAGCTTGATCGAGGCCCTGGTCGGGTTCCGGTGTGAATCGATCGGCCAGCGCGCGACTGAAGCTTTGCTCGAGCGACCGGAGCTGGACGCCCGCCAGCTCGCGAGGTTTCTCCGCGATTTGAGAGCCCTTCCGCCGATTCCCCTCGTCTCCGATCACCTAGAAATCGGCGAGCGATTCGTTGCCTTGGAGCGATTTACGATTGCGATTCGCGGTGGCTCCGACACTGTGAATGCACTGACGCGCGGCGCTATCCACCTACCGCCGGAGGTGGACATTGATTGGAATCGCGCTCTGCGCAACATGAATGCATACTTCGATCAGATGGGGGCGGCACTGCGTCATAAGGATCGCGGAAAGCGGCAGAGAGAGTTCGATCGTATCGAAGCGGAGTTGCAAGCCCTCGAGAAAGCCCGCGGCGAGGACGGGGGAAAAAGCGGAAAAGGTCGGCTGGGCGCCGGGGCGGCGAAGCGAGACGTCGGTGAATCCATTGTCGACATCCTGACTGCGCTCACTCTTCCCGCGGTTCGCAAGATCCAGGAGGCGTATGACCGCACCGAACAGGGGCACCAGAACCTCCAGATCGCCTTGGCCTCGGCCGGCTACCAGCGTGATCGGAAGAAGTATCCCGAGACACTTGAGGCCCTCGTCCCCAAGTATCTTGAAAAGCTCCCCGACGATCTGTTCACAGGCAAGCCGCTCATCTACAAGCCCTCCGAGAACGGGTTCTTGCTCTACAGCCTCGGCCCGAACGGGAAGGACGATGACGGCCGGGGCCCGGGCGATAACCCCAAAGGCGATGACGTCGCCATCCGCATTCCAGTCCCGAAGCCGAAGAACAAATAGCCGAACTCGGGGGCGAATCGCCAGAGATCTCAATCAGCACTCGCGGAGCCCACGATGGAAATCCTCATCTACATCCTCGCCTACGGAATCGCCTTTGCCATCGGCGTCGCGATCCTGGCGGGCAGCCTTTTTCTGGTTGAGGACTCCCGCGCAAGCTCCTTCAAGGAAATCGGCGTGGCGGGCACATTGGCGCGGTGTGCGGGTATCGTCCTGATCACGACACTGTTGAACATAATTCCATACGGCTTCTTGCTGTCACTGGTCGTGTGGTTTCTCGGGATCATGTTTCTCTTCCAGAAGACATTTGCGCAGACCCTGATCCTGTGGCTCGTGAATGTTGTCCTCTCCTGCGGCGTGATCGGGGCGCTCGGCCACTTCTTGTCAAAGGCTTAGCGTGCGCGAGCAGCAGAATTCGAGGGGAATCGGCGATCGTTCTCCGCCCCACACTTGCCGTGCAGGAGCGTTCTGACGGTCCCGGCGGGCAATATGTTCGTTCGCCGGACCGCCTCTAAAGTAGAGGCCATATGGCCGAACCTCTGAACATCGCGCTCGTCGGCGGCGGGACTGTCGGCGGCGGCGTCACGAAGATCCTGCTCGAACACCCGGACCGCGTTGCAGCACGCGCCGGGCGACCGGTCCACCTCAAGCGCGTCGTCGTCCGCGACGCGAATAAACCCCGGCCGACCATCCCGAGGGAGCTGATCGCCACCGATATCGCAGCCGCGATCAATGACTCCCAGGTCCATGTCATCGTTGAGCTGATTGGTGGAACGGGCGTCGCCCGGCAGGTGGTTCACGACGCCCTGGCCGCAGGGAAGCACGTGGTCACGGCCAACAAGGCGCTGCTCGCAGAGCACGGGCCGGAAGTGTTCGCGGCCGCCCGGCAGCACGAGCGGGCGGTCGGGTTCGAGGCGAGCGTCGCGGGCGGCATCCCGATTATCCGGGCGCTGGCCGAGAGTCTCGCCGCCAACCAGATCACGGCCATTCAGGGGATCCTGAACGGGACCAGCAACTTCATCCTGACCTCGATGGCCGATCGCGGGGTGAGCTATGCCGACGCGCTCGCCGAGGCTCAGCGTCGCGGCTACGCCGAAGCGGATCCGACCCTCGACGTCGACGGCTCAGACGCGGCCCACAAGCTCGCCATCCTGGCGCAGATCGCATTCGGCGTCACCGTGCCGGTCAACAAGATCGAGCGCTTCGGCATCGCTGACCTGCACGCGATGGACCTGCGCTTCGCCCAGGAGTTGGGCTACACGGTCAAGCTGCTGGCCGAGGCCTGGCTCGACGGCCGCGAGGTGGCGCTGCACGTCGCGCCGGTGCTGTTGCGACACACCGACATGCTCGCCCAGGTCCGCGGGGCGTTCAACGCCATCCAGGTGGTCGGCGATGCGGCGGGGGAAGTGATGTTCCAGGGTGCCGGGGCCGGCGCGCTGCCCACGGCCAGTTCGGTCGTCGCCGACATCATCGACCTGGCCGTCGGCCGCGCTCAACGCACGTTCCAGGCGATGAAACTCTGGGCACCCAACGAACGCGGGTTCACTCTGCGACCGTCCACCGGCGTGCGCAGCCGGTTCTATCTGCGGGTGCTTGTTCAGGATCAGCCGGGCATGTTGGCCGACGTGGCTCGCGTTCTAGCGGACGAGCAAATCAGCATCGCCAGCGTGATCCAGCACGAGGCGCAGGAAGATCACCAGGGTGACGTGGTCCCGCTGGTGATCATGACTCACTACGCGGAGACCGGTCGGTTCCGGACGGCGCTCGGGAAGATCAACACCCTGCCGGGCGTCGTGCCGCCGGGGGTGCATTACTCGGTGGACGACTAACTCGTTTCAAGTTCCATGTTTCAAGTTTCAGGTTGAAGACATGGGACCTGTGAACTCAAACTCGACACTTGAGACTGATCCCCGTCCTGGACCTGATGAACGGCGTGGTCGTCCGCGGGGTCGGCGGCCGACGGAGCGAGTACCGGCCGATTGTCAGCAGGCTCACATCCTCGACCGATCCGGTGGAAGTGGCGCGTGCTCTGGTCGATGCGTTTCATCCCCGCGAACTCTATCTGGCCGATCTTGACGCCATCAGCGGTCGTGAACCGGCGTACGAAATCTATCGGGCAATCCGCAGGCTTGAAGTTGAGCTTTGGGTCGACGCGGGGGTGCGCGACGCGGGCGACGCAAGGCGGCTTGCGGACGCCGGATGTGATGTGGTCGCCGGGCTGGAGACTTTGCCCCACCCCGAAGTGCTTTGGGAAATCGTCCGGGCAGTCGGCCCGCCGCGGACGGTGTTTTCACTGGACCTTCGTGACGGAAAGCCATTGCGGGAATGGCCGACCGCGTCTGGTCGTCCGTGGCCGGTTTGGCGACCAGCCTTCATCGCAGTCGGTTTTGGCTTGGAGCGCGTAATTGTGCTCGACCTGACGAGGGTCGGTGGCGCGATGGGGACTGGCACTGAGGAATTATGCCGCGAGTTGGCCACCGAGTTTCCGCTGGTCGAAGTGATCGCCGGCGGTGGGATTAGCGGGCCGGAGGATTTGAAGCGACTGGCGGCCTGTGGCATCAAAGCGGTTCTCGTCGCGTCGGCGCTCCACGACGGGCGAATTGGCCCCGATTTGTCGGTTGGGCATCAGTCGCTCGGCTGAACATTGTTGACAGCCACGGTTCGCCGGCGGAGAAGACGTTGCGTTTCTTCGGAAAATGTTGCGACTCTTCGGAAAATGTCAAAAAGGCACCCCCCTTACCGAACCAAAGAAACGTAACTCGGCCGGAAGGCGGGTAAATTGCCCAACCACGACATCACTTTCGCCATTCATACCGCGCCGTCTGGCCGAAGCTCTCTTCCACCTCCATGCGAATGGCGTCCGGCAGGTAACGGTGCCGGTCGCGCAACTCGTCGCGGAGCTTCGCGGTCAAGTATTTGGCCAAAAGCTCGGCCGTCGTGTTCTCGATTGGCAACAGCACGCAGTCCTCCCGCGGGAACATCCACTCCTTCTCCCCGAAGCGCAGCCGAACGCTCTTGTCGCGCTCCTCGACGGCGATGAGCTTGTTCCGCGTCGGCACGAGCATGTTGTGGTCCAGCTCGTCGGTGAGCTGGCGCATGATGTTCTTGAGAGCGATGAAGTCGAAGACGTAGTGATTCTCGTCGAGCGGTCCTTCGACCTCCGTGGCCACGCGGTAATTGTGGCCGTGCAGGCACTCGCACTCGCCGCCGTGGTAGGTGATGAAATGCCCAGCGCAAAAGACCAGGTAGTCCTTGGTGACGCGGACGGTGTAGTTCTCGGCCATCTCAGTCTCAGTCCGCAGTCCTCAGTCCTGAGTCTCCAGTCTCAGTCCACTGACTGAGGACTGCGGACAAAGGACTGGGGACTCTCACAGTGGTGTGTCTTCCGTCATCCTACGCTCGCGCAGGGCCGCGAACAGGCAAGCGGTGACGAGGTCCGCGGTCGTCCCGGGGTTGCGGGCGTGCCGGTCGGACCGCAGCCAGCGGTCGAAATCGTCATAGGCGGCCCGACCCTCCGCGGTGCCGACGCCCCCGCGGTCCAAGACCTCTCGCGCCCGGCGACTCGCCTCGGCGGCGATCGGCTGTCCGCGTTTGCGCGCAATGAGCGAGTCAGGGTGAGCCGCGAGCCAAGTGAGTTGGCAGTGTTGAACGGCCGGCTCCATGCGAGCGAATCGGCCCAGTCCTTCCAGCAATGCCGGGACGCCCAGGTCGAACACGTCCGCGAAGCCGTTTGAGTATTGGCGAGCGACGAGGTCACGATCCGCGGCTAAGGCCATCACATTGCGGAGTGGGAGCGTCGGGGCGTCGCGGACATCCTGCTCCTTCGCCGTTCCCAGCCCCCCCGGGGTCGCGAGGAGAATTGCCGCGAACACGTTGGCCGCGTCCTCGTCGGTCGTGCCCGCCAATACATCCCCAACTCCGGCCCCCAGCTCACGTCCGTCAGGAACTTTCGCCAGCGGGGCGAGCAACAGCACGATGCCGAGATTGGTATTGGTCCGAACGACGGCCCGCGTGGCGCGAATCGCCGCCAGGATGGTCTCGCCGAGCGGCCGGGTCGTCGCAAGGCCTATTTCCGGGGCCGCGGCGTGGGCGCTCCGGATGAACTCGGTGTAAGTGACGTCATCAAAACCGATCGACCGGTGGACGTTCCCGGCCTTGCGCGCCGTGACCTCCCACATGCAGGCAAGTAACGAGTGTCGAGTGACGAGTGACGAAAAGGTCATTGACTCTTCACTCCTTACTCGTCACTCGTCACTTGCTGGATAAGCGAGCGAGCCACATCGATCCCCGTCGCCGGCGCCAGGGCGCGCCAGCCGGGGACTGCATTCACCTCGATCACGTACCATTCGCCCGTGGGGCCGGGCAGCAAATCAACGCCCGCGGCCACGGCACCGACTGCGTCCCCAGCTCGGAGCGCGATCGATTCCTGCTCCGGGGTCAACGCGACTGGTTCCGCGATCGCCCCCTGGGAGACGTTGGTCCGCCAGTCGCCGTTCGATACCCGACGGACAGCGGCCAGGACGCGGCCGCACAGGACGAATACGCGCAGATCCCAGCCCGAATGCGGAATAAATCGCTGGACGTATAAGACCGATTGTGTTCGTTCGATGGCCCGGAATGTCCGCCAGGCTAGCTCTGCGTCGGTCACGCGGACCATCCCCCGGCCTTCGCTGCCGAAGATCGGTTTGACCACGACGTCGCGCCCGAGCCGCTCAAATGCCTGAAGTGCCGCGTCCGCATGTTGACAGACGATCGTCTCCGGCACGCGCAGTCCGGCGGCCGCCAGGCGCACGAGCGCGAGATACTTGTCGACACACACCTCGAGCGCTCGCGGTGGGTTGAGGACGGGCACGCCGCGGCCCGCGAGGGCATGCAGTCGGTCCATGCGGAAGACGACTTGCTCGAGCGACCCCGGCGGCATGGTGCGGACGATGACGGCACCGAAGTCGTCGAGCGTCGGCGCGTCCGGCGCGCTCTCGGTCTGAGTGCCGACTGCGGCCATAACGCGGCGGAAGTCCACGGGAACGGCCGTGTGCCCAAGTGCGGCCGCGGCACGCATGAGATCGCGGACGTGCCACCCGTCGCCGCCGGAGAGGAGGGCGATGCGCATGCGATTGGTCTACGGCTCATGTCCAGCTGCGGCGCGATGTTTGCAATGACAATTGCCTGACCATCAGTAACGCCCATCTTTTGCGGGTTGGATGGGCATCTCCTTGCCGTTCGGGCGGGAAAGTCCGTTCCCGCTGTACCACTAACCATTCCGGACGCTTACAGGCATTTCCTTTCGTTACGGCGCGTAAGTCCGGATGATTCCGTAAATTGCGCCGCTGTTCTTGTGACAGGCAGATTTTGCGGCACGGCGAGTGCTGAAATTCGGCCCCGCGGAGCCGGGCGTTCATGTCTTCATCCCCGGTCGGCTCTCGCGTGCGCAGGGACGCACCTATCAACCACGTCCAGGACGGACTTTGCGATCGGCTGCCACAGCGCGCAGCCCCGGCGTTTGCAAGTGTCGGCGCCGGGTCTTCGCTGTTCCAACTTTCAGGGAGGTTCATCGTGATTCGTATCCTGCGTCGGTTCGCCCCCGTCCTCGCCCTGCTCGCTGTCTTCACCCTGGCCAGTGCGGCTTTCGCCATTGACGCCAAGGGCAAGGTCAAGACGGTCACCGCGGACAAGAACGAGTTCGTCATGACGGACGACACGGGCAAGAGCTGGACGATCATGGTGTCCAAGGACGCCAAGGTCCAGCTGAACGGCAAGGACTCGAAGTTGGCCGATCTGCAGGCCGACGATGAGGTCCAGATCTCTTACGAGAAGGACGGGGAAAAACTGGTCGCAAGCTCAATCCGGGCCACCCGGAAATGAGTGCGACCCGAGCAACGCGCCGAATACGGCAGACCGATTCCCCACCGGCCGGCGGGTGACCCCCGCCGGCCATTTACGTCCCCGCACCCGGTCACGGATGCCCCATCGGTTCGCGGCGGACACGGAACCGAAGGAGGACGACCCATGTGGAACAAGGACTCCTTGCAGGAGTTGATCCGCGACCGCTTGAGCGGACACCAATTCTTCGTCGTCGCCAATCGCGAGCCTTACGTCCACCAGTACGCGGGCAACCGCGTCCGCTGCATCCCGCCCGTCAGCGGTATGGTCTCCGCCCTCGACCCGATCTTGCGCGCGTCAGGCGGCAAGTGGATCGCGCACGGGTCCGGGTCCGCGGACCGGCGTACGGCCGACGCGCACGGCCGCCTCGGCGTACCGCCGGACGATCCCAAATACGTGCTCCGCCGCGTCTGGCTGTCCAAGGATCAGGAAGACGGCTACTACAACGGGCTCGCCAACCAGGGCCTTTGGCCCCTCTGCCACACGGCCTTCACGCGCCCGGTGTTTGATCCGCGGCACTGGCCGATCTACCACGACGTCAACGCCCTCTTCGCCGAGGCCACCGTCGAGGAAGCCGGCGACCACCCGACGTTCGTCTTCGTCCAGGACTACCACTTCGGTCTCTTGCCGCGAATGCTCAAGGACGCGAACGCCAACCTGGTGGTCGCGCAGTTCTGGCATATCCCGTGGCCGAGCCCGAAAGCGTTTGAGACGTTCCCATGGAAAGAGGAGTTGCTCGACGGGCTGTTGGGCAACGACCTCCTCGGCTTCCAACTGCGTAGCCACTGCCTGTACTTCCTCGAAACTGTTGAGCGGACGCTCGAGGCGAAAGTGGACTACGAGCGGCTGGAAGTAACCCGGCGGGGCCGGACGACTGTGGTCCGGGCGTTCCCCATCTCGATCGACTACCAGGCTCATCAGACGGACGCGCAGACTGAGGCGGTGAAAAAAGAAGTCGAGCGCTGGCAGCACCAGCTTGGGTTGTCCGAAGAGTTTCTTGGGATTGGAATTGACCGCATCGACTACACGAAGGGGATTCCGGAGCGCTTCCGGGCACTCGATCGATTCCTCGAGAAGAATCCGGCATACCGCGGGCGGCTGACGTTCGTCCAGATCGGCGTGCCGAGCCGGACACACGTCCCCGCGTACAAGCATCTCGACGACGAGATCGACCAGCTCGTCGAGGACATCAACTGGCGCTGGGGGTACGAAAACTGGAAGCCGATCGTTTATTTGAAGCGGCAGTACGGCCCGCCGGAAATGATGGCGTTGCACCGGCTGGCCAACTTCTGCATGGTCAGCTCGCTCGACGACGGCATGAACCTGGTGGCCAAGGAGTTTGTGGCCAGCCGGACAGACGGGGAAGGAGCCCTAGTGCTCAGCCGGTTCACCGGGGCGGCCCGGGAATTGACCGCGGCCCTACTCGTGAATCCGTTCTCGGTGGACGAGATGGCGGACGCCATGCTCCAGGCGCTGACCATGCCTCAGGACGACCGGCGTCGGCGAATGCAGAAGATGCGCGAGTCGGTAGCCGCGAACAACGTCTATCGATGGGCCGGGAAGTTCCTTTCGGCGCTCACCAAGTTCGAGTTCCCGGAAGCGTCGCCACCGACGTCCGCCAATGGGTCGGGTTCGTCGGTGCTGATCAAGCGCCGGCCGGCGTGGGCAGCGTGAGAATCAGTGAGCAGTAAGCAGTCAGCAGTGAGCAGTCACCAGAAAGCTGAGCAACGAGACATTGCTCACTGCTGACTGCTTATTGCTCACTGAACTCTCAACTCGCCTATCATCTATTAGCCACTCGGGAGGTTCCCGCCAATGAGCGTCCCGCTGTTTGACGCCGTGGACGAGGTCGCCGCCCGCGTGCGGGGTGCACCGCACGTCCTGCTCTTCTGCGATTTCGATGGGGCCCTGGCTCCGGTGTACGACAACCCGGCCGCCGCGACGCTGTCGGCGGAAGTTCGGCCGCTTCTGGCGGACCTGGCGGCTGGCGGCCGTATGACCGTAACCGTCGTCAGCGGGCGATCGGCCGCCGACCTCCGGGCCCGCGCCGATGTGCCGGGGTTGATTGTCGCAGGCAACCACGGACTGGAGATCGCCGGGCCCGGTTGGGAACACATCGACGCGGCCGTGGCCAAAAGTGCCGCGAGTGTGTGCAACCTTGGCGCGGCAATTGCCCGGGCGACCGAGAACATCCCCGGCGTGCTGGTTGAAGACAAGGGACTGTCCGTGAGTGTCCACTTCCGGCACGTGCGGCCGGAACAACACGAGGCGGTACGGGCCGCGATCCACAGCGTGCTCGGCGGGTGCAGCCACCCGTTTGTCCTGACCACGGGGCGCATGGTGTACGACATTCGCCCGCGGGTGTACTGGAATAAGGGGGAAGCAGTGAAGTGGATCGCCGCCCACGTTCACCAGCCGCAGGCCCTGGTGGTGTTCGTCGGCGGCGACCCGACCGACGAGGACGCCTTCGCCGCCCTGCCGGACGGGGTCACGATCCGCGTGGGCCCGGCCGTGGAAACGGCCGCCAAATACTATCTCGATGGCCCGGACGGGGTCCGCAAGTTCCTCGGATGGCTCCGGGAACACGCCCGGCCCCGGCGCCCCGGGGCTTAGCGAGTACGCGTACTCATGACCGATCCCCAGCCCGACTGGTACAAGGACGCCATTTTCTACGAGGTCTCCGTCCGCGGCTTCTTCGACAGCAACGCCGACGGGTACGGTGACCTCCGCGGCCTCACCGAAAAACTCGACTACCTCCGCGATCTGGGTGTCGATTGTCTCTGGCTGATGCCGATCTACCCGTCGCCGCTCAAGGACGACGGCTACGACATCGCCGACTTCTACGGCATCCATCCGACGCTCGGCTCTGTTGAGGATTTCGCCGCCCTCGCCGCGGCGGCCCACGAGCGTGGCATGCGCGTCATCGCCGACCTCGTCCTCAACCACACGTCCGACCAGCACCCGTGGTTCCAGGAGGCGCGCAAGGATCCGAACTCGGCGTACCACCACTACTACGTCTGGAGCGACACCGACCAGAAGTACCAGGGCGTCCGCATTATCTTCAAGGACACCGAGCAGTCGAATTGGGCCTGGGACCCGGTCGCCCGCAAGTATTACTTTCACCGCTTCTTCTCCCACCAGCCGGACCTGAACTACGACAACCCGGCTGTCCAGGAGGAGATCCTCAAGATCGTCGCCTTCTGGCTCGACCGCGGGATCGACGGGTTCCGCGTGGACGCGGTCCCGTACCTCTTTGAGCGCGAAGGAACGAACTGCGAGAACCTGCCGGAGACGCACCAGTTCCTGAAGAAGCTGCGGAAGTTCGTCGACGAGAAGTACCCCGGCACTTTGCTCCTGGCCGAGGCCAACCAGTGGCCGGAAGACCTGCTCCCGTATTTCGGGACCGGCGACGAGTTCCACATGGCCTTCAACTTCCCGCTCATGCCGCGGATGTTCATGGCCATCCGCCGGGAACAGTCGTGGCCGATCATCGAAATCATGGACCGGCTGCCGAGCATCCCCGCCGGGTGCCAGTGGGCCACTTTCCTGCGCAATCACGACGAGCTGACGCTGGAGATGGTGACGGACGAGGAGCGGGACTACATGTATCGCGAATACGCCAAGGACCCGCGAATGCGGCTCAACCTCGGCATCCGTCGCCGCCTCGCTCCGCTCGTGGAAGGCGACCGCCGGCAGATGGAATTGCTCAAGAGCATGCTGTTCACATTGCCCGGTAGCCCGGTGCTCTATTACGGCGATGAATTGGGGATGGGGGACAACGTCTACCTCGGCGACCGCAACGGCGTCCGCACGCCGATGCAGTGGAACGGCGACCGCAACGCCGGGTTCAGTCGAGCCGATCCGTCGATGCTCTACGCGGGCGTGATTCAGGATCCGCTCTACCACTACCAGGCCCGGAACGTCGAGGCGGAGTTGCGCAGCCCCAAATCATTCCTCAACTGGCTCCGGCGACTCATCCGTGTGCGCAAGAAGTACCCGGTCTTCTCCCGCGGTACGCTGCGCTTCGTCCCATGCGAGAACCGCCGAGTGATCGCGTACCTTCGTGAGTACGAGCACGATACCGTGCTCGTCGTGAACAACCTGTCCGCGTTCGCCCAGCCGGCGGAGTTGGACTTGCGTCCGTTCGCGGGGGCCGTGCCGGTGGAACTCCTGGGCAACCACGAGTTCCCGCGAATTAGCGACCGACCGTACTTCCTGAGCCTCAGTCCGCACTCGTTCTTCTGGTTCCGTCTCGATAAGCCGGACGAGGAGATGATGACGATCCCGCTCGCGGAAGGAGATACGGCCCTGGTGGGGACGACGCGGCCGGTGCCGTCGGGGGTCGGGTAAAAGTGCGACATATTGCGAAGTGAGAACGGCTGCCTTCGTCATTCAAACCAAATCAAGTAGGCCAAGGCGGCCAAGGCGACCAAGGCGGCCAACGTTTTTCCGATCTCCCCCCTCCCAGCAGTCTGTTGAAATCTGTCCGGTCCAAACCATCGACGTCCAAATGCTCATTTTAATGTGGAATTCATCTTTGCCGGTCCGGTAATCTCATTTATCGGCCCCGGTTTCGGTTCGAAGCGACGCCGGTCCCGTGGGCTGTCTCTCTCATCCTCCGAGTGTCATCCCATGTACTGGTCCCAACCCTTCCTTCCACGCCGAACGCCGACGCGCCGGGCGTTCACCCTGATTGAGTTGTTGGTCGTTATCGCGATCATCGCCATCCTGATCGGCCTCTTGTTGCCCGCGGTCCAGAAGATCCGCGAGGCCGCGAACCGCATGAAGTGCACCAACCACCTCAAGCAATGGGGGTTGGCGATGCACAACTACCACGACGTGAATGGCCGGTTCCCAATCGGGTCCACCAACAACAGTGCGACGACGCGCCGGCAGACCTGGGTCATGTATCTGTGGCCCTACATCGAGCAGGACAACCTGGGCCGGCTCGGGGACCTGCAGATCGAGTTCTACAACCCGCCAAACACGATCTGGAACACCTTGAACGGAGCGTGCGGGCGGCGGGTGCCGATTTACTTGTGCCCGAGTGACAACGGCAAGATCGACCAGGACGTCGGCTTCTACCAGAGGACTCGGGGCAATTATGTCGTCAACTGGGGCAACGCCCTCTACGACGACACGCGGACGGATTCGTCGGCGACCGCCATTCCCCAAAACTTCGGCCCGTTCTACCACAACCAGGGGCGCCGCGATCGGCCCGGTGAGGTGAACTTCGCGAGCATCATCGATGGGACTTCGAACACTCTGCTGATGTCCGAGACATTAATGGCCAAAGTTGCACCCGACAACGACTGGCGCGGCGACATCCACAACGACGACGGCCACTTCCGCTTCCAAACGGTGGTAACGCCGAACACGACTGCTCCGGACCTGATCAACAATCCGACGTATTTCACACCCAACACCGACCCACTGATGCCGGTCGCCCTCGGCAACCCACAACGCGCCGCGGCCCGGAGCCGGCACGCGGGCGGAGTGAACGCCTCGATGTGCGACGGCAGCGTGCGGTTCATTCGCAACACGATCGACCTGAACACCTGGCGCGCTTTGGGCTCGATGGCCGGCGGCGAAGCGATCGCGAGCAACTAACCACCGGAGCGTGTCGTGAGAGCAATGCGATCCGCCCGGTGGTGGGCGAGCGCGCTGGTCGTACTGGCTTGTCTCCCGGGTTGCGAGGACGGCCCGCGCACGGGCGAGGTGACAGGGACAGTCAAGGTTGCCGGCCAGATCCCGCCGGCTGGGTCCTCCATCACGTTCATTCCGACCGACGGCAAATCACAGACGGCCGGGGCGATGCTTCAGGATGGCCGTTACAGCGTTCGCGTGCCGGTCGGGATGAGCAAAGTGGAGATCCGCGTTCCGCGGCCCGTCTCCCGCCCCGGCTCCAAGGTCCAAGGCCCCGGCGCAGAAGGCGGGCTCATCGAGGAGTCTCTGCCCGCGAAGTACAACGACCAGAGCGAGCTGACTTTCGAGGTCAAGCCGGGGAAGAACGAGAAGAACTGGGATTTGCCGGCGAATTAGCGAACAAACCGGGGTGCGCGCGACAAGTTGGTGCTCGTTTGCTACCGGGAGTTGCCATGAGCCGCGCCGACACGCTGCCGATCCTCGGTCCGATTGCCGTGCTCAGCCTGTTCGCCGCGTCGTGCGCTTTGCCGGCCGGTTACTACGAGGGCAAGTACCTAGAAGAAGGAGTCGAGTCGCCCGGGTGGTGGATGCTCGCTGTCGGTTGGATGGCGCTCCCATTGGCCGGGGTGGTCGCGATGACGTGGTTCGCGAACCCGCTGCTCTTCGTGGCGCTTTGGAGCTTCCGCCGACGGAAGTACGGTGGGTCCGCGGTCTGGGCAGGGATCGCTCTCGCGCTGAGCTTGCTGCCAACCGCTCGGTGCGTTGCCGAATCAGGCCCGGGGGGGTTCCACCTGCAACCGGAACCAGCCTGGGTCTTCCCGACTCCATGGAACCGGACCGAACTCCGCTCTGGCTATTTCACCTGGGTCGCCAGCCACGGGTTCATGTACTTCATCGGTGTAGTCTGCTGGATGCAATCGCGGAGAACCGCTGGTGTCGCGGAGAACGATGTTGACGGCGAACACGAACCGGCCAAACCCCGGCACGAGACGATTGAGCCTGTTGATGGCAGCGATGATGAAGTAAGGTAATATCGCACGATTGGCTTGGAAGAGCCCGCCACTGTCTGTCGGACTCGGGAGTTCTGGCAATGCAGAGATCGAGTCTCCGAACGCTCACGGGGACTACCATCCTCGCCCTGCTGTGCGCCGAAACGGTCGTCGGCCAGTCCCCGCCAAGCCAGCCGAGCAAAGATCAGCGTCCCCCCGTCACCGACGAGTTCCGCGCGATCCTCAAGGAAATCGAAGAGGCCTACAAAGCCCCGCGTGAAGTGGACAAGGACGTTCTCGACGAATTGCGCAAGCAATACAGCAACCCGACGCCGGAGCGCGAAAGGAAGATCTTCAAGGAGATCCGACGCCTCTATGTGACGACGCCGGAGCAAGAGCAAGTTATCCTCGCGGAGATGCGCCGGGCCTATCAGCAGCCCACCGTCGAACAGGAAGATCGCATCTTCCGCGAGATTCGCCGCGGCGGGCAGCTGCCGCTCGGCACCGTGCCGCTTTCGATCCAGGCCGAGCAGTCGCTCAAGCTCTTTCGCAAGCTCGACCAGAACGGCGACGGCGTACTCAGTCGCGACGAGATGCCCGAGCCGCTGCAAAGTCAGCGCGCCCAGTGGGACCGCAACGGCGACGGATCGATCGATTACGACGAGTACGTGATCTACTACCAGGCGAGCCTGAAATTGATCGGCGAAGGAGTCGCCGCGGGCGAGATCCCGCTCAAACTGCCGAAGCCGCTCCCGCCCGCGGATGCCGGAACTGCCAGCGCCGCGGAATCGCGGCCGGCTGCCCGACCGGCGCAACCGCAGCCAGACCTACCCAAATGGTTCACCGAGTACGATCTGGACGGCGATGGTCAGGTCGGGCTCTACGAGTGGCGAAAGAAGGGGGGGTCGATCAACGACTTCCTGGCCATCGACCGCAACAACGATGGCTACATCACGGCCGCGGAGCTGCGCGCGTTCCTGGCCGAGAAAGCTGCAAACAAGTCCGAGAGCAAGACGCGACCAGAGAAGCACAAATAGTAGGCCTCACGCTCCGCGTGAGGAATTCCTCACGCGGAGCGTGAGGCCTACTGTCTGGCCGTCACCGCCGTCTCTTTGCAACCCGCTCCGCGGCCGCCTTCGCCTCCAGGCTGAGGCCCGCCTCCAGACCAGCTTCCGACAACTTCTCTAGAAGTGTTTTGGCCTCCGCGGTCTCGGCCTGTTCCAGCACACGCATCGCCCGCAAGATCACCCCCTGGGGCTCGGTCAGAATTGACTCCTCGGTCTTCGCCTTCCCGATCAATTTCTCAAGCCGCGTCCGCGACTCGGGCGAAACACTTTCTTTTGCCAGCGCCGCTTCCAGATCGAATAGAGCCGTCAGGCCGATTGTTTCGAGTTCCTTCGTCGCCCGCTCGCGCACCGGGTACCGGGAAGCGTCCAGATCCGCGATCGCTTGTTTGATTCGCCGCTCCATGATCTTGCCGTCGGGAACTTTCACCTGGTCAATCACGAACGGCACGCTCGACTTGGCGCAGGCGCCGAGCGCCCAGACCGACGGCTGCCGCACGGCCGCATCCTCGCTCGCCAGGTTCTTCCAGTGCTCTTCGAGGTTCACCGTGCCGAGCGACTCGGTTTTGCGGGCCCACGTCCTGGCGGCACCAGTCACCTTGTCCAGGTCCTCGATCGTGCGCCCCAAATAGATGTGATCGAACAGAGCGACGCCGTCCATGCTGGTGAACGCGAACCCGGTCAAGTTGAAGGGGACCCGGCCGAAGTCTTCGAAGAGGTCGCGAGTGATGACTTCCCACTCGCGCGGCGCCCGCGAGTTCACTTGCAATGCCGGGTAGAAGTTGACCACGTTCTCGCCAGCAAAGTACCGGCCCCAGTCGACCCCCGACACACCAAGCTGGACCATCACCCCGCGACCCTCCGGCTTCTTCCAGGCGAAGCGCAGGTAGCGGTATTCGCCGGGCCGCGGCTTCTCGACCACCGGGTAGTTCCAGCCTGGCAGGCTGTGGCGGTAGCGCTGATAGCCGGCGATCTTGAGACTGCAGATGCCGGAGAAGCAGTCGTCCCCCCAGGCGCCCGCACGGCCGAGATTGGTCAAGTCTTCGCCCGGATTCAGAGACCTGGCGAGCCGACCCGCGTCATCCTCCAACAATTCAATGACGGCGGCCTTCGATGGGTGCGGCGGAGCAATCGGCCCATACGCCGGGCTGATCGTCAGCGGCTTGCCCGCGCCGGGCCCGAAACCGGGTCCCGGAGCGCCGGCCTGACCCGGCAGCGGACGCCCGGGCGGGGCGGCCCTGTCGCCGTACCAGGCATGTGCGATCGGCGCCACCATGCAGGCAACGGCCATTGCACAGATTGACAGTCTCCGGGGACCCCCCATTCCGCACACTTTCATGGAAGCACTTTCTCAATCTTGCCCAACAGCGCGCGCCCCTCCGGGGCCTCTACGATCTTGAGCGCGGTCACGCAGCGCCGCAGTCGCAGCTCGTCCAGCCCGGTGCGCGCAGCCCATCGGTCCAACAACGCGGCGAGCCGTGCCTTCGCTTCTCCGTCGGCCGACTCCGCCGCCTTCCGCAAGTGCGGCAATGCGCCGTCGCCGAGCCGGAAGAGTTCTTCGGCAGCTGCCTCGCGCGTCAAGTACCGGTAGTGGCTCAGCCCTGCGATCAGCGGTCGGACCGCCTCCGCGTCCACCGCAGCCGGCGGACCTTTGCGCTCGGGAACTTTCACGGTCTTGAGGAGGAACGGAATCGCATCCGCGCGGCCGGCGGCCATCGTCCAGACCGCCGCGGTGGCGACCGCCTCGTCCGAACTCCCCAGACTCGCCCAGAGCTGTTCCAGTCGCAATGGGGTGAGCTTTCGGGGAGTCTTGAGCATCGCCGCGGTCGTTGCCCGATCCAGGTCGGCAACTGTCCGGCCAAGAAGGACGTGGTCGTACAGCCCATCTCCGCCCTGGAGCGGCGTGAACGCGATCCCGCCGAGAGTGAAGGCGCCGAAGTCCTTGAACAGATCGCAGGTGTAGACCGCCCATTCATTTGGCGCCTCGGCGGCGACCTCTTTGGCCGCCCACGGCGGGCTGCCACCTGCGTGGTAACGATGGATCCAGTTCTGCTCGCGGGAGCAGAACTGAATCATGATCGGGCCGGGTGTGAGCTTCTTCCAAGCAAAGCGCAGGTAGCGATACTCCCCCTCCTTGGGTTTCTCGGCGACGCTGAAGCTCCACCCTTTGATGTCTGGATTGAACCGCTGGGCCGGCGCGACACGGAGCGCGACTTTACCGGAGAAGGTGTCCTCCGTCTCGGCCGCAGCCCGGTTTTCCTCAGCGCCGGAAATGCCCCCCATCGTTAGCAGCGCTAACAGCCCGTCCGCGTCATCCTCGAACAACTCGACCACCGGCGGCTTGTCGGCTGCCGCAGCGACGGCGGCAATGAGAAGCACTACTAGACACGGCAAAGAGCGCGACATGGCGTCTCGCGGACTTGTCATCGATAGCTCGGCCGCAGTTTGCGCTGTCGAGCCGCCCCAACAAGTTTAACGAGCGACCGCGTAACCCGCCCGTAACCCGGTTGTAACTGCCGCACCGGTCGGGTACTGTTCAACGTCGATTCGCGTCGCAAGTCAGCTAGCCGTAACGTTTCCCGATTCGCACCCCGGAGTCCCCCATGCGCCGCTCCCACAACCGGTCCGTCCGTCTCGCGCTAGTATCGATGGAAGACCGCGTCGTCCCGGCCTTCAACCTGACGATCGACGGAGACTTTGCCACGACCAACGTCAGCGGCATTTTCATTGCCGGGACAACGATCTTCACCGCGTCGGGCTCAGGAGCGACGCTCAACGTGGGGAACATCGAAACTGCCCTTGCCGCCGGGGACGTACTGATCACCACCGGCCCGGGTGGCGCCGAGGCCGGCAACATCACCTGGGCCAACAACAGTGACCTAGACGCCCTCAACTACGGGGGGACGGCGGTCCGGACCCTGACCATCCGCCCCGACGCCACCGCGACAGGCGGCAACGTCACCGTCGACAAAGTGCCCTTCAACTTCGCCGACAATCTCAACCTGGTCGTTGACACGACCGCCCCGGCGACGGACGGGACAATTAGCCTGATCAATTCGACATCAATCGGCGGAGCCGTCAGCATCTCCCTCAAGGCGGGGACGAACACGATCACCACGAGCGGACTCGTCGCGTCGGCTCCAACCGGGGACATCATTCTCAGCGCCGACACGATTCTTGGGATGGCCGATTTCCAGTCGAACCAAGGCGACGTCACCGTGAATGCGAAGATCAACGCCTTCTTTTCCGCCTCGACGTACGACGGCACGCTATCGCTGAATGGGACCGTCGACGGGGGCCCCATTCAACTCTCCGGCCGAAACATCGACATCGCGGCGGATATCGGGACGATCACCCCTCTTTTTCAGCTGACCATTCGCCGCGGCGACACACACTATGGGTCCCACACCATTCACGCCGGTTCGATCCAAGTCGGCGACTTCGATCTGGGCGACGGGGTATTCACCATCCTCGAAGGATCGGGGCCGATGATCGGAGATGTGTTCGTCGCGGGCGACGCGGCCCTGGCGCCAGGTGGGCTCGGGACGGTCGGCACGATGACGATCGACGGCAGCCTGGTTTTCTTTGGCGGCAGCTACGCCGTGGACCTCGGGCCGACCAGCGACCAGATTGTCGTCACGGGGGTCGGCAACGTCTCACTCGAAAACGGCGGCTTTCTCGGTGGTCCGGGGAGCACAGGGCAGTTGACCGGGGCCGGGGACGTGAAGCTGATTGATCTTTCCGGCACGCTCACCGGCACGTTCTATAACGCGCCGACCGTGGGCTCGAAGCTGGTCATTGGAACTGACGCCGTACAGCTGTCGCACTATGGACCGGCGGCGACGGGAATCACGGTCGCCCGTCTGCCCGCAGCCCCCGGCGCCATCGTCACCGGCACCGACCTCGACGGCACCGCCTACACGGCCAAGCTGACCGGCGGCGGCGAACTGGTGGGGTTCCCGGACTTCACGGGCGATCTGGCCCTGGTGGCACGAGGGACGGGCGCACTTTCGAAGGTCACCGTCGCGACGCGGGCCAACGCGTCTGACGACGTGATTCGGCTCGGTGCCGTCGCGATCAGTGGACGGCTCGCGGCATTCTTCGCCCCGCGGGCAGACCTTGGCCTTGGATTCGCGGCCACGGGACCGGTGGCGGCTCTCACTCTCGCACGCGTCAGCAGTCCGATCACGTTCGGCGGTTCGGCGACGGACAAGAGCGCCATCAAGGCCGAGTCCATTGAGGAAGGTGCGTTCCCGCTGACGGTGATCCAGACGCCGGGAATCCTGTCAAAACTGACGACCACCGGCTCTTTCGGCGCCCCGGTGAACGCGGCCGCGATCGGCGCGGTCAAAGTCGGCGGGACGTTGCGCACTGCTGGATTCACTGGAATCACACCTTGGAATGTTTCCGGCGGAGTGACTTCGATCGCCGCCGGCCAGTTCGAACAGTTCGTCTTGACCGCCCGCAACCTCGGCTCCCTCACAGCCACCGGGAACACATCCTTGCGCCTGCCCGGGGACATTGGCTTTTCCAGGTTCACCCTGACCGGCAACGACGGGACACTCGGCCGGTTCGGTTTGAAGACAGTCGTGGCCAAGGGGAACGTCGAGGGCACCACATTCGACGTGAAAGAGGGCAACGTGGGCCCGGTCACCGTCGGCCGATTTATCAACAGCCAACTCTTACTGGACTACACACCAGCCGGAGCATTCAACACCAGCGGGGCATTCGACAGCGCGACGCATTTCCGCCTCGCCAGCTTCAGGACCACGGCCGCCACGATCGTCGGTCCGGCGAATTTCAACTTTGCCTTTGTCGACAGCCAGATCGCAGCCGACACCGTCGGGACGGTCCGGCTTAGCGGGCTGAGGACGGATAACTTCGCGGATTCGTTCGGGGTGAAGTTCCGGACCGCAGCGACCAGCGTCCAGGTGAAAACGGCCGGACCGGGAACGCTCCCGTTGAATGTCAATCTGATCCCCGCCCCCGGGCCGTTGGCCGGTGATTTTTTCTTCCTTGACGTTTGATTCACTGTCTGAGCGACAAGGAAGGTCGCGATTGCTTTCGCCTTGCCATTCTCGCCCGGTCGTAGTCCAATTACGCTAGGACCCGAACGACATCGCTCGAGCGCGATGGCCCCACTCTCCGGGTCCCGGTGCATTCTTCCCACGTCTCAGGGAGAAATCCCACGCAAGATCCTCCCAATGCCGGGAGTCGCCCGCGATCGAACCGCTAAGGAAGCGGCAGCCCGAAACAACCGTGCTGATCATTTTCAAGGATTGAAACATGTCGCGAGTCCGCGCTCGTTTGCAGCAGCGTCGTATTGCCTTAGAAGAACTCGAATCCCGGACGGCGCCGGCGCTGGTCGCCGCCTACGGGTTCGAAGAGGGTAGCGGGACAACCGCCGTCGATAGTTCGGGACGGGGCAACCCGGGCACTCTCGCTGGCCCTGCGCGCGTGACGGGTAAGTTCGGCCAGGGGCTATCGTTCAACGGGGCCGGCAA
>Ga0066903_100000543_pt1 | contig 24236 bp, 21 predicted proteins | sample PanSoiMetaGPlot1_FD_67491 | JGI IMG/M metagenome (GOLD analysis project Ga0066903, IMG submission 67491) | Tropical forest soil microbial communities from Panama analyzed to predict greenhouse gas emissions - Panama Soil - Plot 1 (version 2) | ecosystem: Environmental > Terrestrial > Soil >... | reverse complement strand
GCCACGCTGCTTCCGTTGGACCACAGCCGGGTCTTCTGGGGTGACCGGATGCTGCTGCTCGACAAGAACATGGGCTTCATCGAAGACGCGGTTTTCGCCGACGCCTACAACGAGATCAAGGACAACAAGACCTTCAACCAATACAGATCCCCCACACCGAGTGCTGGCGTCTGCACTTGCTCGCGTGGGCGGCCCAGCACGCCCTTTCGCTCGACGGCGATTTCGTCGAATGCGGCGTGTTCAAAGGCGATCGCGCTTCGCTCCTGGCCAAGGTGACCGATTTCGGCCGCCAGCGAAAGACCTTCTACCTTTACGACAGCTTTGCCGGCTTCTCGCCGGATTATTCCTCGGCCGATGATTTTCCGGATTCGCCAGGCTTCTTTGACTTTGCCCACAAGCTGTTTTCCGAGCCGGGTCTGTTCGAGGAGGTGACCCGGAGATTCAGCGCCTACCCCAATGTGCGGATCGTGCGCGGGGTCCTGCCCGACGTGCTGGCCGAGACAGCGCCGGACAAGATTTCGTTCATGCACATGGACCTAAACTCGCCCAGGGCCTCCGTCGCTTGCCTTGAGGTTCTGTTCGACCGCATGATTCCGGGCGGAATGATCATCTTCGACGACTATGGCTGGTACGCCTACCGCCGGGAAAAAGAACTGGCGGATGTCTTCATGGCGGCGCGCGGATATCAGATCCTCGAACTCCCGACCGGTCAGGGGCTGCTGCTGAAACGCTAGCGCCGTCGTTCAATTCCGAAGTTCGCGAACGAGGGTGCCGCAGAATGACGCGAAGTTCAGAATCGGGACACTAACCCCGCTCCTGCCAGCCGGGCATCGGCAGGACCGGCGCCATGGTCGCGACCGACGCGGGCAGCACCACGGTTGGCGTGCGGTTGCGGCTCTGCACGGCGGCGGAGGGAATGCCCACGTTCTGCCCCCTCTCGTCGAACCGGATCGGCGGGCCGATCATGACGTGACCCGCGATGTCGGTCGCGCGGATCGCCCGCATGAGCTCGGGACCGTTGGCAGTGCCGGCGCGCTTGAAGCCGTCGGCGGCGATCAACAGCGCCTCGAACGTGAAGCCGACGTTGAAGCACTCGACTGCGAAGCGGAAACTCGGATGGGCCGGCTTGTACGCGGCTTCGAGGGCCTGGCTCAGCGGCGCCTTCGGGTCGGCCCAGGGCAGATTGTAGATCGGATAGTCGGCGAGCGGGCCCAGAGCCTGGTAGAATTCCTCGTCGTAGAGACCCGGCGAACCGGGCGAAATGATTCCCTTCGGCTGGAAGCGCTGGCGCACCATGTCGCGCACCAGCTTGATCGCGTCGGCGGCGCGCGTAACTGTGAGCACAAGATCCGGGTTGAGCGCCCGGATCTTGGTGACCTCGACCGAAAGATCCTGTGCGCGTGGATCGTAGGCGATCGATTCAATAAGCTCGAACGGCAGCCCGGCGCGCGGGAACAGTGCGTCCATGGCGGCGCGTTGCGCGGCGCCGAAGGTGTCGTTGGCGTGCAGGAACACCGCGCTCTCCGCCACAAGCTTGGTCGCGTCGAGCACGTCCTTGATCAGCCGCAGTCCATTCGTGACCAGCATCCCGCCGGTCGGAAAATTGCGCACCAGGTATTTGAGGCCCTGTTCGGTGATCGGAGGCGCCGCCGCGATGTTGACCGAGAGCGGGATCTGGCGCTGCTCGCAGACCTGCGCGATGGCGAGGGTACAGCCGGAATCGAATGCGCCGACAATACATTGGACGCCTTCGTTGATCACCTTTTCGGCCCGGCTGCGCGAAACATCCGGGCTCGATTCGATATCGACGTGGACGAGCTCGACCCGGTAGCCGTGGTCGACCAGCACCTTGCCCGCGACCTGGGCGCCGCGGTGGCAGCTCTGGCCGGCTTGCGCCAGGTAGCCCGAACGCGGCAGCAGAACCGCAATCTTGAGCGCCTGCGGCTCGGCGCGCACAAACGGCGGTGCGGCAATGAGCGTGGTGGCGGCGGTCGCGCCGGCAAGGAGCCGGCGACGGTCGATGCTCTTGGTCATGGTCAGGCCTCACGAGTGGACGCAATGATGGTAGGAGTCTCGCCGGTCACGGCGCAAGCCGCCTTGCAGCCGAACCGCACAGATAACGGAGTGCGTCATGGATGAAAGCCCCATCCTGCTCGAGAAACGTCCCGGCTACCGCGTCATCACGCTCAACCGTCCGCAGCGGCTCAATGCCTTCACCGAGGCGATGCACGAGGCGCTGCGCACCGCTATCCTGGCCGCGGAAGCCGACACCGACTGCCGGGCGCTCCTCCTCACCGGTGCCGGCCGCGGCTTCTGCGCCGGCCAGGACCTCAACGATCGGCTGTCCCAGGCCGGCGCGACCCCGGTGCTCGGCGGCGCGCTCGAAACCTATTACAACCCGCTCGTGCGAAAGCTGCGCGAACTGGCCTTCCCGGTCGTCGTCGCCGTCAATGGCGTGGCCGCCGGCGCCGGCTGCAACATCGCGCTTGCCTGCGACATCGTCCTGGCGGCACGTTCGGCGAATTTCATCCAGTCGTTTGCGAAGATCGGGCTGGTGCCCGATTCCGGCGGCACCTGGATTCTGCCGCGGCTGATCGGGCCCGCGCGCGCCCGCGCGCTCGCCCTCACCGCCGAACCGCTGCCGGCCGAGAGGGCCGAAGCCTGGGGCCTGATCTGGAAGGCGATCGACGACGGCGATCTCATGGCTGAAGCCCACAAGCTGTGCAGCCACTTCGCTGCCGCGCCGACCGTTGGCCTCGCCCTGATCAAGCGCGCGCTCGACGAATCCTGGGGCAACGACCTCGAAGCTCAACTTGAGCTGGAGCGGGAACTCCAGCGCGAAGCGAGCCTCTCGCCCGACTACGCGGAGGGGGTGCGCGCATTCATGGAGAAGCGCCCGCCCCGCTTCAGCGGCCGCCCGGCGCGCTGAGCCGGGAGGCCGCGCATCGGCGGCCAAAAAAGCTCATTGATGGTAAATCATAGCGCCTGGAGCCTTCCCATTTAACAAGCGATATCAGCATTTTACCTGCTGTTATGGGACGTGTGCGGCGCACAAATTTGGACTGGCATTTACCTCTGTGAGCGTCTAGGACACGCCCTTCTCCAACAAGAAGGGACAGACAAGGGCATGACGAAGACGCTGTTAGGGGTTCTCGTTTTCGGCCTTTCCATCACAACTGCCAATGCAATCGACATGAAGGATCTGGCTCCCTGCCGGCCCGCCGCCGCACGGTTCTGCGATCGCTCCGGCGGAATGACGTGGAGCAACCTGCTCCGCTGCGGCGCCACCTTGGCCGCCAATAGCTCAAGGGTGGGAAGTCGTTGCCGCGTGGTGCTGAAACGATACGGGCAGCTCTGATCTCCAGCCGCCCCAGCTCACGCAGGGCTTTCTCTTTCCCGGCCAGGTTGCGCCGTTCAATTGATCAGCAAGCAAACCTTTCAGCGCGGCGGGATCTGGATGAACTCGGCCAGCTGAGCCTGCGTCAACGGCTTCTCGAGGAACTTGAGCTTGACGGCGTCACGCATGATGCCGTCGAGGTCCTTGATGGCGTCGGTCTGCAGCGCCTCCCGCGGATGGAATTTGGCGATCGATTCCCGGACCAGCGAGTCTGGAATCTTGGTCTTCTCGGCATAGAGTCGCGGCGCGTCCGGGCTCGTATACATCCAGTCGACCGCCTCGCGGTACGCGCGGGCGAAGCGCAGCACGGCGTCCTTGCGGTTCTTGAGCGTGTCGGCGTTGACGATCAGCACGCGTACGGTCTGACTGTTCAGGGACGCGACGTCGCTGCCGCGCGCGATGATGCGGATCTTGCCGTCGTTGACCTCCTGCAGCCCGAAGGGCGGCGCGCCCCAGCCGATATCGACTTGCCCCGACATCACCGCCGTCAACGTCCCGGGCGGGCTGCCGGTCGCGGTCGGCTTGGCCTTGACGCCGAGATCGCTGACGAAAGCGAGCACGACATTGTGCGAGCTCGAACCGTTGGTCGAATAGGCAATGGTGTTCCGGTCGGTCGCATCCTTGAGCGACTTGATCGGCGAATCTGCGCGCACATACCAGTAGAGGTCGCCGGTGCCGGTGAACATCGGCAGCAGGATGCGAAGCGGCGCGGCGCGCTCGAACGCGCGCATGGCGCCGGCAACGCCGACGCCCGCGCCGAAGTCGGCGCTGGCCGAGATCACCGGTTGCATGGTCTCGCCGGCGCCCGCGGTACCGAAGCTTTCGAGCGCGAGATTGTGCTTCTTGAAGAACTGTTCGCCGAGCGTCGGCGCCTGGTTCTCCCAGTTGTTGATCTGGCCGATCGCGACCTTGAACTGGTCCTGCGCCTGCGCCGGGGAGAGCGCAAGCGACGCCGTGAGCGCCACCGCGCCGGCAAGCGCCGTCAGAGCCTGTACCATGGCATTCTCCTCATGACCTGCGGCCGCGCTGGCGGCCCGAAGATTGCGCCGATGAGCGTGGCTTCGATTGTGCCGCCTTTCGCACTGGGGCGCTACGGCGGGGCGATAGCCCTGCGAGATCAAGTCGCATGCTCCAGTATTCCCAAGTCCGGCCGACGACATTGGGCAGGGCGTTGATGGTTCCAGCGAGGCGGGTCTCACCGCTCGAGAGCGCAACGACATTGCCCAGGAGGTGAGCCTGCAGCTGGAACTGTGCGTTCTGGCACATGAAAATGGAGCGCGATACGAGCTCGCGCACGTCAGCGCCCACGACCGTCGCGCCGTGGTGGGTCATCAACACCGCCGGATGCTGGCCGAGCGCCCGCGCGAGCGAACGCCCCTCCTCGGGCTTGACCACCAAGAGGTTGGTGTCGCCGAACTCGTCGCGCTGATCCCAGAACGGCATCGCCTCGCCGACCGCCGCGCCGAGATGGAACACCGGCACGATCGGGACCCCGGCGATGGCGAACGGCAGCACCGCCGCCGCGTGGTGATGGCAGACCGCCATCACGTCGGGCCGTGCCTGATAGATGCAGCCATGGATCACGCGCTCGGCGAAGAGCTTCACGGTCGGTGCCCGCACCGGTTCCGAATCGAGCGTGAATTCGAGCACGTCGGCGGGCTCGATGAGCTGCGGGGAGCGCGAGCGCGGCAACAGATAGCGCCCCGGATCTGAGGGATGGCGCAGGCTGACGTGGCCGAAGGCGTCGAGCACGCCCTCGTGGGCGAGCATGCGGCTCGCGAGCGCAAGCTCGTAACGGAGGTCATCGAGGCGATCAGGCACGGTCGTTTCCTGCGTTCGGCGATGTTGTCTCTCTTGATTCGCTTACGGATTTGGTTTCGCCTTGTCAAAAGCGAATAGGAGCAAGGCTGCGTGAAAGCCTTGCCAGCGGCTGCGCATCACAGCAGGATTTGACCCGAAACCTGAAATGCCAACCCGGAGAGAGGCCATGACCCCTGTTGTCGCAGTGATCGCCCCCGGCGCGATGGGCGCGGCCGTCGGCAGAAGGCTCACCGACCATGGGCTCAAGGTGCTCACTTCGCTCAAGGGGCGCAGCGCCGAAACCGTCAAGCGGGCCGAGGCGGCGCGCATGGTTGCCGCCTCTGACGAGGAAATTGCCGCAACCGATTTCATCCTCTCGATTATCCCGCCGAGCGACGCGATCGCGCTGGCGCAGCGGTTCGCGCCTGCCTTGACTGCGAGCAACAGCAAGCCGATCTATGTGGACTGCAACGCGATCGCCCCGCCGACGCTGGAACGCGTCGCCGCGGCCGTCGCGCCGAGCGGCACGCCGTTCGTCGATGCCGGCATCATCGGCAGCCCGCCGAAGCCGGACGATGCCGGCCCGCGCTTCTATGCTTCCGGCCCGCATGCGCCGCGGTTCGCGACGCTCAAGGACTATGGGCTCGACATCCGCGTGCTCGGGGGGCCGCTCACCGCCGCCTCGGCGCTCAAAATGTCCTATGCCGGAATCACCAAGGGAACGCAGGCGCTCGGTGCCGTGATGATGCTGGCGGCGACGCGGGGCGGAACGGCCGACGCGCTGTTCGCCGAGCTCAAGTCGAGCCAGCCGCACATGCTCGCCTGGATGCAGCGCCAGCTCGCGCTGATGCCGCCCAAAGCCTACCGCTGGGTGGCCGAGATGCATGAGATCGCCGATTTCGTCGGCGAAGACCCGGCCGCGCACGAGCTCTACACTGGCGCCGCGCATTTCTATGAACAGGTCGCGCAGGATTTCGAGGGCGACCAGACGCAGGTCGCCGCGCTACAGGCGTTTCTTGACAAAGAGGCGAAGAAATAAGCGAGGCGATCTCCTTCCAGTTACTTCGCCCAACCTCTCCACCGTCATGCCCGCACCTGTTGCGGGCATCCACGTCTTTCACTCCGCAAGACGTGGATGGCCGGGACAAGCCCGGCCATGACGAGGAACGGATTCGATTTGGGACGGAAGCAGCCCAACCTTTACGCGGCGCGTACGCGGCGTGACGGCGCCCGCAGCAAATCCATGAGCGCTGCGACCGAGTCGAGCTCCTCGAGCCTTGCGATCATGCCGATCACGTCCTCGACAGTCGCGTCCGCCAGCCGGCCCTTGGCGTAAGTGCGCAGCTTGCCCTCTATCTCGGCGCGCGACAGTGGATTCTCGAACGAGCCGCGCGGATGCGTGCAGCGCGCCGCGATCCTCGAGCCATCGACGTCCTCGATCTCGACCACGGCTTCGACGCCATTGAGCGACGGATCGGGTCGGACCTCGACCTGCTCGGCCGCCGCGCGCCGCAGGATCGCATCGTTGTAACGCACCGGCTCGAACTGAGCGAGCGTGAGCGCGCGATCGTACAGGATCACCGCGGCCGCGTAATGCGCGGAGATGAGCGCCTCGAACTTGCCCTTGTAATCGGCGAGCGAGCCATGCATGTCGAACGCCGTCTTGCTCAGCGAAACGCGCAGCTTGCGCACGCGCTCTGGAGCCAGCGCGTGCCGCTCGATGAGATCGAACAGCGCGGTGTTCAATCCCTGCAGCAAGGATGCGGATGGCCACAGGCGTAGCGCGATCTGCTCGAGCTCGAAGCGTTGGCCCAGCTCCGCGGTGGCGACCTCCGGCCGCCCGCCATCGGCATAGCCCGCGTAGAGGCCGCCATCCGGCGCGGTCAGGAATTCGTGGGTTGCGACGAAGCCCTGTTGCGCGAGCAAGGCCGCCAGCAATCCCGACAGCGCACCGCGGCACTGGTGAAACTTCACGGTCGGCGTGCCCCACGCCGCGAACGTGCCGGCGGCCTGGCTTCCGGCCAGACCGAGCGCCCTCGCCATGGCCTCGGGATCGAAGCGGAGGAGCCGCCCGACCGCGGCGGCAGCGCCGAACGGGCCGAGCACGCCCGGACCATGCCAGCCGCGGGCGCGGAACGCTGGCGGATCAAGACTGATGCCGATGCGCGTCATCACCTCGCTGCCGGCCGCAATGGCGACCAGAAGGTCGCGTCCGCTCAGGCGGTCGCGTTCCGCGATCAGCAGCGCCGGCGGGATCACTTCGGGCGTGATATGGGTCTGTGTTGGACGATGCACGTCGCACATCGTGACGGCGGTGATCAGGTAGCCGTTGAGCAGGGTCGCACCGGCGAGCGAGAGCCGGTCGCCGCCGATCACGCTGCTTTCCTGCGATTGCGCCAGCGCCGCCGCGAGCGTCGCAACCTGGTGGGTCTCCTCGCCCTGATGGCCGGCGAGCGCACAGGCGAGCGCATCGAGCAGCATGAGCCTGCAATGCTCCCGCGACTTATCAGGCAAGTCGTCATAGCGAAGCCCGGCGGCAAACCCGGCCAGCGCTTGCGTCGGTTCCTGCGGCATTGCGATCTCCTGCGGACTGGAAGTCACGACCGTAACCGTACTCCGGTGTCGGCTGCAACGCGATGCACACCTTGCGGGCGAGACCGCCCTACCGCGCGGGCAAACGAGCCTGTAGCATCACGGGAACGGATCTGGAGGGACGCGCGCCATGGCACTTCCGCGTCGTCGATTTCTTACCCTAGCGGCGGCCGCCGCGCTGCCGTGCGTGTCGAGCACGGCCATGGCGCAAGCGTATCCCACGCGTCCCATTACGCTGGTGGTGCCATTCCCGGCAGCCGGCCCGGCCGACGTGCTCGCGCGGATCCTGGGCGAACGCATGCGGGAATCGCTCGGTCAACCTCTCGTCATCGAGAACGTCACCGGCGCGGCGGGCAGCATCGCCACCGCCCGCGTCGCGCGCGGGACACCCGACGGCCACACGGTCATTCTCGGAAATCTCGGTACGCACGTCGTCAACGGCGCGATCTATCCGTTGCACCACGACCTGGTGAAGGATTTCGAGCCGATATCGATGCTGCCGAGCAATCATCAATTGCTCATCGCCGGCACCGCCACGCCGGCGAAGGACCTCAAGGAGCTGATCGCAAGGCTCAAGGCGAACGCCGACAAGGTGACGGTCGGCAACGCGGGTCCGGGCAGCCCGTCCCACCTCACGGCTGTCTACTTCCAGAACGCGCTCGACGCCCGCTTCCAACTCGTGCCCTATCGCGGCACCCCGCAGGTCCTGCAGGACGTGATTGCCGGCCAGATCGATCTCGTCTTCGACCAGGCGTCGAGCTCGTTGCCGCTGGTGCGCAGCGGCAAGGTCAAGACCTACGGCGTCACCGCCAAGATGCGCCTCGCCTCGGCGCCCGATATCGCAACGATCGACGAGAGCGGCCTGCCGGGGTTCTACGCGTCGATCTGGTTCGGGCTGTGGGCGCCCAGGGACACGCCGAGGCCCGTCATCACCAGGCTCAATGGCGCGGTCGTCGATGCGCTCGCCGATCCCGCGGTGCGGGCGCGGCTCGCCGACCTTGGCTCCGATATTCCGCCGCGCGAGCAGCAGACGCCGGAGGCGCTCGGCGCCTTTCAAAAGGCCGAGATCGAGAAGTGGTGGCCGATAATCAAGGCGGCCGGCATCAAGGCTGAGTGACCGCGCAGGCCCAAGTTTATGCAGCCTGCGCAAGCTTGGCTGCGAGCGCGGGCATGACGGCGGACAGAATACGCCAGTCAATCGGAACCAGGCTCAGCGGAATTTCATGCCGAAGTCGCGCGTGAGCAGTTCCTGCAACCAGGCGACTGAGGACGGGTCCATCTTGCCGATCGCCGCGATATTGGCTTCGAGGTCGGCTCCGGCGGTGAAACCATAGCCTTCGAGCACGCTCTCGGCCACCTTGAGGTATTCGGGGTCCCTGATCATGGCGGCGAGGCCGCGCTTGACGGCGGCGATCGCTTCGGGCGGCGCGTCGCTGTGGATCATCAGAATCTTGCCGCCGTTGCCGATCGCGCGCGCCACCGCCTTATAGGCATCCCAGCCGGGGCCGGACGGCTCGACGCCGTGAATTGCGCGATAGGCCTCGCCGACTGAGGGCAGGTCGGGCGCCGCCGGATCGCGCACGAGGTGACCACCGTCCATGAACCCTTGCGCGAACAGCGGGATCGCCTGGCCGTCCTTCACGGTCGGCCGCACGCTTTGCTCGAAGATCGGCGTCGCCTGCGAGTCGAGATTGACCTCGTTGCGCAAGAGCGCGAGGCGTACGTCACTCTTGCCTGGATAGCCGGTGACCGACTTGAACCTGATCTTGAGCACCGAGAGCCCGAGCGTGGCATCGATCGTCGAGATGACCTCGGGCACGCCGAGGACGAGCGGCTCGCGCGGGCTGAGAAGATCCCTGGCCGACTTGAGGCCAGTCGCTGGGGAGGCATAGGTGATCCGTCCCATCGGTGTCGCGACCAGCGCCAGGAAGTCCGAGACCTTGGCACGCGCGCCGTCGAGACCGAGGATCAGTCGCACCAGGAGCTGGCCGGTGCCGATCAGCACCGTGGTGCCGTCGCGCGGCACCCGGTTCACGTAGCTGTTCATCGCAACGACGCTGCCGGCGCCCGGCATATTCTGCACGATGACGGTGGGCTTGCCTTCGACGTGGCGGGCGAGCCCGTCGGCGATAACGCGACCGTAGAGGTCGGTGCCGCCGCCAGGTGGAAAGCCGACCAGCACCTTGATTTGCTTGCCCTGATAGAACGGCGCCTGCGCGGCGGCGGGGCTGGCGGCAAGCGCCACAACCAGCGCCGCCGAGGCGATGCGACGAAGCATCGGCACCGCGCGGTTACTCGGCTGCCAGCATAGGCGCCGCTTCTTGTTCGGCGAAGATCGGCAGGCCGACGATCAGAACCTCCATGCCGCCGTCGGAGGTGAGCAGGAATTCCTCCCGGCCTGAGAACGCCGAATACTTGCGCAGTGCTTCGCCGTTCACTGCGCCCTCGCCCCTGAGCACGAAGCCGACCTGAATGCCGCTGCGCGCGGGCTGGACACCGCGCGCCCCCGGCTCGAGCTTGACCACCGCAAATTGCAGGTGTCGTTCAGAGAAGGCACAGAGATTCTTCTTGGTGAAGCCCGGCGCTCCGTCCACGGGCTCCCACGCGAAGTTCTCGGACTTGATCAGGATCGGCTCGCCATAGCGAGGCTGCGGATAGACGAGCTTGCGCTTGTTGACGTGCTCCCAGATCGCCTCGTAGCTGTCCTGGTTGCGCTTCTCGCCCGGTGCCAGCTGGCCAACACGCTTGAAGATACCCTTCTCGAAGGTGCCGAACTCCTTCATCTCCTCCATGGCCTGCTGCAGGCGGGAGGAGCTCAGGAAGCCGCTACGGCTCGCGCCGCCGAACTGGAGGGTGATGCTCAGTCGTTCGGTGTTGCTCTGCTCCGGCCCGTAGGGCGTGCCCTCCGGGAAATAGGCAATCTCGCCGGGCTCGATCCACTTGTTGGCGCCGTAGTTCTGCGCGCCGCCTTCGAGACACATGCGGACCTGATCGAAATTGTGCTTGTGGCGGGGAACATCGACTTCGCCCTTCTGCCGCACGAAATAGAGCCGGAAGTTGTCGAGGGCGTTGGGATCGCCGTTTAGCAGCGTTTTGAATTCGCGCTCGGCGCCGCGAACGCTGTTGATCTGCTTGCTGTCTTCGGCGTGGGCGACTTGCATGGGCGTTTCTCGCATCGTGCGGAGGCGGCCGGGACACCCACCGCCTTTGCGCGCACGGTATCCCGCACGGACTAGCTGCTCAAGCTACCGCGTGGCGGTGCGGAACTGCGACTTCCACTTCGCGGCCATCGCGGCGCGGGGCACCTCCTCGCCGCGGAGATAGACCTTGTTGATGCGCCGCGAGTTGGAGATCAACTCGAGCGGATTGGCGTCGAGCACGATGAAGTCGGCGTTGCGGCCCGCTGCCACCAGCCCGGTATTGAAGTGCGCGACGTCGGCCGAATCGCGTGTCGCTGCCACGATCGCCTCGCCAGGGGTCATGCCCATCGCCACGTAGCTCTCGAGCGCCATGTGGGTGAGATAGCCGATGAAGTGGCGGGCCTGCCCGGTATCGGTCCCCATCACGACGCGCATGCCGGCGGCGCGCAGCTGCATCGTGTTGCGGGCCTGCAGCTCGAACTCGTGCGCGTTGAAACGTTGGGCGACGGTCTTGCGGTAGGCCTCGCCCCAGTACTTCTCGATTGCGGCCGGTGCATAGGTCTCGCGCAGCAGCGGCTCCTCGAGCCAGGCCGGCTGCTGCCCCGCCGGCGTGTTCACCAGGCTCATGTCCATCCAGGCCGTGCGCAGGCCGGGTGTGATCCACATGGTCGGGTGATCGTTGCGCGCAATGCGATCCTTTACGATGCCGATGATCTCGGCATCGACGGCCTCGCCCGGACCGCGAACCGGAACGTGCAACCAGCCCTCGACGCCGGCGCGCATGAGGTTCTTGGCGTCCGAAAGCCTGACGTTGTGGACGCCAACCGGCACGCCGTACCGGTTCGCTTCCTTGATGATCTCCAGGTAAAGCTCCGGCATCAGCGTCTTCTTCTTGCCGTCGCGGTCGTCGACCCAGATCTTGATGAACTCGGGGTTCATGCGGACGTAGTCCGCCATCGCCGCGCGCACCTCCTCGAAGGTGGTGACCTCGTACATCACGTCGGCGCGTGACGGGTGGCCCTGCGCGCCGGCGCCGGGAAACGCGAGGCCGGCGCCCGCGGTCTTGAACAACGCTGCGCCCGGGATCACCTCCTCGCGCACGCGCAATGGCACGTCGCCCCAATTGGTGCGGCCGCCGCGCGGGTCCAGCCGGTCGACGAGATCGCCGATGCTGACGACCGCGCCGACGCCGTGATAGGCGAGCCGCTGCAGGTGGTCGATCAGATTCTCGCGGGTGTAGGTCGCCTTCGACATCGTGCCCGCCGCGACGTCCTGAAAGCCGATATGGCCGTGCAGATCGGTCATCGTCGGCATGACGGTCTTGCCGGTGAGATCGACGCGCGTCGCGCCGGCCGGCACGAACACGTCGGCGCGCCGGCCAGCCGCAATGAAGCGGGTGCCTTCAACCACGAACGCGGCGTCCTCGATGACGTTGCCGTCGCCGGTGATCAGTCGCGCGCCTTCGTACACGGTGACGGGTGCCTGGGCGTTTGCCATCGCGCTGCCGGCCAGCAGCAGAGCTGCCGCGAAAAACAGCCGTCTCGTTTGCATCATCGAAGCCTCCCTGGACTTACCATTGTTGTCGTTGATTTGTGTACTCAGCCGCTCCGCTATCCACGCACTCGGTGGTCTCCCTCTCCCACGTGGGAGAGGGAGCAGACCGAGTTTGTCGCACCGTCACCGATTCACACAATCGACGTGTCACTACGCCCCCAGCGCGCCGCGCACGCGTTCGGGCGCGAACGGCAACTCGCGCAGCCGCACGCCGGTCAGCGCGGCGATGGCATTGCCGACCGCGCAGGCCACGAGCGGCAGCCCGTCCTCGCCGGCGCCGGTCGGCGGATTGTCGGTCGACACCACCTTCACCTCGATGTTGGGCACGTCCGACATGCGGGTGACCTCGTAATCGGTGTAGTTCGACTGCAGCACGCGGCCATCCTTGATGACGATCTTCTCGCGCAGCACGTGCCCGAGCCCGTAGACGATCGAGCCCTCGGTCTGCGCCGCGACATTGCGCGGCTGTACAGCAATCCCGGCGTCGATCGCGCACCACACGTTGTGCACCTTGATCTTGCCGCTCGCGCGGTCGACCGACACTTCGGCGACACCGGCCGCCAGCGTGTCGTCCTTGACCATGGTGCCCACCCCGAGCGCGCGGCCGTCACGCTTGCGCGTCCAGTCCGACATCTCGGCGACGTGGCGCAGCAAGGTCTGCATGCGCGGCTGGCCCTCGGAGATTTCGAGCCGGAGTGCGACCGGGTCCTTGCCGAGATCCTTGGCGATCTCATCGAGGAAGCATTCGGCCGCGAACGCGTTGTGGCCGTTGCCGACCCCCCGCCAGGCCGAGAGCCGAGCCATGTTGGGCTGCACCACATGTTCGGCGAGCTTGTTCGGGATCGGATATTGCGGGATCGGCGATCCCTTCATCACGATGCGGTCGACCGGGGCCGGCTGCGTGCCGGCTTGCGCCGCCGTATAGATGCCAACCGACTCAGCGACCACGCGGTGATGCCAGGCGATCAGCTTGCCGCCGGCGTCGAAGCCCGCCTCGATGTAGTGCGCCGTCATCGGACGGAATTTTCCACCGCTGATGTCGTCCTCGCGGCTCCAGACGAGCTTGACCGGCTTGCCGATCGCCCTGGCGATCCGCACCGCGTCGACGACCACCTCCTGCTGGCTGCGGCGGCCGAAACCTCCGCCCAGAACATGCTGGTGCAGCGTGATCTTGCCGGGCTCAGTCCCAAGCATGCGGGCGACCTGACCAATGAGGTTGGTCGGTCCCTGCGTGCCGGCCCAGATCTCGGCGGACTTGCCGTCCGCGCTGACGGCGGCAGTCGCGCTCAGCGGCTCCATCTGCGCGTGATAGACGTAACGCGTGCGGTATTCGCCGCGGAACACCTTCGTCGCCGACGCCATGGCGGCCGTGGCGTCGCCGACCTTCTCGTAGGGCACGCCGGCGCGGCTCTTGTCGCGGCCGGCCGCGGCGAACACCTCGAGCGTGCGTTCGCTGTCGTGGCTCGCGCCCGGCGCGTTCGACCAGGTGACCTTGAGCCGCCCCTTGGCGGCCTGCGTCGCCTCGACGCTCGCGCCGACGATGGCGACGCCCTCGGGAAGCCTTATGACGTCGGTGATCCCTGCGACCTTGCGCGCCTCGGTGTCGTCCACCGTCTCGGGCGCGCCGCCCGGATAGGGCGACTGCAGCACCGCAGCGTAGACCATCCCGGGCACCTGCGCGTCGATTGCGTATTTGGCGGCCCCGGTGACCTTGGTCGGCACTTCGCGGCGCTGCAGATCCTTACCGATCAGGCGGAAGTTGGCCGGCGTCTTGAGGTCGTTGTCCTCGATCCTCGGCAGCTCGGCGGGCGGCTTGGCAAAGGCCGCGATCTCGCCATAGCCGATGCGCCGGTTCGATGCCTTGTGCACGACCACGCTCGGCTCGGTCGAGAGCTCGCTCACCGGAACATTCCATTTGGCGGCGACGGCATCGAGCAGCACGCGTCGCGCCTGCGCGCCGGCGATGCGCAGCGGCTTGAAGTAATAATGCACGGACGCGCTTGCCGAAGTCTGGAAGGCGCCGTTGTAGGCCGGGTTGCCCAGCCGCTTGTCATCCCATGCCGACGGCATGACCGGCCGCACCTTGGCCCAGTCGGCATCGAGCTCTTCAGCGATGATGGCGGGCAGCGTCGTGAATGAGCCCTGCCCCATCTCGGCCGCCGGCGACACGATGGTGATGATGCCGTCAGTCGCGATGCTGACCCAGATGTTGGCGGCGAGCGGTGCATCGGCCGCGGCGGCGTCGCCGATGACGGAACGCGGATCGACGGACAGCGTCACCGCCAGCGTAAGGCCGGCAGCCGACTCCTTTAGGAACTCGCGACGATTGCGGTGCTGCGTCATGGTTCAGCCCTCCCGCGCCGCGCGCTCGATCGCGCTGATGATCCGCAGATACGTGCCGCAGCGGCAAATGTTGCCGTCCATATGCTCGACGATCTGCTGGCGCGTCGGGTTCTTGTTGTTGGCGAGCAGCTCGGCCGCCTGCATGATCTGGCCGGACTGGCAGTAGCCGCACTGCGGCACCTGCTCGGCGATCCACGCCTTCTGCAGCGGATGGGTGCCGTCCGGCGACAGGCCTTCGATCGTGGTGATGGACTTGCCCTCGACCAGCGCGACCGGCATCGCGCAGGAGCGTGTCGCCTTGCCGTCGATGTGCACCGTGCAGGCGCCACACGAGGCGATGCCGCAACCGAACTTGGTGCCGGTCAGCTTGAGATGCTCGCGCAGCACCCAAAGGAGCGGCGTGTTGCCATCCACTCCCACTTCCTTGCGCTGTCCATTGACGGTGAATGCAACCATGAGGGTCTCCCTTGTTCCTATCGATGCGTTCTCAGGCGCCGAGCGCGCCGCGGACCAATTCGGGCGCGAACGGCAGCTCGCGCAGCCGCACGCCGGTGAGCGCGGCAATGGCATTGCCGACCGCGCCCGCCACGAGCGGCACGCCGTCCTCCCCGGCGCCGGTGGGGGCATGGTCCGTCGAAATCACCCGAACCTCGATGTTGGGAACATCCGACATGCGCGCCACCTGATAGTCGGTGTAGTTCGTCTGCCGCACGCGTCCGTCCTTGATCGTAATCTTTTCGCGCAGGACATGGCCAAGGCCCCAGACGATGCCGCCCTCGGTCTGCGCCGCGAGATTTCGGGGTTGCACCGCAAGGCCCGAGTCGACTGCTGCCCAGAAATTGTGCACCTTGATCCTGCCGCTCGCACGATCGAGCGACACCTCGGCGACGCCGGCCGCGAAGGTATCCTCCTTCTCCTGGACGGCGATGCCGAGTGCGGCGCCGTCACGCTTGCGGGTCCAGCCCGACATGGCGGCGACGGTACGCAGCAGCATCTGCACGCGCGGCTGGCCTTCGGAAAGCTCGAGCCGGAACGCGAGCGGGTCCTTGCCCATCACCCTGGCCAGCTCGTCGATGAAGCTCTCGATCGCGAAGGCATTGTGACCGACGCCGACACCGCGCAGCGTCGAAAGCCGCGCGTGATGCGGCTGCACCACATGCTCGGCAAGCTTGTTCGGGATCGGGTATTGCGGCAGCGAGGCCCCGAACATGACCACGCCGTCAACGGTCCCTTGTGTGCCGGGCGGGGTGTTGACCGACGCCGACTGGCGATAACGAAAGACCGACTCCGCCGCCACACGATGATGCCAGGCGATCAGCCTGCCGGTCGCGTCGAAGCCGGCCTCCAGATGATGTGCGGTCATCGGCCGGAACTTGCCGAAGGCGATGTCTTCCTCCCGGCTCCAGATCACCTTCACCGGTTTGCCGACGGCCATCGAGAGGCGCACCGCGTCGTGCACGACATCCTGCTCGGAGCCGCGCCGGCCGAACCCACCGCCGAGGACATGCTGATGGAAGGTGATGTTGGAACGGTCGGTCTGCAGCAACCGCGCGATCTGGCTCAGCACATTCGTCGGCGACTGCGTGCCGGCCCAGACCTCGGCCGACTTGCCGTCGGCAGCGACCATGGCGGTCGCGTTCAACGGCTCCATCTGGGCATGACAGACGTAACGCGTGCGGTATTCGCCGCGAAGGATTTTGGCGGCGCGCGCCATCGCGGCTTTGGCGTCGCCGACCGGACGGTAGGGCAGCCCCTCGCGGCTCTTGTCGCGAGCGATCGCGGCGAACGCCTCGAGCGCCTGCTCGCTGTCGTAGTCCGCCGCCGGCGCGCCTGACCAGGTGACCTTCAGCAGGTTCCTCGCGGCCTGGGTGGCCTCGACGCTGGAGCCGACGACACCGACGCCGTCCGGCAGCCGCACTACATCCGTTATCCCAGGCACCTGGCGCGCCGCCAAATCATCCACCGCGACCGGCGCACCGCCCGGGTACGGCGCATGCAGGACCGCCGCATAGACCATGCCGGGCACCTGCACGTCGATCCCATACTTGACGGCGCCAGTGACCTTGCCGGGCAGGTCGACGCGCGGCAGGTCTTTGCCGATGTAGCGGAAGCTCGCTGTGGGCTTGAGGTCCTTGTCCTCGATCTTCGGCAGCTCGGCAGGAACTCTGGCGAAGGCGGCGATGGCGCCATAGCCAATGCGCCGGTTCGAGGCCTTGTGCACGACGACGCTCGGCTCGGTCGAGAGCTCGCCGACCGGCACCCCCCATTTTTCCGCCACCGCGTCGAGCAGCACGCGCCGTGCCTGCGCGCCGGCGATCCGCATCGGCTTGAAGTAGCCGCGCGTCGCCATGCTCGCCACGGTATGAAGGAAACCGAAGAACTGCGGATTACCGTAGGTCTTTTCGTCCCAGACCGGGGGATGGACTAGCGTCACCTTCGACCAATCGGCGTCGAGCTCGTCGGCGAGCACGGCGGCAAGCGCCGTGAAGGTGCCCTGCCCCATCTCGGCCGGCGGCGACACGATTGTGATGGCGCCGTCGGGCGCGATGGTCACCCAGGCCGTGGCCTTAAGCGGCGCGTCGGCGACCGCCTCGCCCTCAAGCGATACCGTCAGCGCGATGGTGACGCCGGCCGCCGTCCCGAGAAAATCACGGCGGTTGATGCCCGGCGTGCTCGGCACAGCCATGGCTGCCTCCCTGGCATCCTGTCGTTTCTTTTTGTGGAGGCAGCTTACACCCATTCAAACGTGGCGTCTGCCCGCCGTCACCGCATCAGTGTCGACTATGACGCTAAAGCCGCTCCGCCAAGAAGCGCAGCAGGCGCGGCGCCACGAATCCGGAATGGCTGCCGTCCTCCTCGATCGGATCGCTCAGCCAGTAGTGCGGCGCGCCGGCGACGACGCAGGGGCGCACCTGGAATTCGGCCTGCTTGAGCGCCTGCAGGAACTCGAGCGACTGCGTCCTGTAGTCGACCACGTCATCCTCGGTGCCCCAGATCAGGAACACAGCGGCCCTGTTGTTGTTGCCGACGACCGCGTGACTGATCGGCGAGGCCTCGAAATAGATGCGGCGGTCTTTCGTGGGTGAGACCCCGAGCATGGATTCCACTAGGTTGTCGCCGGGGTTGCCGAGCTGCGAATGCCGCCACTGCGCGAGCAGGTCATAGATGCCGTAGGTGCCAATCAGCACCTTGGCGTTCGAGCTCAACGCCGCATGCGGGTCCTGCGGATAGCCATTGGCGAACTGGCTGTCGCCCACCAGCGCGACCAGAGCGGCAAGATGCGCGCCGGCCGAATTGCCCCACAGTGCGACCCGTTCGGGATCGAGCCGGAACTCCTTGGCGCGGCCGCGCACAAATTGCACGGCGGCGCGGATGTCATGCACGACCTCCGGATAGGTCTTCTTGCCAGGCTTGGTCAGCCGGTAGCTGATCGTGAAGCCAGCATAGCCGCGTTGCGCCAGATAGGGGCCCCAGTACTTGAACGTGTCGCGTGAGCCGCGGCGCCAGTAGCCGCCGTGGACATTGACGATGACCGGAAACGGCCCCGGACCGGACGGCAGATAGAGGTCGCCCTGCAGGTCGATGCCGTCGTGGTTGGCATAGGTCAGGTTCTTGCGGATGTCGCAGATCTGGTCGTTCACGGATTCCCCCAAAGCACCGGCAATAGGCCCCGCGCAGCCCCGCGATTTTCCATTGGCGCTGCTGATTTCCCATAATATAGCAAGGGCATGCGTTGGAAATGTTCAAGCGTGGGGTTCATTTGGCGACGGTAGAGGATTTGCCGGCGGCCATCACGGTCAACGGCGTGCGCCTGGAGGCGATCGAAAAAGGGCGCGGGCGTCCGCTCCTGTTCCTGCATCCGGGCATCGGCCTCGAGCGCGACGCGCCGGTGATCGACCGGCTGGCCGAGAACGCCCGGGTGATCGCTCCGAGCCATCCGGGCTTCGGCGGTTCCGAGCAGCCGAAATCGTTCACGACGGCCGACGACCTCGCTTATTTCTATCTCGATCTGCTCGACGAACTCGATCTCAAGGATACCGTCCTGGTCGGCGTCTCGCTCGGAGCCTGGATCGCGGCCGAGATCGCGGTGAAATCGACGGCGCGGCTGTCGCACCTCGTGCTCGGCAATGCCGTCGGCATCAAGGTCGGCGGGCGCGAGACCCGCGACATCGCCGACATTTTCGCGATCACCGAGCCAGAGCTCAACGCGCTTGCCTATTTCGACCCGAAGGTCGGCGCGCGTGACTATCCGTCGATGGCGGAGGCCGACGTGCGCATCGCCGCGCGCAACCGCGAGGCGACCGCGCGCTACGGCTGGTCGCCCTACCTGCACAATCCCAAGCTCAAGGGCAGGCTGCATCGCATCCGGATTCCGACGCTGTTCCTGTGGGGCACTGCCGACCGGATCGTCCCGGAGGCTTATGGGCGCGCCTATTGCGCGGCGATCCCGGGCGCGCGCTTCGAGACCATCGAGCGCGCCGGCCACTACCCGCATGTCGAGCAGCCGGAGGAATTCGCCCGCCGCGTCGCAGCGTTCACGCAAGGATCAGCGACATGAGAGTCTATCACTTCTCCGAGCATCCCTATCCGAACGCGTGGGACGATCCGCACCGCTATCTGCGCGTGAACCTGCCGAACCGGGCGATCGATCCGGAGGGGGCGGCCGATCTGTTCCACCGATACTGGGACGAATACCTGCTGGCGGACGACCTCGGTCTCGACCTGATGCTCAACGAGCATCATCAGACCGCGACCTGCATGAACGCCACTTCGGTCGTCAGCCTGTCGGTCCTGGCGCGGCAGAGCAAGCGCGCGCGCCTGCTCATCCTCGGATATCCGATCGGCCATCGCCCCGACCCGCTGCGCGCTGCCGAGGAGCTCTCGACCATTGACGTGATCTCGCGCGGGCGCCTCGACATGGGGTTCGTCAAGGGCGTGCCCTACGAGTTCGCCGCCTCCAACGCCAACCCGGTCGGCGTGATGGACCGCTTCTGGGATGCGCACGACTTCATCGTCAAGGCGATGACCACCCACGACGGGCCGTTCAACTGGGAGAGCGAGCACTTCCATTACCGGCAGGTCAACGTCTGGCCGCGACCCTGGCAGCAGCCGCACCCGCCGGTGTGGAGCACGACCGCATCGAAATCGAACGCGCGCGTGCTCGGCGAGCGCGGCTACGTGATCGCCGTCCTCGGCTCGGGCTACAACACGCGTTCGCTCTATGACGCCTACCGCGAGGGCTATGCATCGACCCACAACGGCGCGACGCCGGGCCCGGACCGCTTCGCCTACCTCGCGCTGTTCGCGACCGCGCACAACGAGGCGGAGGCGCGCCGGCGCGCCGAGCTCGTCGCCGGCTACCTGCGCACCGGCTCGCGGGTCTATCCGCCGTTCAAGAACCCGCCCGGCTATTTCTCGGTCGATGACACAGCCAAGCTGATGCGCGGCTTCGTGCCGGAGCGCAGCTTCACCAAGGACCGCCGCGTGATCGACATGCGCACTGGCAGCGTGCAGGACCTGATCGACTCCGTGCTCATGGTCTGCGGCACGCCCGATCAATGCTACCGACAGATCACCGACTTCATCGAGTATACCGGCGGGCTCGGCAATCTCCTGATCATGGCGCAGGCCGGCTTCCTCACCCACGCCGACACGGTCGACAGCCTCACGCTGATGGCGAAGGAGATCATGCCGCGGCTCAAGGAGTACAAGCAGCCGACGGTGGCCCAGGTGGCGGCGGAATAAGATCAATACCGCTCCCTCACGGGTCATCCCGCACTCGTTGCGGGCATCCACGTCTTCTTTCGCCATTGCAAGACGTGGATGGCCGGGACATAAGCGCGTTCACGCGCGTCTTTGACGCGCTATGCCCGGCTGTGACGTAGAGAGTGCCGTAGGTTCCAGCCCATTACGTCTTATTGCTGGTCGTGCCCAGATGCTGGCCGCAGTCCATGCGGATCGCCTCGCCGGTCATGGTGGTGGCACCCTCGACCAGGAACAGCGCCGCCACCGCGACGTCGCGCGGCCAGATGCCCCGGTGCAGCGGGTACTCGGTCTTCGCCGCGTCGAGCCGCTCCTGGTACTGCTTCTCGGTAAGGATCTTGCGGGTCCAGGCGCCGAGCATGCCGCCCGGGCAGAGCGCGTTGACCCGCACCTCGGGCGCGAGCGCGCGCGCGCTCGAGAGCGTGAGATTGTTGATCGCTGCCTTCGAGGCCGTGTAGGCCATGGAGGAGCCGCCGGCGCGCATCGCCCCGACCGAGGAGATGTTGACGATGGCGGCGTCGCCCGAGGCCTTGAGGTGCGGCGCCGCCGCCTTCGTCATCTGATAGGTGCCGATCACGTTGACCGCGAAGATGCGCTCAAACTCGGCGGCGTCGAGCAGGTCCATGCGCCGGTGCGGGATCGGCTTGGTGGTGGCGGCGTTGTTGATGAGCACGTCGAGCCGGCCCCACTTGTCGATGCACGCCTTGACCAGCCGCTCGCAGTCCTCGTTCTTCGACACGTCGCCCTGCACGACGATCGCTTCGGCGCCCGCAGCCCGGCAGGCCGCCGCGATCTTCTCGCCGCCGGCCTTGTTGGTCGCGTAGTTCACCACCACGTTGCAGCCGCGCGACGCCAGGATCTTCGCGCATTCCGAGCCGATGCCTTCGTCCGAGCTCGCCCCCGTGACGATGGCAGCCTTTCCCTTGATTTCCAACACATCCTCCTGTTGCAGAAAACTCCGATCGCTTGTGCCACTCGGTCACCTAATCCAAGGCACGACCGAGCCGCGAAGGCGGTCGGCTCCCTCTTCCATTGGGAGAGGGGTGGGGTGAGGGTTACGATCTCTCGATAGACCCCCTCACCCCACCCCTTTCCAGCGGAAGTCGGATATATCCGACTTCCGCCACGTATAAGTGCCAAACTCGGGTAAACCCGAGTTTGGATGGGGAGAGGAAGCACACCGAGTCTAGCGCACGATTTGCCGTCATGCCGACTTACTTGCGCGCCATCTCGCCGGCCTTGGCGATCAGCTCCGGCGGCAGGCTTGCGATCTTGCGCAGCACTGCCTCGATCTGTTCGCCGCTGCGCGGATCGACCTTCATGTTGCGCTGTTTCGCCTCGGCCAGAAATCCGGCATCGATCATGGTGGCGTCGTAGGCGCGGCGCAGCGCATCGAGCCGATCTTCGGGAATGCCCGGCGGCGTGAGGACCGGGCGGCCGGTCTCCAGACTCGAGGCATGAAATGCCAGGATGTCGCGCTGCTCGTCGGTTTTTGCGTATTCGAACACGGTGGGCACATCGAACTCGGGCACGCGATCCTTCTCGGTTGTAAACAACACGCGCACGACGCCCTGGTCGAGCAGGTGCTGGCCGGCCTGCGCGAAAGCCATTACGGTCTGGCACAAACCAGCGACCTCGTCGCGCTCCATCGCCAGCACGATGTCGGTCGAGCCCTTGTAGCCGTCGATCACCCGGAACTTCATCCCGAGCAGATTCTTGAGCAGGGTCGGCATTTCCGACAGTGAGGTGCCGGCGCCATCGCCCCCGAACAGGAGCTCGCGCCGGTAGAGATCTTCGGGCGTGTTAATCCCGGCGTCGGCGCGCGCGTAACACGCGCGGTGCGTCATCTCGGGACTGCCGATCCAGCGGAACTTCAGCGGGTCGTACTGCACGTTGGGCTTCTTGGTGAACGCATAATTCGGGATGTTGCGGCTCACCGAGCCCAGCACTGTGCCGTCCTGCGCCGCCTTGTTGTAGAGATAGTTGGCGGCGATCAGTGAGCCCGCGCCCGGCATGTTCTCGACCACGAAGCTCGGATTGCCCGGCACGTACTGGCGCATGTAGCGGGCCACGAGGCGCGCCCAGGTATCGTAGTCGCCGGCCGAGGAGCCGACGATCACGCGGATCTGCTTGCCGCGGTAGAACTCGGCGACCGACTGGGGGGGAGCAGGGGCCGGAATCGAGACGAGCAGCGCAGCGGCAAGCGCGAACGTCCTCATGGCGTCCTCCTGGCAGCCGGCGCTGTCGCCCGGCCGGCTTCTATGCCCGCGCGAAGCGGCCGCGGCCGAAGAAACGATCCTTGTCCTCGTCAGATGCGGTTTCGCGGTTCGACTTGATCACCGCGACCTTGGCGAGCGCGGCTTTCACGGCGGGTCGTTCGGCGATGGCGTTGAACCAACGCGCAAGATTGGGGTGGTCCTCCCACTTCACGCCCTGGGCGTCATGGTTGCGCGTCCACGGGAAGGTCGCGATGTCGGCGATCGAGTATTCCTCGCCGCCAAGATAGGGCACTTGGCCGAGCCGTTTCTCCAGCACTTCGTAGAGGCGCTTCATTTCCGTGCGGTATCGACTGAGCGAATATTCGTTGCCGGCCTTTGCCGCGAACAGGTTGAAGTGGTTGAAGTTGCCGAACGCCGGCCCGATGCCGGCGACCTGCAGGATCAGCCATTGGATCACGTCGTATTTCTTGGCCATGTCCTTTGGCAGGAAGCGGCCGGTCTTCTCGGCGAGATACATCAGGATCGCGCCTGACTCGATCACCGTATAAGGTTTGCCGCCCGGCCCCTCGTGATCGACGATTGCGGGGATCTTGTTGTTCGGATTGATCTTGAGGAATTCGGGCCTGTGGTTGTCGCCCTTCCAGACGTCGATGAAGATCTCATTGTACGGAAGCCCGCACTCTTCGAGCATGATGTAGATTTTCTGGACGTTCGGGCTGGTCAACGCATAGAAGTCGATCATGGTGCTGGCCTTTTTGCGGGCTGGAAGACGACCACGGTACCGAGCGCCGCCGGTTCGAGCAAGCCGCCGGCCTGAGTGCGGTGCAGGCACGCATTGAGGGCGTCGCTGTATCCGTCACCGTGCCGCGGTAGAATTGCGCGGTTCGATCGTCGGGTGCAGGCCCACGCCCGGGTCAGGAGGAAGCTCATGGCGGAGAAGCGTCTGACCGGCCGCATCGCGGCGGAGCATATCCGGCTGCTGGCGGTACCGCGCCCGCCGCAGGGCACCGTCGATCGCTTCAAGGCGCTCGGCGACCCGACCGGGATTATCTCCGACACCATGGACGAGCTCGGGATTCCCGCGGGCGTCATCGGCGCCTCGGTGTTCAAGCCGACCATGCCCGGAACAACGATGGTCGGGCCGGCGCTGACGCTGCGCAACATCCTGCAGCGCGTCGAGCCGCTCGCCGCCGCGCGCGACCACGTCAACAAGATGGCCGAGTTCGAGTGCCACAATCTGGCGCAGCCTGGGGACGTGCTGGTGATCCAGGGTGTGGCCAATATCTCCAATATGGGCGGCATCTCGGCTCAGACCGGTAAGCGCCAGGGCGAGGTAGGCGCCATCGTCCAAGGAGGCGTCCGCGACATCGCGCATTCGCGCGCCGTCGGCTATCCGATCTGGGCGAGCGACATCACGCCGGTCACCGG
>Ga0066903_100000541_pt1 | contig 24258 bp, 23 predicted proteins | sample PanSoiMetaGPlot1_FD_67491 | JGI IMG/M metagenome (GOLD analysis project Ga0066903, IMG submission 67491) | Tropical forest soil microbial communities from Panama analyzed to predict greenhouse gas emissions - Panama Soil - Plot 1 (version 2) | ecosystem: Environmental > Terrestrial > Soil >... | reverse complement strand
CTCGACTCCTTTGCCTCGTCGGGGGCCTTGCGTGGCTCTCCGCGTGCCGGACGCCTGGAACGGCGTTACCAAGCTCCGGCTCGTCTGCGTCGCCGGTCCGAGAGGCTGGCCCGCTCGTCGTGAACACCGATCGCGGCCCGCTCCTTGGTAAAGTTGTGGACGGCGGCGTGCGCGCCTTCCTGGGTGTGCCCTTCGCGGCTCCGCCCGTCGGTGCGCTTCGCTGGCGCCCACCCGCGGCAGCGCCTCCCTGGACCGCGCCCCGCGACGCGACGACGGTCGGCCCCGCCTGCCCGCAGCTCACCGCGCCAAGTTATGCGCGGACGGACGAGGACTGCCTCACGCTCAATGTCTGGACGCCTCCGGGCGGCGCCGCGCTGAAGCCCGTCCTCGTCTGGATTCCAGGCGGCGGCTTCGTCGAAGGCAGCGGTGGCTTTCGCCTTTTGGATGGCGCGCGTCTGGCGGCACGCGAGGACGCGGTGGTGGTGACGATGAACTACCGCGTGGGAGCGCTCGGCTTCATGGCGCATCCTGAGCTCGCGCGCGAGCTCGGCCGGACGGCATCACCTTCGTACGGGCTGCTCGACCAGCGCGCGGCGCTGATCTGGATCCAGCGCAACGTCGGTGCGTTCGGTGGTGATCCGAGGAGCGTCACGATCTTCGGGCAGTCAGCGGGCGCGTTCAGCGTCTGCATTCATCTGGCAATGCCGGCCAGTCGCGGGCTTTTCGCGCGAGCCATCATGCAGAGCGGCTCCTGCGCCGATTCGCTGTATTTCGGACCGCGCGAGGCGGAAGCACAGGGCAAGAAATTCGCCGAAGCACTGGGCTGCGCCGACATGACCTGCCTGCGCGCCAGGAGCGTCGACGCCGTCTTGCACGCCCTGCCACTCAAGCGCGGGTACATGTCGCCCCCCGGAGTCTGTTGGGGCCCCGTCGTGGATGGGATCGAGCTGCCCACGGTCCCCCTGCAGACCCTGCGGGCGGGCGGGGGCGCCCAGGTGCCGCTCATCGTCGGCTGGAACCGCGACGAGGGCACACTCCACACGATCGCCTTCCCCAACCCGACTCGAGAGGAGCGCGACGGGTTCGTCCGCGACGCGTTCGGGGACGCCGCGGTGGCTCCAGTCGCAGCGCGGTATGCGGGTGTCAGCTTGAAGGCGTCGTTCGACCAGGTGATCACCGATGGCGGCTTCGTGTGCGAATCGCGGCGCGCGGCGCGTGCGCTCGCGGCCCACGGTGCGCCGGTCTATCTTTACGAGCTGACGCACACGCTCGAGAGCCCGCGATTTCATCCGCTGGGCGCGACCCACCAGGTGGACCTGTGGTTCGTGTTTGGAAATGAGGAAGCCGGCATCGCCCTCGCGCCGAGCGAGCTCCCTCTATCCCACACCATCATGGACGCGTGGGGCCGGTTCGCCCGCACCGGCGATCCCAACGGTCCCGGACTCTCTTGGCCGCGCTACACGGCCGAACGAGACGAGCTGCTCCTGCTCGACACCGCGCCGACAGTCGCGTCGCGCAGCAAGAGCGAGGTTTGCGCTTTCTGGGATCGGTACGAACGCCGCCTTCAGTGATTCGGCGGCGATTCAGATTCAGACAGCCACGACCCGCTCGTTCGGTGAACCCTTGCAGGCGATCTCCTGGCCTTGCTGGCGAGCAGGGTCTGCGCCGTGGAGGGCGGGACGGGTTCGACGTCCGCCATCTTCTTACCTGGGTATCGGGATCGGGCCCAGCAGGCGTTCGATCACGGACCGCAGGTCGGTGATGATGATCGTGTCGCTCGGCGCGAAGGCGACGCAGCAAGAGACCTCGCCCGGGATCCTGAGGTGATCGTCCAGCCGCACCCGCTGTTCCGGGGAAAGCTCATGCAAACGCACGAGCGCGGTGACGACAACCTGACAGCCACACCGCGCGGCCGGGTGACGAAATCGCAGTGGTGGCGCTCAGCGCCTGTTCGTAGGAGCTCAGCACGCGACTACGAGATCGTGAAGTCGGCTTCGGCGGCGATGTAGGGCACGTAGCGAAAATCGCGAATCGCTTTCACGCGGCCCGCTTCGAGCTCGACCAAGATGAAGTAGGCGGGCCGGTCCGCGCCGGCCAGGTAGACCGCGAGCGCGAGCCGGCCCTCGAGGCGCCCCACCCGGAGCGAGACGTCTTCTTTTTCGTAGCGCGCGAAGTACGCCCCGACCTGCTTGCCGCGACGCTGGGACTTGGAGACGAGGTCGAGCCGGCAGTCGTCGCTCACGAGGGCGCGAACCCCATCCCAGTCGCGCGCGTTGAACAGGCTCGCATAGCGATCCAGCACGGCGCGGCTCGTGGCCTCGACCTGGGCCTCCTCGCGCTCCTGCTGCGACAGCTTGCCCCGCGCCCGGGAGAGCGCCGCCTTCACAGCCATGACCGTGGTCCCCATCGTCTCCGCGGTCTCTTCCAGCGAGTGCCCGAGGACGTCTTTCAAGATGACCGCGCTCCGTTGCGCCACCGGGAGAGAAAGGAAGGAGGCGAGCGCCGCCCGCACCATCGCGGGGTCCGGCTTGTCATCGAAACCCGCCAGCTCCTCGATCTCAGCGGTCGCGTCCGTGTACTTGTTGCTGTGGCTCTTCAGAAAATCCATCGCCGCGTTGTGGGCAATTCGAAACAGCCAGGGCCGCAACGCGGGCACCTCCTCGGAGAGGCTCAGCGCGTAGAACGCCTTGGCGAGGGTGTCCTGGACGATGTCTTCCCCCTCGATGACGGATCCGGTCAGGCGGGCGCAGTAACGATGCAGCTCGGGGCGGATGTCCCCGACCATGGACAAGAATTGCTCGCGGGCATCGGCGAGGGTGGACGGCGTCCGAGTCACGGAAGCAACCCTAGCAGCTATCGCTTCGCCACCGCTCGCATCCGGTTGTTCTTCGGGTTGTGCTCGACCTCGGCGAGGCCGAGCACCTCGAGAACCGGTGGGACGTACATCCCGAAGCGCCCGCGAAGGCCCTTCTTGAGGCCGTACCACCCCTTCACCGGATTCTCGGGCGAGCGGGCCCAGGCCTCGACGGTGCCGGCGGCGGCGGGCTTCTGCTCGTCGGCGCTGCCGAGCGGCATCCACGCGCCGCTCTTCACCAACATGGCGTGAAGGTCCTCGATGCATCGCAACTGATAGCGGAGCTGCGTCTTTCCGACCTGCACGACGAGCGCGGGCGGATCGGCGGCGTCGTCCCGGTAGGCTTGGTAGGCGGAGGTCCCGGGCGGCGTCTCGAGCTGCCAGGGTTTCGCCGCCGTTCCGCTGCCTTTGGCCGCGCTCACGTCGCGGCCTCGCCATACGAGCCAACGACCGACAGATCGGTGACCACCGGCGCCTCGACACAGCGATCCTTCAACTGCGCTTGAAAGGCTTTGAAAGCCGGGAGGGCGGTCAGCGGATTGTCCCCGCGCGTCTCGACACTCGCGATGTGAATGAACGTCACCCCGTCGGCGAGCCGATAGCTCGTGTAACGGATGCCTCCGGGCGCGCGCGTGCGCAGCTCCTCGAACACCGCACGCACGAGGGTGGCGTTGGTGTCGCCCGTTGCCTCCGACGAGGTCTTGTATCGGACCATGATCGTCTTCATGCATCGACGACGACTGGGGCCCTGGAAAGGATGCGGACCCTGGCGAAGTTTCTACGCGCGGCCATGGACGGAGCCGGTCGGGTTGGCGAAGTTGGTCTGAGTTGTCATTGCGGCGGGCCCATGACGGTGCATTGCCCGGCGGTGCACATCGGGGAACCGCCGCCGTCGGCGGTGCAAACGTGGCCGCAAGCGCCGCAATCGTTGCGGCTCGAGTCCAGATCTTGGCAAGCGGTTCCGCACCAAGCCGAGGACGCGCTCCCGCACCTGAGTATGACGCTCACATCCTGCGAGGTGCTGTGGCCGGCCTGATCGTAAAACTGGGCTCGAAACATCCGGGTCGTCCCGCCCTTATCGGGCCCGATGGTGCGAACGAGATTGATCGCGCCCCAGGTGAGCGTGAGGCTGTAGGAGCCAGACACCGTCGACACCTGAAAGGCGCCGTACGTTCCTCCGCCTGGGTCGCTCAGCGTGCCGCCGACGACCTGCGCGATGCCCTGCGGGTGCGTGACGACCGCCGTCACGATGAGGCTGTCGTTCGGTGTCATCACCGTGATGTTCGTCGAGAGGTTCAAAATGACGGGACTGCCAGTCGCCATTCCCCCCGAGCCACTGCCGGCGCTCCCTCCGCCCGAGCCCGCCGTGCCGACGCCACCCGCACCTCCCGTTCCCCCGCCGCCGGCGCCTCCCGAGCCGCCGGCGCCGCCGGTCGAGCCATTCCCGTTCCCGCCGCCGCAACCAATGCTGGCCAGAAGCAAGAGACCGATCCCCGCGATGCACGCGCGGGTCCGGTGCCAGGTGCAAGGTGTCGCCATCCACTAGAAGGACGGACGGAGAGCCAAACTGGCGCAAAAAAAGTTTGAGCGTCGGCCCAGGCGGTCAGCGCGTCTCGCCGCCGCGCTCGGACCGGTGATCAGGGCGCTCCTGGGCCTCACCGGCGGCAAGCAGCGTCACTTGAATCGCCCGTATACCTTTTTCATGGCGCCCTTGACCGCCTCGCTCGGGTCGGGTTTCCCGCGAATCGCTACCGAGAGCATCGTGGTCCCTTTGAGGACCTGGATTTCCTCGTGCTTGTCGTTGTACCAGCACGCAACGTCGCCAAGGCCGGTGAGACCTTCATGTCCTTTCGTCTCACAGGAGCCCTTGATGATGTCCGCCTGAGTTGCCGGGAAATGCGTCACGATCAAGCGAATGCGGTGAAGTCCGGACCCCCCGTATTCACAACTCGAGACGCTCATGCCCGGGCCGCCCTGCGAGCTGCCGTTCAGCTTCGGTGTGACCGCTTCACCCAGGGCAGCCGCCGCATCCTCTTTCGTCAAGAGGGAGCACGCTTCACCAGCGGCCGGCGCTGTCTTCGCCCCTTTCTTCTCCGCAGCCATCGAGTACGCGGGCGCGATGATCGTTGCCAAGATGAGAATGCCAGCCAAACGGCTTCTTGGTTCCACGGTGCCTCCTCCGGGGCCGGAGATTAGCCTGATCGCGGGAGGATAGGACCATCGAACCCGTTCCGTCCGCCGTCTAGGGCGGCCAGTCGAGTCATCTGCGAGCTGGCGTTATGATTTACCGTGTGCCTTCGTTTGACCGGGTCCGCGGGCGAATCTGCGCGCGCGGCTTTCGCGGCGCATACCAAAACATCTCTACTCGCCCTCGCATTGGCGTTTCTCTGGGGGTGCGTGCCCCCGCCGAGCGGCACCGACCACGGCCGGGACGGCGGCCCCGAACGGGGCGCGGACGCTGGTCAGGATCTCATCGAGCCGAGCGACGTCGTTGTGCGTGATGCGCCGGCTGGCGGCGACCTTCGTCCTGACGATGCGGGTGACGGCGACGCGAGCGGCGGCGCCGACTCGGGCGACGGCGGCTCGGGCCGAGGCGACGCCGTCTCCAACCTCTGCGATCCGTGGAGCCAAAGCGGTTGTGACGCGGGTCTTGCCTGCACCCGTCCCTGCACCTGCGAGGCGATCGTCGATGGCGCCTCCCTCATCGATCAGTTTTGCAACAACAGCGCCTACTGCGCGGGACAGGCGGTCGACATCGGCGTCGATGTCTGCCGGCCGAGCCACTGCAACAGCGCTTTCTGCGCGCTCCCCGTCGCGGTCCCCGACGGCACGCCCTGTGACGACGGCGATGCCGCGACGTTCGCCTTTGCAGCCATCGACGGCTGCCCCTCGAATCGGTGCCTCGGCGGCGCGAGCGCCGGCGCCGCCTGCACGAGCGACGCCGACTGCCCCCAGAGCTACTGCTTCATGAATCGCTGCCTCGACGGTGCGTTCAAGGACGCCGGCTGCGCCACCGACCGCGACTGCCAAGACATGTCCGGCAATGCCGACTGCGTCAAAGGAGCGATGGGCGCCATTCGCAGCTCCTGGTGCAGCGGCGGCGGCGAGGCCGGTCACTACTGCCAGCTCGTCTGCGTTGGCGGCGACTACGACGGGTTGCCGTGCCGCATGGACTCCGAGTGCTGCAAGGTCCCCGGCTGCGGCGGGCTCTGCCCCGACATCCTCGCCAGCCCGGCCTGCCCCCCGGCCGGACACTGCGCCCGCTGGTCGCTCGACGCGAACTCTGGCACCTGCCAGGCGTCGCGGGACGCGCCCTACTGCGACACCGCCCTCGATTGCCCGACGACGAAATACTGCGCCGGCGATCCGGAGAATTTCCGCGGTCTCTTCTATCCGTGCGAAGACAAGAACGATGGCTGCTGCAGTTCGATCGGCCCGTGCTTGATGTGGGACGCGTGCGACCCGGTGACCCACGTGTGTCAGCGCACGACGCAGGCCGATCATCAATCCAGCTGCGGCTCCGTCCCCCACATGACATACGGCGACGTTCCCTGCGTCGGCCGGGACGCCGGGCGCGGCGGCATCGCCGGCGGCGTCTGCAACAACGTCTGCATGGGCGGCGTGTGCATCTCGGGCGCGGCGTCCTGTCAGTGAGCGCGACCGTGTGTCGCCGACGGCTTAATCAGGATTCGCCCGCTTCGAGCTCGTCTGCGGCGAGCGGTTCCCACCACCCTTCGGAGCCGTCGAACATCGCGCCCGTGACGACCAGGGCAAACGTCTCACCTCGCTGCTGATTGCGACGCTGCACCCGCTCGCGCCGCAGCTCCCTGTCGGCGGTGACGACGTGAATCTTCACTGGCGCCGACACGGCCCGAGCGAGCTGGCGGTAGCGGTCGCGCATCGCTCGGGTGGGAAACCCGAAATCCAGAACGACATCAAGGCCATGCATCAAAAGGTCCTCGCAGAGCTGCCAAATCCGCCGCTCGCAGCGGCCCGCCCGATCCGACCACCACTCCAGTGTCATCGGCTCGGGCGCCTCACTGCCGAACATCCCCATGATCCATTCGTCCAGCGAGAAACGCACGCCTCCCGCGCGACCGGCGACCTCTCTCGCACGCACGGTCTTTCCTGCCCCGAGCTGTCCGCAGATCAGGTGAACGGTCGCCATCGAAGCCACAGTTCGGTGCACGCCCCGGGCCGGCCAGAGAGTCGCCCGGCGGTATGGTACAAGCGCTCATAGAACTTCGATGCTGACGCGACCGTCGCTGGGGATGTTGCTGGGTCTGCTCGCCCTGGGGGGCGGCTGCGGTCCGAGCGGCGATCCGAACTGCGTCGGCGAGGACGGCTGGATCTGCCATCCGAACGGCGTTCCGTTCGTGCAGGTTGCCCTCGATACCTCTGATCTTTGCGGCGGCGTCGTCGCGTGGTGTGACCTGGCCAAAAATCAGCCGCCTGGAACGACGACCGCGAAGCTGACGCAGCCCGAAACAGGCAAGCTCTGCTTGTCGGGCAGCCTCGCGACAGGCGGATGGGCGCAAATGGTCCTGGCATTTCCGCTGGCCAACAAGGACGGAAGCCAGATCTTCAAGACGTTCGACGCGGACGCCCTCGGCATCACCCAGGCCGCGTTCAGCATCGATTCCCCGCCGAGCGGGGGCATTGGGGTCGGCGCTGCCGTCACGGGAAAAGATCTCGTGTGTCCGCCGGGTCAGATCTGCTTCACCGGAGGCTTCCAGCTCATGACCACGCCGACGTCGACGTCGCCTGTCAGCATCACGGCGCCTGGGCCGGAGGTCGCGCCGTTCGCCAACTTTCGGCAGACGGACACGTCCTTGAGCGCGACGTTCGATACGACGCGGCTCCATTTGCTGTCGTTCGGCATCGGAACGTACGGCGGTGGAGCGACGGACTACGACTTCTGTCTGCACGACTTCAAATTCCTCGACGCTGCTGGCAACGAGATCACGCCGTGACCCGATCATGTCTGGACACGGCGCGATCATGATCGCGCTGCGCTGAGCGGACACTTTCTCCGGCGGCGATCGCTCGAATCGCCCCAGATCGACTGGCGCGCTGTGTGCACAGGAACGCGCCCGAGGGAGAACAAGACCATGATGAAACGTCTTTCGATGGGACTCTTGATCGGCGCGCTCGGGCTCGGTGCTGGGTGTGGCTCCAGCGGAAACGCGGGGAGCCCTGGAAGTGCGGGGAGCGGCGGGGGCGCGGGGAGTGGCGGAGCGACAGGCAGCGGCGGGAGCGGCGGCGCGGGGACCTGCAACACGCTCGCGAACGTCGGGACCGCTGTCCCCGTCACGACAGATCCCGGCCCGGCTCCCGCGATGACGGGAGGAACGATCGCCGACGGCATGTACGTCCTGACGTCGCAGGTCAACTATGCCGGCGGCACCCTCGGCTCGGGGACGCTCAAACAGACGTTCATGATTACGGGGAACACGGTGCAGCTCGTGCAGAGCAGCGACGGTGGTCCGGACCAGCACCAGACGATCATCCAGATTCCGTCGGGCAACCAGCTGACGTTCACCTGGTCGTGCGGGAGCGGCCCCGGAGGCGCGATGACCCACCCGTACACCGCGACACCGACGACGTTCGCCTACGACCTCGGGAACTGGGTGCTGACGTCGACCAAACAGTGATCGCGGGGGCGCTCACCGCGTTCAATGGCCGCGGGGCTCATGATTCGTCTGCCGACTGCCGGATCGCGTCTAGATCGACCGAGCCGATCTTTTCCATCAGGCGGTAGAGGCGGCCGCGGCTGATGCCGAGCGCCGCCGCGGTCCGCTTCACGTTACCCCGATCGGCGCGGAGCGCGGCCAGGAGCGCTGCCGGAGGCGGGTCGGGCCCGTCCTCGGCATTCGCGCCGGCGTCGATGCCGGCGTCGAGAACGTCTGCCGGCGGCGCGCGCTCGGCCAGCACGCCGTGATCGAGCACGGCGGCGCCGGGATGGAGAGCGAGCAGCCGGCGCACCAGCAGCGCCAGCTCACGGACGTTGAAGGGCCAGTCATGCGCGCAGAGACTCTCGACGAGCCGGGGATCGAGGCGGGGCGGCGCCGCGGGGGCGCGGTTCCGCTCCAGAAGCTTCGCGAGCAGGAACGGCACCTCCTCGATCCGTTCCCGGAGGGCGGGGATCCGGACCGTCAGCCCGTCCAGCCGCGCCAGCAGATCGCCGCGGAACCGCTTCTCGTCCACGGCCTGCTGCAGAGGGGCCTGGGTCGCGGCCAGGAAGCGTACGTCGATCGGGACGGGCTTCGATTCGCCGAGCGGAATCACCTCCCGCTGCTCCACCGCCCGCAGGAGCTTGGCCTGAATCGGCAGCGACAGATCAGCGATCTCGTCGAGCAGCAGCGTCCCGCCTTCCGCCGCGCGCAGAAACCCGGCGTGTGCGCGGTCGGCGCCCGAAAAGGCGCCCTTGCGGTAGCCGAACAGCTCGCCCTCGGCCAGCGCCTCGGGCAGCGCGGCGCAGTTGACCGCGGTGAACGGTCCGCTGCGTCCGCTCCAACGGGCAATCGCGCGCGCGGCGCCCTCTTTTCCGCTGCCGGTCTCGCCCTGGATCACCACCGGCAGATCGGTGGTGGCGACCAGGCGAGCGGGTGCGAGCGCGGCGAGCAAGGCCGGCCCCGCCCAGTAACCGTCGGTCACCTCCTCGAACGTCCAGCCGGTCGATCCGTCGGCCGGCAGCGACACGAGGACGCCTATGAAATCTCCGATCTTGATGACGTCCCGCGTTTTGAGGGGGGCCTGTCTGATTCGGCGCGCGTTGAGAAAGACGCCGTTGGTGCTGTCGAGATCCCGCAACATCGGAGCGCTGCCGGGGGTCCAGCGAATCTCCGCGTGTGTGCGCGAAACCGAGGCGCTCGGCAGGCAGCCGGCGCAGGCGCCGTCGCGCCCGAACAGCGTGGCGCCGGCCTGAAGTCGAGTGATGCTGCCGTCGCCGCCGGGGAAGACCCAGCGAATCGCGAGGCCCGCCGACCCGCCCGAGGCCCCGACAACAGCGTCGGGAATTGTCGTCTCGAGAGGCACCCGTCGAGAGCATGCGCGAATCGGCGGCCGAAGCCAACAGCGCCCTGGGGTCACGAACGAGCGCGAGCCTTGACAGTCGAGGATCGGGAGCGTTTTCATGGCTCCTTGGCGACTGACGGGGCGGCTTCCCGCGGGTCTCTTCCCGACCTTCAAGGGATCGTCTTCGACGGCCGATTTCGCGTCGAAGAGCGGATCGCGGAAGGGGGCTTCGCGGTCGTCTACAAGGCGTGGCAGGTCGCCCTCGATCGGCGGGTGGCGCTGAAGGTGCTGAAGGCGCCCCGCAACCAGGACGAGCTCGGGCAGGCCGCGTTTCGCGAGAAGTTCGCGGCCGAGGCGCGCACGATCGCCAAGCTCCGACATCCGCACATCGTCGACGTCCACGACTTCTCCGTGTCGGCGCTTCCGTCCGGCGAGTTGGCGCCCTGGATGGCGCTCGGATGGCTGGAAGGCGAGACGCTGGCCAAGCGGCTCGGGCGGCGCCGGGACGCCGGCGAGCGGGGCATGGACCCGCGTGAGGCGGTCGCCTTCCTGCGGCCGGTCCTGCAGGCGCTGGCGCACGCTCATGCGCAGGGGATCGTTCATCGCGACATCAAGCCCTCCAACATCATGGTGACCGAGACGGCCCACGGAACGTCGCTGCGGGTGCTGGACTTCGGCATCGCCAAGATCATGGTGGACGATCGATCGCCGAACACCGGGAACACGCGGACAGACAGCGTGCCGGTGTTCTCGCCCGCCTACGCCGCGCCCGAGCAGGTGGCGTTTTCGCGGACGGGACCGTGGACCGACGTCCATGCGCTCGGGTTGGTCCTGACCGAGATCATGACCGATGAGCCGCCGTTCTCGGATCCCGATCCCGAGGCGCACCTCTTCGAGCAGGTCATGGCCCGGCGCCGGCCGACGCCAGCCAGCAAGGGTCGCGACGTCGGCCCGTTCGAGCGGATCATCGCGAAGGCGCTGGCGCTCTCGCCGCGGGATCGGTGGCGGAGCGCCGGCGAGCTGCTCGCGGCGCTCGAGGAGGCGACGGCGGGCGCGGCCGCCATCTCGGGCGACACGCCATCGCCCTCCAGACGCGCGATTCGCCGGGTGCCGCGCGCGGCTGCACTGGCGTTGGCGGTGGCGCTGGGCGGCACCTCGATTGTCGTCGGGGCGACATGGGTGCTTCGCGCGAAGAGGGCGCCACCGCCGGCGGTGGCGCGGGTCGTCGAGCCGGCGCATCTGCAGCCGGCGCCGGCTCCCGTTGCGCCGCCATTGCAGCTGGCGCCGCCCGCCGCGACGGCGAACGCAGCGATCAAGAGCCCGCCGGCGACGGTCCTGCCCAAGCAACGCAAAGAAAGGAAGCGCGCGCATTCGGCGCCGGCCCTGGTGAATGCCGGCGACGGCCGAGATCTGTTCGATGACACGAAATGAGCTCCAGGCGCGCCATCGCTCTCGCGCTCTGCGCGTTCTGTCTTTCGGGGCTGCAAGCGCACGCGCAAACGGCCGAGAACGACGAAGCGGGTGCCCGCGTGTTGTTCGCCGAAGGGCGCAAGCTCGCGGCCGCCGGAAACTACGCGGAGGCTTGCCCGAAGTTCGAGGACAGCCTCCGGCTCGACCCCGGAATCGGTACGAGCTTCAACCTGGCCGACTGCCTGGAGCACATCGGCCGCACCGCCACTGCGTGGGCGCGCTTCCTCGACGTGGCGGCGGCGACGAAGGCGGCGGGACAGCCGGAACGGGAGCGGGTCGCGCGGGCGCGTGCCCAGGCGCTCGAACCCAGGCTCGCCCGCGTGGTGGTCCATGTGCCCTCGCCTGCCCCGGGCCTCGTCGTCACCCGTGACGGGATCGCGATCGGCGCGGCGTCGTGGGGCGCCTCCGTGCCGGTCGATCCCGGTGATCACCTGGTGGAGGCGACGGCCCCTGGAAGGAAAAAATGGTCAGAGAGCACGTCGGTGCCTGATACGCCGACCACCGTCTCTGTCGTGGTTCCCGCGCTCGAACCCCTGCCGCCGGAACAAGCTGCGTTGGCGGCCCGGGAGGCGACGCCGATGGTGTCGCACCTGTCGCCGACACCGCCCAGCGAGCCGCCGAGACACCTGTCGAGGTCCGTCGTCGCGCTGGGTGCGGTGGCCGCGATCGCATTCGCGACAGGCGCGGCCTTCGCACTCGAGTTCCGATCGCAAAACGGAGAGGCGAAGGGACTCTGCCCGAACGACATCTGCGCGAGCCACGACGAGAAGTCGCACCACGACGAGCTCGTCGCCGACGCGTACCGCGACGAGAAGGTGGCTTTCATCAGCGCCGGAATCGGTGCCGTGGCCCTGCTGGCCGCCGCCTACCACTGGTGGCGGCCGACTCCGGCCGCGTCGTCGAAAGAGGCGGCCGTGCGGATTTCAGTCCGCGCGCCTGGCAGAGCCTTCGACGGCGGTCTCGAGGTCAGCTGGTGACGAGCCGCGGTGTGACTGCGCTGGTGTCGCTTGGAATCGTCGCGCTCGCAACCCGCTGCTCGATCGACGATCGAAAGGTGAGGGTGCGAGGCGATTGCGTGACACCGCCGGCGGGCGGTCTCGTTTCCGATTTCTCGGCGGCCCACCCCCAACCGTGCCCGGCAGGAGTCTGCCCCGTCGGTCTCGTGGGTACACCGAGCGTGTATCTTCCTGTCGGAGACACGCAGGGGCTGATCTTCCCCTATCGATCACCGGGGCTGCAGGTCGCCGCGCTCACCCTCGTTTCTGGCGGATCCCCGCCGTATACAGGGCAGGCCCTGCGGGTGGTGATGAATTCCGGCGCTCTGTCATCAACCGGCTACGACGGCTTTGCGCTGGAGGTCGTCGATTGCCTCGACACGTCGGCCTATTCGGCCGTCACCTTCACGACCGCAGGAAACATCGGCAGCTGCCGCTTTCGTTTCGCCGCGCGATTCTTGGCTGGCGACGCCGGCACATTCAGCCCGCCGTGCGCTATCGACGACTGCTCCCCGACCGACAACGTCTCGGTCATGGCGACCGGAAACACGACCCTGACCTTTGCGGGAAGCGGGAACGGCGGCGGTTCGGCGGCCCTCGCTGGCCTGCAGTGGGAGTTCGAGACGAATCCGGTCGACGCATCGCCAATCGGGTGCACGGCGGATTTCACCATCGACGACATCCGGTTGCTGGCGCGCGCATCGCCATGACGGGTCAGATCCGTCGCTCCCGCGGTTGCGGGTTTTGACGAACGTTCGGTGCGCGGCGTGTGCAGGCGCTACAAGCCACTTACGGCGGCGCTGAGCGTGGCCACCGCGAAGTCGAAATTCAGAGACTGGTTCTGCTCCTCGTCGAGATGGGCATTCGTGGCCTGGATCAGCAGGCGTTGCTTCTCGTCCCTTCCCAGCTTCGGGTTCTCGAGGATTTTCAGCGAATCCCCGATCCATGTGACCAAGAACTGCCTCTCCCAGCCGAGGAAGTCGAGGAAGACGGTCCGGAACTTCAACATCTGCGGGAATTTCGGGGCGGGCTTCCTCTTGAAGTAGGCGATGTTCTCGTCGAAGAACGCCAGGGCCGCCTTCAGTTCGGCGCGAACCGGGTTGCCGTTCTTGGACTGCCCCTGCAGGAGAGCCGCCAGCATTCCGCCGAGCTTCTTGCCGCGATCGGGGAGCTGCCGGGTCATCGCGACGCTCTCCGTGAGGTACGACTGGGCGGCGCGTCGATCCTCGTCAGAGAGCGGAGACCGCACCGGAGCCGGCTCGGTCGCGGTGACGGCCGCCGCTATCAGGACCGCGGGCGCAACATGGAGCATGCGCCTGGATGTTAGGTCAAACGCGGCGCCTGCGGCGAAGGATCATTGTATGTCGCACGCTAAACGAGCGCAGACTTGGCTAGAATCGCAGCGTGCGTGGCGATGCCCTGTTGCTGGCCGGGTTGGTGTGCGCCGCCGCTTGCCAGTCGCGGGCGGCGGCGACGAAGGAGCCGCGCGCGGCGGTGAGCGCCGAGCGCTTCGCATCGGGGAGGCCGCTCTGGGTCGATTCACATCCCGACGATCCGCTGCTCGACGCGCTGGTCGACGTCGGCACGATGCACGCCGTCGGCGACGCGTTGGAAATCGACATTCGCTGGCCCCTCACGCCCGGCTTGATCAGCGACCTCAAGGGGATGGAGGGGCTGGTCGTTCCACCGGGAAGCGTCAGCACCAGCCGAGAGCGCGTCATCTGCCGGCCGGACGGCATGGTGTCCTTCTCCGTACTGGAGGAGCTGCGCGGCCCTGACGGCACCGAGCTCCGACGGCGCGAACACGACCCCACCGAGAGGCGAAAGCGGGCGGAGGTGGGGCCGTACTCGGCCAATCCGCGGAGCCTCGCCTGCTACGCGGCGGCTCGAAAGTGCGCGCGGCAGATGTGGTCCTGGCCGCCGCCGCCGAACCTCACGCCCCTCGACGGCTCCGAGCGGGCGGCCCGCATGCGCGCCGAGTACGCCAAACTTTTCGTTCCCACCTGCGCGATCCCGCCGCTGGCGGGATCGGCTCCGGCCGCCGCGTCCGGCCCCGCCAAGAAGCAGTAGCCTTTGTCCCGGTTGAGCGGCGGTCACTCCCACATGCTCAGGAACTCGCGCAGCGGATCGGGGGCGACCTCGTAGCGAGTCCGCACCGCCTCGATCCAGGCGGACGATCGCCGTCGAACCACCAGCCGGCCGATCCGCTTCGCAGCGAAACCGCTCACGGCGAAGGCGACCGCCACCGTGACCGACGCGGTGATGTACGGACGGTGCACGCCCACGAGATCCATCTGCAGCTGGCGGAGCTTGATGTACGCCGCGACGCCGAGCGCCAGCCCCACGCTGACGCTCAACCCGGCGACCCAGCTCTTCGCCCGGCTGACCCGCCGGCCCAGATCCCGCAACGCCTCGGCCTCTCGATCGGGAACCTCGAACATCGCTGTGATTGTCGCACCAAAGAGTCGTCGTGGATTGTCAGATGAGGACGGCGCCGTGCGCCCATTGTCGCGACATATGATGACGCCGCACGTCTGGAGACGTAGCTTTGAGTGACACCCGATGAGTCTTTGGATTCGCGCGCTCTGCCGGCGGCCACTGGGCGCGAACTTCGCGCCCGGGCCGTTGACCGCCGCGCTGGCCCAGCTCGACTTCGCGATGATGGCGGAGGCCCAGGGACTGGACGACGAGGCCGGGTACGCCGCCGAGGATGCGCTGCGAATCGAGGCGGAGGCCGACGCACCGAACCTGCTGTTTCTCTACTGTCGGCCGGAAAATCCCGAGTACTTCATTCGCATCGAGTCGTGGCAGGGGGACCAAATGGCCGGCGAGATCGAAGAGCTGGTCGAGGCGACGGAGGACGCCGAGGGCGCCGGCGCGGCACGCGTTCGCGGCCATCTGACGGGCGTCGTGCAATCCGTGGCGTTCGAGCTCAAGGCCAGCGATACGGAGCGCATGGGCGTGCAGATCGCCTTCCACGCGGCGATGTGGATGGCGGAGCAGGGCGACGGGCTGGTCGAATTCGAAGACGAGTGGTTCGATCCCGCGGTCAGCACCTTCAAACCGATCCTCACCGGCTAGTATCGGCAGAGCCGCGTCTAGAATGCGGTCTGCCACGCGTCGGCTTCGATCCGATCGCGGGACGGTTCGACGCGAACGGCTGGCGGCGGGTGGCCTGTCACCGAGGTCATGTCGATCTTGATGCGGAGCCCGTGACCCGCGCCCAGAATCAACCACGGGCCAGGCAGGACTCCGTCGGCGACGTGCGGCTCGTCCTCGCCGAAGTCCGGCGAGGCGTTCGATGACCGGCAGGCGAGCGCGGGCGCGACCAGCGTCCCGTGCGGGCGCGGCGCGACCGCAAGGCAGCGCAGGTGCCATCGGGCGGCGTGGTTGGGAATGAGGTGGCTGTGTTGCCCGACGCGTGGGCAGACGTCGTTCGCCAGCCGAATGTCGACGTCGACCTCGTCGGCGCGGCGGGTCCAGCGGCCCCGATACCCGAGCTGCTCGCGGATTCGTTCGCTGGTGTGAACCTCGGGTCCGTCGTTGAAATACAGATACCGCCAACCGCGGCAGACCGTGGCCGAACCGTCGGGATCCAGGTTCAACACGAACGAAGACGTCTCGTCGCCGCTGATCACCTGCAAGGCATGCGTCGCGCGGGTGTTCTTCTGGATCGCGCTCGCGAAGCGCCCGGGAACGAAGGGCGCCGCCTGGGCACCGTCGCCGAGCTCCAACGAGCCGGCGCCGCCCGCAACGGCGGGCCTGGCAGCGTTCGCCGGTGGAGGGCTGGTCTCAGCCATCTTGCTGCAGGCGGCCGCCGCCACGACAAAGATCGTCCAGGTGACCCGCCGCAATGCTCTTTGCCGTCCTTCAGATGGGCTCGCCCACCACGGGTCATTCCCACATGCCAAGGAACTCGCGCAGTGGATCGGGGGCGACCTCGTAGCGAGTCCGCACCGCCTCGATCCAGGCGGGCGATGGCTGTCGAACCACCACGCGGCCGATCCACTTCGCAGCGAAGCCGCTCGCGGCGAAGGCGACCGCCACCATGACCGATGCGGCGATGTACGGATGGTGCATGCCCACGAGATCCATCTGCAGCTGGCGGCGCTTGATGTACGCCGCGACGCCGAGCGCCAGCCCCACGCTGACGCTCAACCCGGCGACCCAGCTCTTCGCCCGGCTGACCCGCCGGCCCAGATCCCGCAACGCCTCGGCCGCTCGATCGGGAACCTCGAACATCGCTGCGATTGTCGCACTAAAGAGGCGTCGTGGATCGTCAGACGACCGCTCCGACGTGTGACTCCGACAACGACGGCGACGAGGTGCCCGGGCGCACATTGAGCCCGTGCCGGAGCAAGTTGAGCCGATGGGCTCAAAGTGCGCCCCACCGGTCGCCCCAAAAGCCTGTCCGATCGTGGCGTGCGCCAGGCATGGCGATTGCCCTGACACGCATTTGGAGGTTCATCATGCGCCGTTCACGCCTGTCATTCATCGCCGCCAACGCCATCGTTTCCACGGTCGCACTCGCGCTCGGGTGCGGGCCGGGTCCGGATTCGGGCCCGCCGCGATCAACCGACACCAAGACGGCCGCCCTCGACGATCCGGATGACATTCTGGAGCCCACGTTCTATGGCGACGCGCTGTTGACGCCCGGGTTCATGTCCGAGCCGGTCATCCCGCCCTGGCTCTTGTCCACCGCTGGATACATCAACACCGCGTACGGCTTCATCAAGACGGTGATCAGTCTCATCGATCCTTCGCCGGACTTGGCGGCCCTGATCCTGCAAGCGGAGCGGGACATTCTCAACGAGATCCGGCGCGACCGGGCCCAGGACCTCGACGCCGATTACGGCGCCGCCTACGACCTCTACCGCGAGCTGATTCAAAACTGGTCGATGCTGTCTTCGCCGGATTCGACCATTCGACAAGTCTGGTCGGACAACCTTGCAAACTTCATGACTTATTCGGACACCGCCTTTCAGAACTTCCGTCAGATCGTCAACGGCGATCATGCGCCACCGGATGGGTTGACGGCCTACGACATGATCATCCACCTCAATCTCATTGCGACGATGCGCGCAACGATCATGGCGAGCCCGATTGATGGATTGCCAGTCTACAGCGCGGCTTCAATCAACGATCTTCTCCTGCAGATGAAGCAAGCGAACTACGACTACATCGGCGCGAACCTGACCTACCTGGCTTCGCAGATGGAGGCGCCCATCAGCACCGTGCACCGCAGCAAGCTCTGGAAAACCAGCAAATTCGCCGCGGCGACGAACGTCGGGTATTGCTTCTTTCCATCGTCTCCAGACGTCGTTGGGGAGCCCGATCCGGACAATGCTCTGTACGTTGGAGACACCGTGATCTGCGATCTCACCAAGCAAACGTGTACATACTGGGGCTGTGGACCGTCCCGTTGTTCTTCTCGGTTCCCCATGCAGCAAGACCGCATGTTCGCCGCTTGTCTCAAGCTGAGAAATCAGCAAGTCGACGATAAATTCAACCAGGACGACGTCGTCAACGGCGTCCGGTACGCGCAGCAGAAGATCGTCGCCGTCCTGGACGCTGCCGTCACTGATTCGAGCGGCGCGAACGGTCCGGAGTCCGCGTACATTGCCTCGATGGCTCCCTTCTTCGTGGACGTGCCGATCGCGGCGGTCGCGCGCGCGCCCGGCAAGCTGGACGTCGTCTATCGCAGCGCCGACGACGCCATCTGGCACATAGCCTGGAACGGGAGCGCGCCCGCGGCGCCCGTGAACCTCCAGCCCGCCATCGTCGGGATCCCGTCGCTCGTGAACGTGGGTCCCAATCGCCTGGAGCTGTTCGGGCGCGGAACCGACAGCACCGTTTATCGGCAGGTGTGGACGGCGCCCAGTCCCCCGCCCAACGCTTTGCTCACGGGATCATCCGGCTTCGGAACTTCGTCGCCGACGATCGGCACGCTTTGGTCCGGCTGGAGTGGATGGCAGGGGCTTGGCGGGGTGATCGTCGACAGCCCACGGGCGGCGGCGACAGGAGCCGCGCGCGTGGATCTCATGGCCAATGGAACGAACCGCGTGACGTTCGACAACACGGAGCTGATACCTTTAGGGTTCCAGGGCTGGGCGCCCGCCTCAGGCAGCACGAGGGTCTTTCAGTCGGCGCCGATACCGGTCTCGTGGGGACCGAATCGCTACGACGTTTTCGGCATGGGCCTGGCGGGCGACCTGCAACACATCTGGAACGACGGGGGGGCGGGCGGTTCAGAATCCCTCGGCGGCGAGCTCGGCTCCCTGGCGGCCGTGTCCTGGGGGCTCGGTCGACTCGACATCATCGGCATCGATGAGAACGTCCAACCGTGGCACAAGGTTTTCGACGGTACCTGGCGAGACGTCAATCCGGGACCCGGCGGGTGGTTGTCGAGCCGACCGAGCGTGGTTTCGATGCAGCCCGGACGGCTCGATCTTTTCGGCCGCGGCACGGATGGCAGGCTCTGGCACAACTGGTTCCAAAACGAGACCTGGATGGGGTGGGAATCGCTTGGAGGCGCCATCGTCGGAAACCCGATCGCGACCTCGTGGGGATCGGGCCGACTGGATGTCTTCGTCGTCCGTCGAGACGGCGTGATTGCACGCAAATTCTTTGACGGCCAGTGGCATCCCCTGGAGGGGTACGAGCCCTTCGGGGGCGCGGTCGATCTTCAGGCCCTCGAGGGCGAGAGGCTCGCGCCGGCGGGTGACTTGAATGTCGTCGTCGAATCCGCGACCTACGGTGGCAACTGCGGCGCGCCCGCGGGTAACGACACAGCCAATCTGCAGTCCGCCTGCCAGGGAAAGCAAAGCTGCTCCTATCAGGTGGCTTACTGGCTGATCGGTGATCCCGTACCCGACTGCGCGAAGAACTACGTCGCGACGTACTACTGTCCCTGGATCAGCGAGCAACGGACGGCGGTCGTGGCCCCCGAGGCGGGATACGGCAGCATCGTTTCGCTGTCCTGTCAGTGAGCTTCAGGGCAGCATCGATGCCGCCGGTCAGGGCGGGCCGCGCTGGCCCGGCGCACATTCAATCGGCGCGCCCCGCATTGGGAGCGCCTACTTGATCGCGTGAATGGCCATCTGCGTGAAGTCCCAGTTGGCGTCGAAGCAGCCAAGCGGTATCCCCTGGGGTTCGCCGGGCGTGAAGGTCGTCTGTATCAGCGTGATGAGCCCCCCGGACGGGTAGAGGGTCAACATGTCGCCGTTGAGAGAAAAGTCGTACGAGCCGGAATTGGCCGTGGCACAGGACGTCTGATCGATGGCGACTGTCAGCGTTGGCCCGTTGATGTGGTAGGTGCCCTGGTTCACCTCTGCTCCCTGACTGTTGTCCGGGAAGATGCACACGATCGCCTCCAGGTATTGCCCGTCCATGTAGAAGGTCTCCTGGTGGTCGCACTTGAGACCATAAACGCGCTGGGTCCAGGCCGTCTCGGCGAGCGGCTCGAGCGAATCAGGGTAAGTTGGGGGGCCACACCCCAGAGCGCACACGACGACGATCAGGGGCAGGCGCATCGAAGGCAGTATCACGTGATCCAGCGGACTCTGCAATGTGCGGCTATCGATCGCGACGCGCGCCGACGCGCACGCGTCCGTCGACGGCGGCGCGTCACCTTTTGTGAAGACGACGAAGTTCGTTGGTATGAAACGCCTTCGTGAGCGACGCGGTCGAGATCACCCATCCCGAGAAGGTGCTGTTCCCCGACGACGGGATCACGAAGCGCGATCTCTGCCTTTACTACCAGGCGGTGGCGCCGCTGATGCTGCCCCACATCAGCGGCCGTCCCGTGACGATGGAGCGCTTTCCGGCCGGTATCGGCAAGAAGGGCTTCATCCACAAGGATGTGTCGAAGGGATTCCCGGCCTGGCTCGAGCGCGTGCCGGTCGAACGGCGCGACGAGAAAGATCCCGGCACCGTCAACTACGCTCTGGCCAACGACGCGCGCGCGCTCGTCTGGATGGCGAACCACAACTCGATCACGCCGCACGTCTGGTGCTCGCGCGTGCCGCGTCTCGATCGGCCGGACGTGTGCGTGTTCGATCTGGATCCTCCGGGCGACGACGCCCCGACGCTGCGGGCGGCGGCGCTGGCCGTGCGCGCGCTGCTCGACGAGCTGGGGTTGCCGTCGTTCGTCAAGACGTCGGGCTCGAAGGGGTTTCACATCGTGGTTCCGCTGGACGGCGACGGCGATTACACGACGCCGTGGCGGTTTGCGCACGGGGCCGGCGCGGTGCTGGTGAAGCGCCACCCGGAGCTGCTGACCCAGGAGTTCATCAAGAGCGATCGGGCCGGGCGCATCTTCGTCGACACCGGACGCAACGGCGCGGGCGCGACGTTCGCGGCCGTCTACGCCGTGCGCCCCAGACCGGGCGCGCCCGTCTCCGCACCGTGCACGTGGCAAGAGATCGACCGGGCCCAGGTCGGACCGCGGACGTTCACGCTGCGGACCGTGGCGGACCGCATCGCCGCGGTCGGCGATCTCTGGAGTGGTCTCGAGGGACAGGGGCGGTCGCTGCGTGGGCCGCTTGCAGCGCTGGAAAACCTGCTCACCGAGGACGACTGGAGGGAATCGATGGCCGCCACGACCCGCCGGCCCAAGTCGCGCAAGAAGTCACCAAGGTGAGTCGGTGAAGTCGTAGACGGTTGTGCGGCGGTCGCGGTAACGGACGATACGGCCACCGCGGTCGGCGCGCAGCCAGAGGCCGGTCTCGGAGAACGAGGGCGCCGCCATGCTCGAGCCGGCGCCGCTCGAATCGACGGCGACGAGGCGACCGTCGATATCGAAGACCACGATCGTGCTCCGTCCGAGATCACCGGCCACGGCGCAGACGCGCGCCGGGCCGCAGGGACCGACCTCCCTCGCCAGGACGGCGTTCCCGGACGCGTCGCGTACCGGGACCTTCGCCAGCAGGCGGCCTTTCTCGTCGAGGATGCCGAGAGTCGCCGGCCCTCGGCGGCTGAACGTGTCCTGCGAGAACAGCATGACGATGCGCGAGGCCGCGCGTGCCGCGGCCGAAACGGGCAGATCCGCGATCGCCGCGAGCAGTTGCGGGCTCTGTTCCCAGCGGCCGCGACGATAGACAGCGCGATCGGCGCCGAGCAGCGCGAAGCCGTCGTCGAGCGGCACTATCGGGCCGAGCTCCTCGCGGATTCCACGGTTGCCCAGCTCCCGCGTCACCAGCCGCTTCTGCGCCCGCACGCCGTCACGCGCGACGATCCAGAGCTCGAGCGCTCGTGGATAGCCTTCCTTGCGGAGCAACGACAGGCCCTCCGCGACATCGGGCGCGTGCGCCGGCTTGCGCGAGACGACGCGCCAGACGTCGATGGAGCCTTGCTGGCGCGCGTGGCGCCCGCGGCGGACGGGCTCGAGCCGCTCGAGCGGGCCCGCGACGGCGCCCACGGGCAGGCGAAGGACTTCGTCGGGCGGATCCTGGGGGAATGGGATGCCACCGGGCATCTCGCTCGCGCTCACGTCGATCGCGCTCACCGAGTACCAGCCGGCCTTGGCACGGGCGGCGATCGCATCCCACGCGGCGCCGGTCTTCATCGCCGCAGACAGCTCGGCGGCGAGGCGGCGGACGCGCTCGACCTCCCGCGGAGGCGTGTAAGGGTGAATCGACAGCTGGAGGTGCTCCATCTTCGTGAGCGCCGGCGTCCCGAGGCGTCCGCGCACCCGCTCGTAGAGCGCGCGATCGTCGGCGTCGGTCGGCGTGGCCGTGGGGCACCAGCGGGTCACGACGACGGAGCCGTCGGCGAGGCAGGTGAGCGCTGTGGTGGCCATCGACATGTCGACACCGGGCGCAGCCGGCAGCGCGATCGAACGCCCCGCCGTCGCGCCGTCGAACGGCGTCACGCCGGAGAGGCCGGCGACCCACGCGGTCTTGCCGTCGGGGCAGGCGGCCACGGCGGGCCAGCCGTCGCTCTTCGGGACGGTTCCGAGCTGCTTCAGCGTGCCCGCGGGATCGAAGCGCGCGACGCGCAGCCGCGGGGCGCCCGACTGCGGGCTCTCGACGAGGATCAGGCCGTCGCGATCGACGGCCACCGCGCTCGAGAAGAGATCCCCGCCCTCGGCGCGCACGCGCACCTTCTGCGCCGGGCCGCGGCACGCGTTCGTGCGGGTGGCGCACGCCGCCTCGTCTCCGTGCGTGCACGCGCGCTCGAGAAGCGCGCAACCTTTCTGATCGTAGCTACCGACTTTGTCAGTATGTGTGCCCGCGAGCGCCGCGCAGCCCGGGCCGTAGCCGCCGTCGCAGGCCCGCTCGAGGAGCGCCTTGCCGCGGGACGGACGCGGCTCGATGGGCTGGGTCGTCGTCTCGCCGTCGCGGTAGCGCTCGAGGTCGTTCGGCGCCCAGCCCACGATCCAGAGGACGCCGAGATCGGCGCATGCGGGGAGATGAGCGCGGTCGCAGGCGCGCGTCCACAGCGCTTCGGCCTTGTGAACGTCGGGGTGCAGGGCGTCGCCGTAATAGTGCAGCTCGCCGAGGCGCGTACAGGCGGCGTCGTCGGCGGCGTCGCAGCGGCGCTGCAAGTCGGCTTCGAACGCCTCCGAAGGAAGCGACCGGGCGGGCGCGGAAGCGGCCGCTGCCCCGGCGGCGGCGACGAGCCACGCGGAAATGAGCGCTGGAGACAAGGCGTTCCAGACAATTTATCATTGGCGCCGTGCGAGGCGGCATCGTCGGGCTCTGGCTCGCGGCGGGCGTCGCGCTCGCGCCCGGGCACGCCGAGGCAGCCGAGCCCGCGCACGCGGCGCCGCGCGTGCTCACCATCCTCGGAGACGATCTGCTCCGGCTCGATGCCGCCGTGACCGCGGTCGCGCTCTCGGCCGACGGGCGCGTGGGTGCGCTCGGCGGCCGGACGGGCGTCGACGTCTTCGAGGTGCCGGGCCTGCGGCGCCTCCGGTTCTTTCCGGATCTCGTGGCACAAGAGCGCGGGCTCGCGCTGTCTGCCGACGGGGCGCTGCTGGCAGCGTCGGTGAGCGCGCACGCCGAGGCCATCCGCCGCAAGGCCAGCAAGCACGAGGTCGACGTCTGGAACCTGCGCGAAGGCAAGCGTGTCGCCACGCTCGATCCGGCGATCGAGGTCCAGGCGGCCGCGTTCTCGCCGGACGGCCGCCTGCTCGCCGTGGGTGGCGCGAACCTCGGCATCGAGCTGTGGGACGTCGCCAAGGGCCGCGCCCGCTGGCGCAAGCTGGCGCACGGCGCGAACGGCGAGATCCTGAGCCTCGCGTTCTCGCCGGACGGCCGCCGCCTGCTCTCGGGCGCGAAGGTCGGCATCGCGGGCGGCGGCGCCGAGACCGACGAGTGGATGGACACCCTCCGTCTCTGGAACGTCGACACCGCCGCGCAGATCCGCCCGCTCGGCGAGGGCATGAGCATCGCGGGCTTCTCGGCCGACGGACGCTTCATCATCGACGGCGGCGGCGCGGGCGCGGCCGTCTTCCGCGCCGACGCGGACGAGCCGTTCGTCGTGCTCCCCCATTTCGCCGACCCGAAGCAGAGCCTGCAGTTCGTCGAGGGCGCGGCGCTCTCGGCCGACGGCGCGCGCGCCGCGACAGCAGGGTCAGACGGGGCGCTCGCGACGTGGGACGTCGGCGCGGGGCGCGAGCTCGAGCGGGTCGCGGCCCACAGAAACATGATCGACGCGTTCGCGGCCAGCGCCGACTTGCGCTACGGGCTCACGGGCTCGCGCGACCAGCGGGCGCGCCTGTGGCAGCTCGCACCGCTCCGCGAGATCCCGGCGCGGCGCGGGCACGACGGCGTCGTGATGGCGCTGGCCGTCTCGACCGATGGCGCGCGGCTGTGGTCGCTGGGCGCTGAAGGGCGCGCGATCGAGTGGGCGCTCGGCTCCGGCGAGATCGCCGCCGAGACGGCCTTCGACGCCACGAAGCCCGCGGCCGGAGGATTT
>Ga0066903_100000540_pt1 | contig 24271 bp, 24 predicted proteins | sample PanSoiMetaGPlot1_FD_67491 | JGI IMG/M metagenome (GOLD analysis project Ga0066903, IMG submission 67491) | Tropical forest soil microbial communities from Panama analyzed to predict greenhouse gas emissions - Panama Soil - Plot 1 (version 2) | ecosystem: Environmental > Terrestrial > Soil >... | reverse complement strand
CGCGATGGCCGCGATCGGAGCACCGGTGCGCGCGTCCGTCGTGTTGTTCACCATGCCGGCGGGGGCGAGGCGCGCGCCCGGGACGCCGTGGATCTGGATCGGCTTCGAGATGACCAGCTGCTCGGCATAGGTGCCGGCGCAAACGTGGACCACTTCGCCCGGGAAGGCGGCATCGATGGCGTCCTGGATGCGGCTGAAGGTCGCGGTCGGGCAGTTGACCCGGTCGTCGTCGACGACCAGCGACCTCGCCCCGGCAGGGGGTGTGAGTGCCCCCAGCAGGGCCAGCGCGCAAAAGAGTACAGAACGAGCCATCGTGTCCCCCCTGCTCGCTGGGGGTATCGGCGGGATGCGTTCCGAACTTTACCGCTCGGGATTCACGCCGCTTTTTCCTCTCGCCGGGCCGTCGCTCCGAGACCTGCGCCGCGTTCCGCCTGGGCAAGCGCCGTAGGGTGTGCGGGGTGCCTCGCGCTGGATCGACGGTGACGTGACCCTTGCAATGATGCCGTCCTCCAGGCAGCGGGCGAGGAGTGCCGTGGCGTGATGTGCCGCCTCGAGGGGTGGAACATCCGCGAGGGCTCCGCACACCGCCGCGAACGACTCACCCGCGACCAGGTGCTCGAGCGCGGCCGCCACGCCCGCGTCGGTGCCCGCATGGAAGACGGCGTCGGTAGCATCGCGCCAGACGCGGATCATGGTCGGCGAAGGCGAGAGCTGTGCGGGATCGGCCCCTCCCCACAGCTCGTGGACGGGCCAGTCGGCGTGCAGAAGAACGAGCGCGGGGATCGGTGCGAAGCAGAGTCCCGGCCACTCTACTGGCGAGACGGTGCGGAGGTCGTCGGCGGTCAGCACGTCGGAGTCGGGAGCGTCGAAGACGTCGGCGCGTGCCCATTCGAGACGCGCGAGGTCGGCGAGATAGGGCGGCAGGTCTTTCCGGCCCGCGAGGTGTCGTGCCATGCTGCGGCCGAGGTGGCGGACCGATGGGTTGGTCGAGGGGTGATGTGCCAGGTAGTCGCGGACGAGCCCGGTGAAGCGATCCGGGCCGAGGATCGCCGAGAGGCGCGGAAAGTCCTCGGCCAGCACCTCGCGGAGACGCCAGAGATAGGCTTCGACGTACACGCCCACGCGTGCCGGGGGGGTGAGTGTCGCGCTCGGCTCGACCAGGCCGAGAAGGCGTCGGTCCATCCGGGCGCTCGTGATGGAGCGCCAGAACCAGCCCTGCACCTCACGCAGGCTTGGGGTACGCACGCAGCGCCTCCGCTTCGAGGACGCGCGCCCGATCCGCCTCGGCGGCGAGCTCCTCCCAGGGCGGGATCCGGTCGTCCCACTCGACTAGTGTCGCGACCGGACCGAAGCGTCGCACCGCCTCGCCGTAGAGCGACCACACGGGCGCGGCCACGGGATGGTCGTGCGTGTCGAGCAGGTGGGTGCCCGCGTCGCTGTGGCCGGCGAGGTGGATCTGCCCCACGCGGTCGAGCGGCAGGCCGGCGAGGTAGTCGCCGGGCGAGAAGCCGTGGTTCATCGCGCTCACGTAGATGTTGTTCACGTCGAGGAGGATGCCGCAGTCGGCGGACTCGGCGACGGCCCCGAGGAACGTCCACTCGGGCAGCGTCGAGTGCCGGTAGGTGACGTAGCTCGAGACGTTCTCGACCAGGATGCGGCGCCCGAGCCTCTCCTGGACGCGTCGCACCCGGTCGACGACCACGGCGAGCGCCTCCTCGGTGTACGGTAGGGGCAGCAGGTCGTGAACGTAGTGCCGGCCGAAGGAGCCCCAGCAGAGGTGCTCCGAGATCCAGGCGGGGTCGAAGCGGCGAGCCAGCCCGGCCAGCTCGTCGAGGTGGTGCGGATCGAGAGGGTCCGTCCCCCCGAGGTTCATCGACACGCCGTGCAGGACGATGGGCGCAGTGGCACGGGCCCGCTCGAGAACCCGTAGCGGCCGCCCGCCGCGGAGCATGAAGTTCTCGGAGATGACCTCGAACCAGTCCACCCGTGTCGTCCCGTCGACGACGCGGAGGTAGTGCGGGGGGCGCAAGCCGACGCCGTGTCCGAGGTGGGGAAAGTCGCGCATGGGAGCCGGTCGTGGGCCCCGGGGGTCCCGGGGCCCACCGCGGCGGGCGCTACTTCTTCTCCGGGGCGACCGTACCGCCCTTTGCCTTGCAGTCGGCCGCGCTCGCCTTCGTGATCCCTTGGCCTTTGCACGCGTTCTTGCCCGCACACGAGTTGTGCGCCGACGCGCAGGAGCCCTGGCCCTTGCACGCGTTGATTCCCGCGCAGCGGACCTCGTCTCCTCCCATCTTCTCATCGGCGCGCGCGATGCCGGCTCCGCTGAGGAACAGCGTGGCCGCGGCGGTGGCGATGAGGATGCCCTTCGTGCTCATTTCGGTCTCCTCCTTGATCGGTCAGCTTCGTGCCGATCGGTTCAGGGTAGTGTCGCTTAGACGCTAGGAGGCGCCCCGGGGTTTCTCGGTGGTTCCGTCGATGCGATACACGGTCACCTCCGAGCCGGCCGACCACCGCACCGCCGCCTTGTCGGCAGAGGACGCGGCACTGAAGAGGCGCCCCTCGCCCAGGGCGGCGACCTGCGGACTCCCCCCGTTCGTCCCCTGCTCGACTTTCACCTCGCCCGACGCGACCAGATAGGTCGCGTCGTCCGACGCGTCGCCGCGGAGGATCGTCTCGCCGTCGCCGAAGTCGAGCCGTCGCATGGTGCTTGCGACTCGCTCACGGTCCAGCGGGTCGAGCGAGGCGAAGGGCTCCACGCGCGCCAGCAGATGCATCCGCTCGGCGTCTTCCCTGCGGGCCACAGCGGCACGCTCGCTGGCCACGCGTGCGGGCGAGGTCAGCATGCGGATGGGGTAGGGCATCTCGAGGTCGGCCCGCCGCGCGGCATACCAGAGCCGGGTGCGAACTGCCTCATCGATCGTCGTGTCGCGCTCGAAGTCCTCGATCCAGTAGCGGAGCGCGTAGATGATGGCACTGTCGCCGAAGTCGACCGGGCTACAGTCCGGTGCCGGCTGGTGCAGGACGCCGGGCATATCCTGGATGGCGCGAAGCAACGCGGACCGCACCTCGTGGGGGGAATGTCGGTAGTGAAAGCCCATGCGAATGGTCATGCGATGTGCGCCCGTCGGCCGGGAGAAGTTGAGCACCTCTCCCGAGACGAGGGCGCTGTTCGGCACGAAGACGGTGTCGCCGTCCTTGGTGACGATGCGGGTGGACCGCCAGCCGATCTCGAGGATCCGCCCGACCCGGCCTCCGACCTCGATCCACTCGCCGTGTCCCAGCGTCCGGTCGAGCTGGAGCCCGAGACCGCCGAACACGTTGGCGATGGTGGACTGGAGCGCCAGCCCGACGATGGCGGTCAGGACCGCCGACGTCGTGACGAGGGAGAACACGTCGAGCCCGGCCAGGCGGAGAAACCCGACCGTGACAGTGATGGCGATCCCGACCTGCAGGAAGTCGCGCAGGATCGCGGGCACGTTCACCCCGAGCCGCGCCAGGAGGAGGTCGAAGATGATCAGTCCCATCGCCCCGACGAGCCCGATGGCGAGCGCGAGCAGCGCAGCGAGTTGCACGATGCTGCCGGCCGACGCCCCGCCCATGTTGCCCAGGCCGATCGCCCCCATCGCCAGGCTGACCGACAGCGCGAAGAAGAGGAGTGCTCCTCCGCCCCGATGCCGGCGGGCCGCGGGGGCGAGCCACCGGAGCACCGGGATCGCGACCAGCATGGCGAGGGCGAGCGTGAGGACGACCCACGCAGGGTCGGCGTCCCGCAGGATGTCCACGGGGCTTTGATGCTCCGCAGCTTGCTCCGGATACGAGGGAGCGGGTCGCTCGCCTTCGGAGCGTCGGGCTGTTAGAGGTGGCGCGCCCGTCTCCGGGCTCTTCCGCGATGCCAGCGCGCCTGAGGGACGTCTTCCACGAAGAGCGGCAGTATGGGTGGCTGATGGCGCTCGCCGTCGTGACCGGTCTCCTCGGTGCGACGGGCAACGTCGTCTTTCGGTTGGCAATCTCGGGCGCCACCTGGGCCTTCACGGGTCTCACGGCGCCGCTCGGTCGACCCGGCATTCCGCTGGCACTCGTCGCGGGCGGCCTGGTGCTTCTCGCCCTCGACCGGGTGTTCCCGGGCGAGGTGCTCGGCTACGGCTTCCCGCGCTTCCTCGAGATGCTGCATCTGCAAGGGGCCCGCGTGAAGCGCCGCTGGATGGTGGTGAAGACGCTCGGCGCGGCGATCTCCCTCGGCTCGGGAGCGGCCGTCGGCCGCGAGGGGCCGATCGCACAGATCGGCGGCTCGATCGGGAGCGCCGTCGCGCTGCTGGCACGGCTGTCGAGTGAGCAGCGGAAGGTCCTGATCGCCTGCGGCGCGGCAGCCGGCATCGCCACGACCTTCAACGCGCCCCTCGGCGCCCTGATGTTCGCGCAGGAGATCGTGCTGCTCGGCGAGATGCAGCTCACCAACCTGAGCCTGATCGTGGTCGCCACCACGACGGCGGTGATCGCCGCCCGGGGGCTCTTCGGCAGCGCGCCCGTCTTCGCGGTCCCGACGTTCGTGGTCGAGAGCTACTGGGAGTGCCTCAGCTATGCGCTCCTCGGCGTCCTGCTGGGTCTCCTCGCCGCCTTCTACAAGCGCCTCTTCCACGCCATCGCCGCCTACCTCCGTCGCCTGCCGGCGCCGCGCTGGGTGGTGCTGCTTGGCGGGCTCGCGGCGGTTGGCGCCCTCGACGTCGTGTTCCCCGCCAACCGATCCGACGGCTACGCGACCATCAACGAGGCGCTCGGCGGCCGGCTCCCGTGGACGCTGATGGCGCCGCTGGCGGCGGCGAAGATCTTGGGCAGCAGCCTCTCGCTCGGCTGCGGTGCCCCGGGCGGTGTCTTCGGTCCCATCTTCTTCATCGGGGCGATGACGGGCGGGAGCTTCCGGGCCGTCTCCGAACTGCTCCTGCCGGGGCTCACCGGGCCGCGGGGCTCCTACGCGCTCGTCGGGCTAGGTGCCTTCCTGGCGGCCGTGACCCACGCGCCGCTGACGGCGATCTTCCTCCTTTTCGAGATGACGCAGAGCTACACCGTCGCCGTCCCCGCGCTCATCACGACGATCGTCGGCCTGGTCGTGGCGGCGCAGCTCGAGCCGGAATCGATCGACACGCTCGGGCTCACGGCCGAGGGGAAGAGCCTGCACCCGACCGCGGATCGCCTCGTCCTGGATCGGATCCCGGTAGAGACGGTCTACCGGAGGGAGTTCGAGACCGTCGCCGAGGGCTGCCCGCTCCCGGAGATCCTCCGCATCATCGGCGGCAGCCGGAGCGGGACCTTCCCCGTCGTCGATGCGGGCGGGGACCTGGTAGGTTTGCTCTCCTTCAGCGCGCTGCGGCCGGTGCTCCTCGAGAAGGAGCTGGGCCCGCTCATCGTTGCGCGCGACCTGTGCGATGCGAACGTGACGACGCTGACCCCGGAGACGGGACTCGGCGACGCGTTCCGGCGCATGGACGTCGACGGTCTCGAGGACGTGCCGGTCGTCGATCCCGCGCGGCCGAAGAGGGTCATCGGCATGCTCTCGCGCGCCGACCTCATCGCCGCCTACAACCGGACGGTGGCGATCCTGAGCACGTTGCCCATGCCCGCATGGCTGTCGAGCGCGGAGGCCGAGCCGTCCGAGCGCTACCGCGTGATCGTGCTCGCGGTGCCGGCAGGCTGGGTCGGACGGACACTGCGCGACCTCGAGTGCCGGGCCCGGTACGGAGTCACCGTGCTCGCTGTCCAGTCGAGCGGGCGCCCCGCCGGCGTCGGCTACGAGATGCCGGACCCGGACCGGCCCCTCGCCCCCGGGGACATGCTCGTGCTCGCGGGCACCGCGGACGGCCTCCGTCTGGCGCAGGCTGCCTGACCCTGCTTCCGATGCCCCCCGATGTCACCGATGGGCCGATTGTGGCATCTAGCGCGTCATGCCGGAGAGCAGGGTCGAGGTGCGTCCTGCGGTAGAGGGCGAGCTCGCGGCGGTCACCGACCTGCTCGTCGCGCAGCTCCGCGAGCACCGGGTGGGGACGCCGGAGGCGAAGCTCGCGGATTCCGTCCGGGCGGTGCTCCACCATCCCGAACGGGGAAGGATCCTCGTCGCGGTCGAGGGGGACAGGCCCGTCGGCATGGCGGCGGTCTCGTTCGTGTGGCCGCTGGAACACGGTGGTCGGTCGTCGTGGCTGGAGGAGCTCTACGTTGAGCCGGCGGCGCGGGGACGGGGCATCGGCACGCGCCTTCTCGAGGCGGCGCTCCGCGTTGCGGCCGAAGGGGGCGCGGTGGCCGTCGACCTGGAGGTCGACGCCGAGCATCAGCGTGTCGCCGGACTCTACGCCCGGCACGGCTTCCATCCGCTGCCCCGTGCCCGCTGGGTACGCTCCCTCGAGCCGGTTGCCACCCCGCGTCCGGTAGCGCAGGCGGAGATCGTTGGCGGCTGCTTCTGCGGCGCCATCCGCTACCGGGTCGCTGCCCCGCCACACGACGTCGTTCATTGTCACTGCGGCATCTGCCGCCGCACGACGGGCGCGCCGTTCGTCTCCTGGGCGACGTTCCCCGGCGCCGCCTTCGTCTTCACCGCCGGCGTGCCGGCGCAGCTCCGGGCGACGCCGCGCGCGGTGCGCGAGCTGTGCGCCGCCTGTGGTACCGCCCTCACCTTCCGGGAGAGTGCCCGGCCGAACTCGGTCGACGTGACGGTCGGTAGCATGGATCGGCCGGATCTGGTCGTGCCAGACGCCCACATCTGGACCTCGAGCCAGCTCCCGTGGCTCCGCGTGGCCGACGACCTCCCGCGGCACGCGGGGGAAGATCCCGGCGAGCGCGATCTAGAGCCGTGAGACGTTCGGTGGTCGACGGAGCGCGCTGCGAGCGGAATCCTCCAGGCGGAGGGTAGGGCGAGCATGGCGATCGCGCGGACGGAAAAGCGAGCGTTCGGTGCCCCGGGGATCGCGCCGCGATGGACGCAAGGGGCGAAGGACGCGATCGGAACCGCGTACGGGTCGGGGAGCACGGTCTGGTTCACCGTCTCCGCCGGGATCCTGAACGAGGTCTACCACCCGACGATCGATCGGCCGCAGATCCGGGACCTGCAGTTCCTGGTGACCGACGGCGAGCAGTTCTTCCACGACGAGCGCCGCCATCTCGCGTCGCGCCTGGAGCCGATCGAGGCGCACGCCCACGGTGTTCGACTGATCAACACCGAACCTGCCGGCCGCTATCGCATCGTCAAGGAGGTGATCGCCGATCCCCACCAGCCGTGCCTCCTCATCCGGACACGACTCGAGGGCGAACCGGGTCTGCTCGCGAAGCTGCGGCTGTTCGTCCTCCTCGCGCCACACCTCGATGTCGGCGGCTGGGGAAACAGCGGCTTCGTTGCCGAGGCCGCCGGCCGGGAGCTCCTGGTGGCCGAGAAGAACGGGACGTGGCTCGCGCTGGGCGCGACCGTCCCGTTCGTGCACCGCTCCTGCGGGTACGTCGGTACCACGGACGGCTGGACCGACCTGGCGCGCGACCTCCGGCTCGACTGGGAGTTCGACGCCGCCGAGGACGGCAACATCGCCCTCACCGGCGAGCTCGATCACCGACGGGCCGACGAGTTCACCCTCGGCCTCGCCTTCGGGAACAGCCTGCATCACGCGACCACCACCCTGCTGCAGTCGCTCGGCTTCCCCTTCGCCGAGCACCGCGAGCGCTTCCTCGAGCAGTGGGGCCGTGCGTCGCGCCACCTCCTGCCGCTCGCGCCGGCGAGCGGGGACGGCGGGCGACTCTACCAGACGAGCCATCGCCTCCTCCTGGCGCACGAGGACAAGACGTACCCCGGCGCGATGATCGCCGCGCTCAGCATCCCGTGGGGCGAGGCGAAGGGTGACGAGGACCTGGGCGGGTATCATCTGGTCTGGACGCGCGACATGGTGCATGGGACGACCGGGCTCCTAGCCTGCGGGAACACCGAGACGCCGCTCCGGGCGCTCATCTATCTGGCGTGCTCCCAGCGCCCCGACGGCGGGTTCCATCAAAACTTCTGGATCGATGGGGAGCCATACTGGCGCGGCATCCAGCTCGACGAGGTGGCGTTCCCGATCGTGCTCGCCTGGCGGCTGCGCGAAGCCGGAGCGCTGCGCGACTTCGATCCCTATCCGATGGTGCTGCGTGCAGCCGGCTACCTGGTCCGCGAAGGACCGGTCACGCACCAGGAGCGCTGGGAGGAGAACGGCGGGTATTCACCCTCGACGCTCGCGGCGAACATCGCCGCCCTCATCTGTGCAGCCGCCTTTGCGCGGGAACGGCACGATGAAGCGACGGCCGCGTTCCTCGAGCGCTACGCCGACTTCCTCGAATGCCATGTGGTGGCCTGGACGGTCACCACCGACGGCACGCTGGCCCCTGGCATCCGCCGGCACTTCATCCGCATCCAGCCCGTTGACCCGGACGACCCCGAGGCCGACGAAGATCCTAACCGCGGCGTCCTCACCCTCCGCAACCGCCCGCCCGGTGAGCCCGCGGATTTCCCGGCGAGGACGGTCGTCGACCCGGGATTCCTCGAGCTCGTGCGATATGGAATCGTGAAGCCTGGAGAGACGGTCGTGGAGGATTCGCTCCGGGTGGTGGACGCGACGCTGAGGGTCGAGACGCCCGTCGGGCCATGCTGGCGCCGATACAACCACGACGGCTACGGACAACGGGACGACGGCGGGCCGTTCGTGGGATGGGGCAGGGGCAGGGCGTGGCCGCTCCTCACCGGGGAGCGCGGGCACTACGAACTCGCTGCCGGGCACGACGTCGGCCCGTACCTTCGCGCCATGGAAGGCTTCGCATCTGTAGGGGGATTGCTCCCCGAGCAGGTGTGGGACGCCCCCGATCGGCCCGAGGTCCGGATGCACCTGGGCCGACCGACGGGCGCCGCGATGCCGCTCATGTGGGCGCACGCGGAGTACGTAAAACTCCTCCGCTCGGCGTTCGACGGCCGGGTGTTCGACCGCATCCCCGCGGTCGTCGAGCGCTACCAGGGGGCGCGCGGCCCCCAGCCCGTCGAGGTGTGGAGCTTTAAGCGGCGGGCGCGCACGGTCCGTCCGGGGGCGACCCTGCGCATCCAGGCCGGCGCGGCGTTCCGCCTGCGGTGGTCCATCAATGACTGGGCGGTCGTCACGGACACCGCCTCGACGTCCACGGTCGTCGGCGTCGACTTCGTGGACATCCCGGTTGCTGCCGAGCAGGTTGCCCCGATCCGCTTCACCTTCTTCTGGCTCCAGGCGGAGCACTGGGAAGGACGGGACTTCGTCCTTCGCGTCGAGAGGAGAGGCTGAATATGCAGATGGGCATGATTGGTCTCGGGCGCATGGGGGCCAACATGGTGCGACGGCTGATGCGCGGCGGCCACGAGCTCGTGGTGCACGACGCCGTCCCGGCCGCCGTGCAGGCCCTCGCACGCGAGGGGGCGGTGGGTGCCGAGTCGCTGGACGATCTCGTGCGGCGCCTCCGGCCCCCGCGCGTCGTCTGGCTGATGGTCCCCGCGGCGGTCGTCGACGCGACGCTCGACGGCCTCTTCGGCGGCCACGTCGAGAAGGACGTGCGAAAATGACGGGACCTCGCTCCGACGCGCTCGTCTTCTTCGGGATCACCGGGGATCTCGCCTACAAGAAGATCTTCCCCGCGCTCCACGCAATGGCCCGCCGCGGCCATCTCGACGTGCCCGTCATCGGTGTCGCCCGGAGCGGCGTGACGCTCGAGCAGTTCAAGGAACGCGTGCGCGCCAGCATCGCGGAGCACGGCGGGGTCGACGAGACGGCCTTCGCGCGGCTCTCCAACCGGCTCCGTCTGGTGGGCGGCGACTACCAGGACGACGCGACCTACAAGAACCTGCGGACGGCGCTGGGCGACGCCGCCCAGCCCGTCCACTACCTCGCCATTCCGCCCAGTCTCTTCGCGAGGGTGGTGGAAGGACTCGCCCGCTCGGGCTCGGCACGCGGAGCCCGGGTGGTTCTCGAGAAGCCGTTCGGCCGCGACCTCCAGTCCGCCCAGGCGCTGAACGCGACGCTCCACGGGGTGTTCGACGAATCGGCGATCTTCCGCATCGACCACTACCTCGGCAAGGAGCCGGTGCAGAACCTCCTCGCCTTCCGCTTCGCCAACACGTTCCTCGAGCCGATCTGGAACCGCCGCTACGTGCGGAGCGTGCAGATCACGATGGCCGAGCGCTTCGGCGTGGAGGGCCGGGGACGGCTCTACGAGGAGGTGGGTGCCATCCGGGACGTCGTCCAGAACCACATGCTCCAGGTGGTGGGATTCCTCGCCATGGAGCCGCCCGCGACGACCTATCACGAGTCGATCCGCGACGAGCAGGTGAAGGTCTTCCGGGTGATCCGGCCGCTCAGCGCCGACGATCTCGTGCGGGGTCAGTACCGGGGCTATCGAGAGGAGAAGGGGGTTGCGTCCGCCTCGACCGTCGAGACGTTCGCCGCCGTGCGGCTGCACATCGACTCCTGGCGCTGGGAGGGCGTGCCGTTCTTCATCCGGGCGGGTAAGCGGCTCGCCACTACCACGACCGAGGTGCTGGTGACGCTCTGCCGCCCTCCCTTGAGCAAGCTCTCCCCGCAGGAGACGAACTACATCCGCTTCCGGTTGAGCCCCGAGGTGACGATCGCGATCGGTGCCCGCGTGAAGCGGCCGGGCGAGGAGATGGTGACCAAGCCGACCGAGCTCCGCTTCGTCCACAAGCCGGACGGGGAGGAGATGGACGCCTACGAGCGCCTGCTCGGGGACGCCATGGACGGCGACGCCACGCTCTTCGCGCGCGAGGACAGTGTCGAGGCGGCGTGGGGCATCGTGCAGCCCATCCTCGGCGACACGACCCCGATCCACCTGTATGACCCCGAGAGCTGGGGACCCAGCGAGGCGGCGCGGCTCACGGCCGAGGTCGGCGGCTGGCACTCCCCGGCGAGCGGCACGGAGGGAACATGAACGGGACACGACGACTTCACGACGCGGGCCAGAGCATCTGGCTCGACAACATCACACGCGGTCTCCTCCGCAGTGGAGGTCTCCGACGCTACATTGACGAGTTCCTGGTCACCGGGCTCACCTCCAACCCGACGATCTTCGACAACGCCATCCGCGGTGGGCAGGACTACGATCCCGCCATCCGCGACAAGGTCAGCACGGGACGGGCAGGGGAGCCCCTCCTCTTTGACCTCGTGCTCGAGGACCTGACGCAGGCGGCGGATCTCTTCCGTCCGATCCACGAGCTGACCAACCGCGTCGACGGCTGGGTGTCGCTCGAGCTCTCCCCCACGATCGCCTACGACACGAAGGCCTCGGTGGCAGCGGCGAAGGAGCTCCACGCGCGAGCTGGACGGCCGAACCTGTTCATCAAGATCCCCGGCACCCCCGAGGGTGTGCCGGCGATCGAGGAGTCGATCTTCGCCGGCGTGCCGATCAACGTCACCCTCCTGTTCTCGCGGGAGCAGTACATCGCTGCGGCCGAGGCCTACATCCGGGGAATCGAGCGGCGGGTGGCGGCCGGGCTGAACGCCTACGTCCCGTCCGTCGCGTCGCTCTTCGTCAGCCGCTGGGACGTGGCGGTGGGTGAGCGCGTACCCCCGGCGCTGCGCGGGCAGCTCGGCAACGCGGTGGGCAAGCAGACGTACCGGGCCTACCGGGAGCTCCTCGCCTCGGACCGCTGGCTCCGGTTGCTGAACCGTGGTGCCCGCTCGCAGCGTCTCCTCTTCGCGAGCACGGGCACCAAGGATCCGAAGCTGTCCGACCTCCTCTACGTCGCGGGGCTGGCCGCCCCGCACACCATCAACACCATGCCGGAGAAGACGTTGCTCGCGCTCGCCGACCACGGTGAGATCGGTGCGCTCCTGACACGCGACGGCGGCGACGCCGAGGCGGCCATCCGCCGCTTCCGGGAGGCCGGGATCGATGTCGACGCGCTCGCCGCGAAGCTCCAGAAGGACGGCGCCGCGGCCTTCGTCAAATCGTGGGAGGACCTCCTCACCTGCCTCAAGGAGAAGTCCGAGACCTTGCGGAAGGCGGGCTAGCGTGGGGGCGCGCATCCCGCGCCTGCGCGAGCGCACGGCCTGGAACGCGCTCGCCACCCGATGAGCCCGGGCGACGAGGGCGCGGCGCGCCTCGCCGAGCACGCCCTCCAGCTGGTCCGGGACGGGCACGTCCTCGGGCTCGGCACCGGGCGTGCGGCGACGGCATTCGTCCGGGCTCTCGCCAGCCGCGTCGAAGCGGGCCTCCGGGTGCTCGGTGTCCCGACCTCGGAGGCGACCGCCCGGCTCGCGCGACAGCTCGGCATCCGCCTGGTCACGCTCGCCGACCACCTCACCCTCGACGTCGCCGTCGACGGTGCGGACGAGGTCGACCCGCACGGCGACCTCATCAAGGGGTACGGGGGCGCGCTCCTGCGCGAGAGGGTCGTCGCGACCGCCGCTCGTCGGTTCGTCGTGCTCGTCGGTCGCGAGAAGCTCGTCCCCGCGCTCGGCAGTCGCGGGCGGCTTCCGGTGGAGGTGCTGCCCTTCGCACTGCCCCTCTGCCGGGACCGCCTCGCGCGGCTCGGTCTTCGACCCGCGGTGCGCATGCAGGGCGCGTCCCCCGAGACGACCGACAACGGAAACTGGATCCTCGACTGCGGTCTCGAGCCGATCGGCGATCCGTCCGGGCTCGATCTCGCCATCCGCGCGATTCCCGGCGTCGTGGCGACCGGCCTGTTTCTCGGAATGGCGCCCACCGTCCTGGTGGAGACGGGGGGCAAGGTCGAGCAGCGATAGCCATCGGGGAGGGGGTGCATGCAAGTGGCAGCGATGCAGACGACGCGGGTACTGCTCGTCCGGCACGGTACGACGGCGCTGGGCGCCGAGGACCGTTTCGCCGGGTCGACCGACGTGCCCCTCGCCGACGAGGGACGGGAGCAAGCCGAGCGCCTCGCCCGGCGGCTCGAGAGCGAGCCCCTCGTCGCGGTCTACGCGAGCCCGATGCAGCGCACGATGGAGACGGCGACCATCGTCGGCCGTCCGCACGGCCTCCGCCCCGTTGCACGGGACGGGCTGCGCGAGATCAACCACGGTCGCTGGGAGGGTCTCCGCCGCCGCGAGGTCGAGGAGCGCTTCGCGGAGGAGTACGCGGCGTGGGAGGAGGACCCGCTCACCTGTGCGCCGGAAGGCGGGGAGCCCGGCATCAGCGTGATGGCGCGCTCCCTCCCGGTGCTTCATGCCATCGTGCGCCAGCACGCGGGCGGGCAGGTGCTGGTTGTGTCGCACAAGGCGACCATCCGTCTCATGGTCTCGAGCCTCCTCGGCTTCGACGCCCGCAGCTACCGTGACCGACTCGATCAGCTGCCCTGCTGCCTCAACATCGTCGAGTTCAAGAATGCGGCGCGGGCGCGCCTGATGCTCTTCAACGACGTGTCGCACTACGCGGGCGCACCGGGTCCTCCCCGCGCGCGGCTGTCGCGCTGGTGGGATGCGAACTGACGGTGTGAAGATTGCGTGAGCCTCTTGCGCGAGGGCCGGGGGGCGGGGATGCTGCGCGCGCCGTGCGGCTCACGACGCTCGTTCTTGCCCAACTCCTGCTCACCGCCACTGCGGCGTTCGGCGGCTCGCGCGTCTACATCGTCCTCGTCGACGCGCTCGATGCGTCCTTCGTCAGCGAGCAGCTGACGCCGCACCTCTGGCAGCTGGCGACCGCCGCGGACGCCCGGGGGGCGTTCTACCCCCACGCCCAGTCGATCATGCCGAGCGTGACGAACCCGAATCACGCCGCGGTCATGACGGGCACCTACGCGGAGGCGCACGGCATCGTGAGCAACCTCCTCTGGAATCGCACGTCGGGGACGTCGACCCGGAGCGACGCGACCAACCTCGAGGTCGAGACGCTCTACACCGTCGTCGAGAAGGAGCGGCCGTCGCTCACGACCGCGGGTGTCTTCGGGAAGGCCCGCCTGGTCTCGCTCTTCGGCAACGTGCCGGGACGGCAGCACCGCCCCGACGTCCTCTGGGGCGATCCCCAGTCGGAGGAGGAGCCCATCGATCCGCGTGCCGGCTTCGCGTCGGACGACCGCACGATGAACGAGGCGTTGCGGGTGATCACCGAGCGCGACCCCGATCTGCTCTTCGTCGCGTTGCCCGACGTCGACCGCACGGCGCACGTGTTCGGTCCGGATTCGAACCAGGCGCGGCGAGCCGTGCTGGAGGCGGATCGGCAGCTCGGGCGGCTCGTCGACCTGACGCGACACCTCGGCATCTGGGATCACCTGGTGCTCATGGTGACGGCCGACCATGGCATGCAATCCGTCGAGCCCGACCCGTCACACCACTATCCGATCGTGCTGTTCGGGCGCGAGCTGGCGCGGGCCGGGCTGACGGGCGTGTGGCCCCTCAACAGCGGCGGGATCGAGTACGTCGCCCTCGCCGGCAAGGCGCCGACGGCGCTCGATCGTGGGCAGGCCGAGCGCCTGCGGGCGATCCGCGCCCTGGCGCTCGCCCAGCCCGAGATCGCGGAGGCATGGTACCGGCTGCCGAATCCCGTCGACGGCGGCGACACGAACACGCTCGCCCGCGTCCATCCTGACTGGCGGCTGGCACATCCGCTCGCGGGTGAGCTCGTGCTGGTGGCGGCGCCCAACTACTTCTTCGCCGATCCGTTCTCGCCGCATCTCGGCGGCCTCGCGGGCGAGCACGGAGGTCCCGGGCAGCGCGCGATCGCCATCCTGGTCACGGGAGGCGATCCCCGCCTCCGCCCGGCCGCGTCCGGCGACACGAGCTACCGCACAGCTGCGAATCCCGACCTTGGCCAGACCGCCGCCTGGCTCCTCGGCGTCCGCCCACCGCGCTTCGTGAGCGGCGGAGCCGTCGAAGAGCGCCTCCGCGGCCGGATCCTCCGCGAAGCCTTCGACTAGACGCTCGCACCCAGTGGTTCTCCCGCGTGCTACCGCCAGGGTGACGGCGACGGGGGCCCCGCCGACGAGCGGGGGTCCGGCGAGCGCTCCTCTCGGTCGACCCACGCGAGCGCCAGCGCCGGGCCTAAGGACCCGCGAGGAGGCGGGGCCCCCGTCGCCGTCACCCGCGCATGCGAGCAGCGACGAGCCCCGCTAACGAAGATGCCCCAGCCGCGGCAAGAACGGCAGCACGATCTCGACCGCGATCAGCACGATGACGATCCACTCGAGCACCTCGGTGCGCCGGTTCGCGGCCTGGTCGGCGACCTTCTGGTAGATGCTCTCGAGGGTCTGGATCTTGCGCAGGATGCTCGCGTCCCACTCGGCGAGGTGAAAGCGCTCCGAGACCAGCCGGTACACGCGCGCGAGGTACTGATCGCCGAGCAGCTTGAGCGCGTTGTTGACGCCCTCGAAGAGGACCGCGTTCTCGACCTGCAGCTGCCCGATCCGCCGGAGCGTGGCGCGCACCGAGCCGGGCAGCTGCCAGAACGCGTACGGGCGCCGCGAGAGTCGCTCGTACGACTCGTCGAGCGCGTCGTCCAGCCGCTGGTCGAGGAAGCGCATCTCCAGCAGCTCGACGTTGGCGAATTCCAGCACCGCGCGGACGTCGTCGGCGTCCCGGTCGACGATGAGCGCGGCGTCCCAGTCGATGAAGGTCACGTCCTCGGCGCTGAACGAGATGCGGTGCGTGAGGGCATCGCGCACCTCCTGGTCCGAGGGAACCGCCCGCTCGGCGCGAAGGATCTGCGCGACCTGCCGGGCGTACGACGTGTACAGCTCCTCGGGTGAACAGGTCGGCGCCAGGTCCGCGATCTCGAAGATGACGTAGCTCTCGACGAAGTCGGCCAGCTCCGCGCGCCTCACGGCCGGGTGGATGACCGCCAGCAGACGCTCGACCCAGCGGCGGGCGTCGGCGGAGAGCGCTTCGTTCTCGCAGAGCTCATCGCTCAAATTGACCAGGCGGCCGAGCGGACCCTGGAGCGGCACCTGGTAGGTGACCGAGACGGCGCCGAAGTCGTAGAGGACGGCGTCGATGCTGGGTGTCGTGCGGAAGCCCCCCACGCTGATCGGGGTCCCCTCCTGGGTCACGCGCAACGGCGGAGGGCGGTAGTCGAAGTACTTGGGGGCGCGATGCTTGTGGCGGATCGACGCGCGTTGCGTGAGCGCCGTGATGCGACGCTCCGACTCGTCGAGATCGATCGCCAGACCCGCATCGTACGCGAAGAGGACGTAGCAGACCCCCTCGCGCACCGCCGGCTCGGCTCGTATCTCGGGACGTGCCACGGCACCGTCCGCTGTGCTCCGTCTCGGTGCCCGGGTCAATCCTCGCGAGAAGCTACTTCGCCCGAGGCTGGTCGGGGGTCTTGGCCGCCGCCGTGACTCCCAGCGCCGGCAGCCGCCTCCACATCCGGCCGGGTACGCCGACCAGCGCGCGCCCGAAGAACACGGTTGCGGCGAGCGCCACGTAGACGGCGATCACCGACATCGCCGCGGCCGTGCCCACCAACCACGGAAGCAATCGAGGTGCCGTACCCGTCGCCCCACCACTCCTCATGTGAAAGCTCGACAGCATCTGGATCAGACGCAACGCTAGCACAGGAGGTTTGCAACGAGATGAGTCAGGGATGAACCTCTGGTTGCGATCGATCGCGAGCGCGTCGGTCGGGAAGCGCTAGTTGCGGACCCTCGGCTCCTGAGTGGGTGTGTCCGCATGCCACACACCGACCTCCGAGGTGATGAGTCCCAGCTTGCGCGCCAGCCACGCCGACATTACCAGCTTCCCGCGGTCGCCGGGACGTCGCACCTCGCTTCCCGGCTCGATGTACCAACCCGGCACGGCGACACGCACCCCGCGCACGTCACAGATGAGGACGCGATCGTGACTTAGTGCCTCGACGTTCTCGATCACGATCAGGTCGTGATCTTCCATGGGAGCCTCCCAGCGCCCACCTCCGCTTCCCCCGATCACCTCCACCGCGTGGACGCTATCCCCGGCTCGCGACACCGGTCAAGTGGCCAGCGCGAGCAACATCGCTCAACCACCTCGAGTCCGGTCCACGTGGCGGACTCGGTCCGACGTCCGGGTCGAGCAGTTCGAAGGCGAAGAGATCGCCGAGGAACAATGCGCTGCCGAGGGTTGGCACGTCGATTGCCTCTCCGGGATGCGTGAACGGAAGGGAGCGATTGCTCATCGACTGAGCGTTTCCTCTGGCGATCCTTAGGGGAAATCGTGGACTGGCGAGGGAATCTCGCCAGCATCCGTGCGGTACGGCGCTTGCTCCCTCGAGACGCACCTGGTGCGCCTCGCACCTTGATCCGCCGACACGGGGGGACCGCCGATGAAACGCATCGACGCGATCATCAAGCCGTTCAAGCTCGACGACGTGAAGCTCCGCCTCGCCGAGGTCGGCGTGCAGGGCCTGACCGTCAGCGAGGTGAAGGGCTTCGGTCGCCAGAAGGGGCACGCCGAGCTCTACCGGGGCGCCGAGTACGTCGTCGACTTCGTGCCGAAGGTGATGCTCACCGTCGTGGCTGCCGAGGATCGCGTCCAAGCCATCGTCGAGGCGATCTGCCAGGCCGCTCGCACGGGGAAGATCGGCGACGGGAAGATCTTCGTGACCACGCTCGACGAAGTGGTCCGAATCCGTACGGGCGAACGCGGCCACGAGGCCATCTGACGCGCGCGCAGGGAGGGAGAACGATGCGCCAGCTCTTCTCGAGGAGACCGGTTGGTTCGCTCGTCATGGTGGCGGTGCTCACCTTCCTCGGCACGGCCATCCTTCCGGGTGCCGTCGCCCTAGCCGACGAGGCGCCCAAGCCGGATCCGGCCGGCATCGCCACGGGAGACAAGTCGAACGCGATCGACGCGGGGGGCAATTCGTTCGTGGTCGCCGAGCCAACGGATGCCTCGGCCCCGGACTACGCGGCGAAGAAGAAGGATTACGAGGAGTTCCAGGCCCAGGCGGCCAAGGAGCCTCTCGCCATGAAGCTGGCCGACAGCGTCGGGCACGTGCGCATCGCGACGAACTTCGGGTGGACGCTCAACACCGGATACCTCGTCCTCTTCATGCAGGCCGGGTTTGCGCTCCTCACCTGCGGCCTGGTGCGAAAGAAGAACGCCGCTCATCTGATGATGCTCAACTTCGCGGCGTACGTCTTCGCGTTCCTCGCCTACTACGCCGTCGGCTTCGCCTTCCAGTGGGGCGCCGTGGCGGTCAACGCCGCGCCTGCCAACTTGGGCGGAACGCCCACCCTCGACACGTTCCTGATCGGTGGCGGCCAGTGGGGCTTCCTCGGCGGCAAAGGCTTCTTCCTCAGCGGACCTGCCTACGATGCGGGCGCCAACGCGCTCATGCTGTTCGAGGTCGTCTTCATGGAGACCGCCGGCTACATCATCGTGGGGGCGATCTGCGAGCGCATCACCTTCGGAGCCTTTCTGCTCTGCGAGCTCTTCGTCGGCGCCATCCTCTACCCTATCTTCGGCTGCTGGGTGTGGGGCGGTGGATGGCTCTCCCAGCTGGGGTCCACGCTCGGTCTCGGGCACGGGTACGTGGACTTCGCGGGTTCGACCGTGGTGCACGGGGTCGGCGGCTTCTGCGCCATGGCGCTGGCGGTCATTCTCGGACCGCGTCTCGGCAAGTACGGCCGCGACGGCAAGCCACGCGCCTTCCCGGCCCACAACATCGCCTTCGTGGTGACCGGGACCTTCATCCTTCTCTTCGGCTGGATGGGGTTCAACCCGGGCTCGACCCTGGGCGCCACCGACCTCCGCATCTCGGTCATCGCCGTCAATACCAACCTCGCTGCGTGCGCCGGCTCGGCGGCCGCCCTCGCCTTCTGGTACTTCCTCTTCGGCAAGCCCGACGTCTCGATGGCGTGCAACGGCATGCTCGCCGGACTGGTCGCCATCACAGCACCGTGCGCCTTCGTGAGTGCCAACTCGGCGGTCATCATTGGCATCCTGGCCGGCATCCTCGTCTGCCTGGGGGTGCTCTTCAACGAGCGGGTCATCAAGGTGGACGACCCCTGCGGCGCGATCTCGGTCCACGGGTACTGCGGGTGGCTCGGCGCCGTGTGCGTTGGGCTCTTTGCCGACGGCACCTACGGCGCCGGCTGGAACGGCGTCGGAGCGACGACCTATCTGGGGAACGCTGGTCAGGGCGTGACCGGGCTGCTCTACGGTGACACGAGCCAGTTCCTCTGCCAGCTCGGGGGCGCGACGCTGTGCGCCGTGTGGGCCTTCGGCGCGACCTATGTCGTGTTCGCGCTCGTGAACGCGGTGAAGAGCATGCGCGTCAGCGAGGCGGACGAGCTCGAGGGACTCGATGTGCCCGAATTCGGCATGGCGGGATATCCGGAGGACGCGGTCGTCACCCACTCCTGACGATCACGGTTGGCCGGGCAGGGTGCTTCTAGCTCCCGGCCGGGGACTCGGCCCCCGTCTCGGGAGGCAGAATCTCCGTCGACGAGGTAGCGACGCCTCCGGTCCCGTCGAACGCGAGGACGAACTCGGAACGGAAGCTGATGACGTAGCCGCGGCTGGTCCGCACGCGCCAGCGGCCAGGCTTCCCGGGGACGGGTGAGACGCGCCCTCGGACTGTGAGGATAAGGTTCAGCGGGTCCCCCGTCCTGGCGGCCTCGCCGAGCCGGGCCTGGATCCCGTCGAGGATCGGAAGACCGGTGCGCCGTTCGTTCCGTGCCTCCGCCATGCCGTGCTCCTCGCACGGGAGTGCACGACTCGTGCCCGGCTTGGCGCCAGCGAGAATCGCCCCCGTCGTCCGGACGGTTGCACGGGAACGTGCGATCTGCAGTAAGCCGCGTCCGGCAAACTGCAAGCTCTGGTACCCGGCCCCCGCCCCGGATATGTTTGCGAGGGGAGGGTGGCGACGTGCTCATGTGGTGGCAGGCGGTCGTGCTGGGGCTGGTGGAAGGGATCACCGAGTATCTTCCGGTGAGCTCGACGGGACATCTGATCCTGACCTCGTCGCTCCTCCACCTGGATCGGCCGGAGACCAAGGACGCGCTCCGGGCCTACCTGATCTTCGTCCAGGGCGGCGCCATCCTGGCCGTGCTCGGCCTCTACTGGCCGCGCATCGTCCAGATGACGCGCGGGCTCCTCGGCCGGGACGCCGATGGCTTGCGGCTCGCCCGCAACCTCGGCATCGCCTTCGTGCCCGCGGCCATCGTTGGCGTGCTCCTGAATCACGCCATCAAGGCGACGCTGTTCAGCGACTGGCCCGTCCTGGGAGCCCTGGCGGTCGGGGGCCTCTGGATGATCTGGCTCGGGGGGTCCGGGGACCACGGACACGACGATGTGGCGGCGATCTCGTGGCAGACGGCGCTCGGGATCGGGCTCTTCCAGACGCTTGCCCTCTGGCCCGGCGTGTCGCGCTCGATGGTGACGATCGCCGGCGGCATGCTGCTCGGCGTGCACGCGGTGGCGGCGGCGGAATTCTCGTTCCTGCTCGGCGTCCCGACGCTCGGAGCGGCCTGCGTCTTCGACCTCGTCAGCAACCTCCGCGGTGCGGCGGAGACCGGTCATCCGTCGATGTTCCAGCAGATCGGCGCCGCGCCGGCGCTGCTCGGTGTCTCCGTGGCGACGCTCTCCGCTGCGCTCGCCGTTCGCTGGCTCCTGTCCTTCCTCACGCGGCATGGGCTGGCGCCGTTCGGCTGGTACCGGCTCGCCCTCTCACTCGTCATCGCCGCGCTCATCGTCTCCACGGGTTTCGGCATCGGTTGAGCGGCGTTGCAGCTCGACGCGTTCAGCGCGCGCCGAAGTGAATCACGAACCCGCCGGCGACGATCAGCGCGCCACCGAGGGTGAGGCTCGCCGACGGTCGCTCGTCGAAGACGACGACGCTGATCACCTGGCTCACGACGAACAGCACCGCGATGTAGAGTCCCATGAGCCGGCCGAAGTCGAGGGAGCGGTCCAGATTCACCACGACGCCATAGGCGACCAGGATGGTGCCGCCCAGCACGATCCACGTCCAGGTGGAGCGCAGGAGACCCTGGCGAATCGCGGCATCCCCGCCCATCTCGAGGACGGCGGCCAGCACGAGAGCTCCCAGATTCGTCACGCGCAGGATTAGCTAGCCGACCCGCGAGCGACGGTCCGAGACTTCCGGGTCGTCCGCCTCGCGGATGGCTTCGCTGGCCGGGCGTGGCGCCGCGCGCCGGCGCCACGACGGGCCAAGTCCCAGCTCGCCCGCCATCCAGACGGCATAGACGGCGATCAGCACGAGCGGGACGCCGAGGAGCAGAGCGAGGAGCATGTCCGACTCGAGCACGTCGTGTGCCAGGGGATGCGGGCTGCGGTTCGTTGCGCTCACGGCGAGTCGTGTCGCGGTCGTGCAGGTTGCAGCACGATCACGCCGCATCACGCACGACTCGGGGAGCCACGATGCTACCTTTCAGATTGCACGAATCCCTGCCTGTGCGCGCAACCCCGAACCTCCCGCGGCGACCGCCAAGCGTGCAGACGGCGATTCGAGCGCCTGGCACGAGAGCTGCTATTGGTGGGCATGGTCGTCCTCGTCTTGGTGGCGATCATCGCCGCCTACATCTGGAGCGTGGTGAAGCTCGCTCGAATGAGCCACCCGCCACGAGTGGATCGCGCTCGGCAGGCTGGGACGTCCGATGCCGCCGATCGGTCGGCAGGCATGCCGACTCGCGGTCAGGCGACTCTACCCCCGCACCGAACGCACCCGCACCACGCTTGGGAGATCGTCTTCAGGAGGCGCTCGGCATGATGGATCTCGTTTCGCTCGGCCTGACGGTCGCCTTCTTCGCTCTGTCCGTGGGGCTGATCGCGCTCTGCGATCGGCTGTGACGGTGCTGCCGTGACGGTTCTCTACGCGATTGGTGGCGCCGTCAGCGTCGCGATCCTCGTCTATCTCTTCGTCGCGATGCTCAAGCCCGAGTGGTTCTGATGACGGCGAATGACATCCTCCAGACGGTGCTCTATCTCGCGGTCCTTCTCGCGCTGACGAAGCCGCTCGGCGTCTACATGGCGCGCGTCTACGAGGGCGAGGCGACTGTCCTCGATCGGGTATTGGGCCCGCTCGAGCGGCTTCTCTATCGCGCCGCCGGCGTCCGTCCCGACGACGGAATGGGTTGGAAGACGTATACGCTCGCGATGCTCGCGTTCAACGCGCTCAGCATGGTGGTGGTCTACATCATACAGCGCGTACAAGGCTGGTTACCGCTCAACCCACAGCAGTTCGGCGCAGTCTCCGCCGACTCCGCCTTCAACACGGCTGCGAGCTTCGCGACCAACACCAACTGGCAGGGCTACGGCGGCGAGACGACGATGAGCTATCTCACGCAGATGCTCGCGCTCACCGTCCAGAACTTCGTATCCGCCGCCGCGGGCATGGCGACGCTCATCGCCTTCGTCCGGGGAATCCGCGGCAAACATGCCAAGACGATCGGCAACTTCTGGGTCGACCTGGTGCGCACGACGCTCTACATCCTGCTGCCCTTGTCACTCGTCCTGGCCATGCTGCTCGTCTCCCAGGGTGTCGTCCAGAACTTCAGCGCCTACAAGACGGCATCGCTCCTCCAGGCGACGACGGCGACGACGCCCGTGAAGGACGCCGACGGCAACCCCGTTCTCGACGAGCAGGGACAGCCCAAGACCGAGACGTCGACGGTGACCGAGCAGACACTGCCCCTGGGGCCGGCGGCGGGCCAGGTGGCGATCAAGCAGCTCGGGACCAACGGCGGCGGCTTCTTCAATGTCAACTCGGCGCATCCCTTCGAGAACCCGACGCCGTGGACGAATTTCCTCGAGATGATCTCGATCCTGCTGATCTCGTCGGCGCTCTGCTACACGTTCGGGAAGATGGTGGGTGACACCCGCCAGGGGTGGGCGGTGCTGGCCGCCATGATGATCATCCTGGTGATCGGAGTGGGCGTCGCGGTATGGGCCGAACAGAGCGGGAACCCCCGAATCGACGCCCTCGGTGTCGATAGCGTGGCGAGCCCCTTCCAGGCCGGGGGCAACATGGAGGGGAAGGACGTCCGCTTCGGCATCGTCGACTCGGCGATCTGGGCGACGGCGACGACGGCCGCTTCCAACGGCTCGGTCAACGCGATGCACGATTCGTTCACGCCGCTCGGCGGTCTGGTGCCCCTCTTCATGATCCAGCTCGGCGAGGTGATCTACGGCGGGGTGGGTTCCGGACTCTACGGGATGCTCGTCTTCGCGATCGTCGCGGTCTTCGTGGCGGGACTCATGGTCGGGCGCACGCCCGAGTACCTCGGCAAGAAGATCGAAGCGTACGAGATGAAGATGGCGTCGCTCGTCATCCTGATCCCGCCCCTCCTGGTGCTCGTGTGCACGGCGATCGCGTGCGTGACGGAGGCGGGTCTCTCCAGTCGCGCCAACCCGGGCGCGCACGGCTTCAGTGAGATCCTCTACGCCTTCAGCTCGATGGGGAACAACAACGGCAGCGCCTTCGCGGGACTGAACGCGAACACGCCCTTCTACAACCTGCTCGGCGGGGTGGCGATGCTCTTCGCCCGCTACTGGCTCGCGATCCCGACCCTCGCGATCGCGGGATCGCTGGCCCAGAAGAAGCTCGTGCCGGCTGGCCCGGGCACGCTGCCGACGCACACTCCGCTCTTCGTCATGTTGCTGATCGGCGTCGTGATCATCGTCGGCGCCCTCACGTTCCTTCCGGCCCTCGCGCTCGGGCCGGTCGTCGAGCACCTGCTGCTCCAAGCCTGAGGTGGATGGGGATGACCACCGGTCACCGAAAAGTGCGCCCGCTCTTCGAGCTGCCAATCGTGCGCCGCGCGATCGTCCGCTCGTTCTGGAAGCTCGATCCGCGGCACCAGGTGAAGAACCCCGTCATGTTCGTGGTCGAGATCGGCAGCCTGCTGACGACGGCACTCTTCGTACAGGCGCTCGTCGGGCAGGGCGAGGCGCCTCCCGGCTTCATCCTCGCCGTCTCGCTCTGGCTCTGGTTCACGGTGGTATTCGCGAACTTCGCCGAGGCGATGGCCGAAGGTCGCGGTGCCGCGCAGGCGGAGGAGCTCCGGCGCCAGCGGCGGGAGACCACGGCGAAGCGCCTCGACCGCGCGCCGGGCAACGGCCACTTCGACCCGGCCCGTGCCCGGACTACGACGGTGCGGAGCTCCGATCTCCACACGGGCAACGTCGTCCTGGTCGAGGCCGGGGAGTTCATCCCGAGCGACGGTGAGGTCGTCGAGGGCGTGGCTTCGGTCGACGAGAGCGCCATCACCGGCGAGAGTGCGCCGGTCATCCGCGAGAGCGGAGGAGACCGGAGCGCGGTGACCGGGGGGACGCGGGTGCTCTCCGAC